>OKUM01001559.1_pt1 | contig 10713 bp, 8 predicted proteins | sample 1606801 | NCBI WGS metagenome assembly OKUM01 (sample SAMEA3882546, study PRJEB24775) | human gut metagenome | biome: human-associated habitat; feature: intestine environment; material: feces | place: Netherlands | collected 2009/2010
ACTAGGTCGACCCACACTCATGTAACAGCTCGACCCACAAATTTGGACTAATGCCAATATTTTTCACTAAAATCTCCTCCTTAACCCGGAAATTTATCATAAACTTATAAAAAAAAAGACTTAATTTTAAAATGGGCATACTAATCCCATTATAAAATTAAGTCATCAGATTAATTTTATATGTCTTCAGCTGCAATCCGACTTTACGGTCTCCTGTGCAGGTAAGCTAGAGCTATTTGGCGTGCTGAAGTACATGATGTATATTTTTTTATTATATTAAACCATGTGTTTAAAGATCTGTTTTTTAACAGTTAGCACGGGCATCATTAATTTTACCTTGATGCGCTCTGGCTCCATCGCGCCGGCGCAGCCTTAAAAGCTCACCTATAAGCGTCAGCAAATACTCACGCGGTATTGTTACATATGTTTCGTCGCATTTTGAAAAATGATTAAATCTTGCCTTTAAATCCTCATACTTCATAATGAATCCTCGTCCCCCTTTTAGGCACACGAAAGCAATTGCTCTTATCCGCCTGTAAATCGCAGGTTCAATGGATATCTTAAACAAACAGCGCTTTGACTCAAGATCTTCATGTCTCCATCCCTGTGCGAAAGGTATAAGCTGCGGCAATCAGTTTATATGATGAAGGCACTCCCTAATACAATTGCGGTACAGTGCCGGATTCTCACCATGCTTCCCTATTTGTTTAATATGTTTTTAACTTTTTATTATACGCGGAACAATAAATTATATCAGTTTGTAATCTATTTGCTTTTCATTTATCTCTATTTGCTTATTGATTGTTTGTATCATTTGCCGATTTAATTATAACATGTGAAATATTCTTTAGTCAAGAAAGCTCTTTGGATACTTTTTTAATTTTATTTACAAAACTCTCAGTAAAACAACACCATGAGCTTTTTCTGTTAACTGCATATTCTTGAACATCATCACTTATTTACTAATTTACAATTAAGCAAACTTCTGCAGCAAATCATCTTTTCCTAAAATATCAAAAATGTCAAATAGCAGATAAACCGTAACGGAAAACCTGCTATCCGACATTTTTTGAGAGGAGTTGATGAGTTTTTTGAAAAGGAGTATTTAAAGCCTGATTCTACAAGCTTTATACAAAACTAAAAGTAAGGGGCTTTAAATCTTAGAAGCTCCAGCGCAGGCCGGCATCAAGACGATATTTTTGCTCTACATCTCCGCCAAAGCTGCAGCCATAGGTTGCATAGAAGGTGTTGGCAGCACTAAGCTTCGCAGTCACGCCAACCTGTGCTTCATACCAGGTATCGCCAAAGTCAAGGCTTGTTTTACCGCCCTGTTCGCCTACTGCACGGAACGCACTGTCAAAGTCACCGCTGAATTCATGTGCTGCTGCCAGTTTTACAAAGTAGCTTGCATTATCAGTTGTCTGGCCTACACGTACGCCCAAGCGAGCGATGCAGCTGGTGAATGCATCCTGTGCAACATCCATATTCTTATTCTTGCCCCAGGCATTGAGATAGTCGCTTGTTGCAGCATAGTCCTTCGCAGCAATACGGCCTACAGTCAGCTCTAAGCTCGGATCAACATACAAACCGTTTTTGCCTTCAAAACGCTTGCCATATTCTGCGCTCAAAGATGCACCCCATGTTTTATAATCGCCATTCAGCTTATGACCATAAGCATTGCGTACATCGAATTCGTTTTCCAGGCGAGTGTATTTAGCAATCAAATCAAGATATTGACCGCTATCACCCTGCCAAGTACCATACAGTCCCAAGCTTGTACCCTTAATGTCGGCACGACCGTTGCCATAGGAAGAATTGCCATCATTGTAGGAAAGAGCCACACCTGCTTTCCAACCGTTTCCTACTTCCTTATCATAGCCAACCTGATAAGCGTTGTATTTGAGGTTCAGGTCGGTATTTTGCGCATCCATGCTATATTTGCCGCCATAATACTTAGCCCAGATGCCGCTTTCATCTTCGCTCAGACGCAGGTCACCCATACGCTTCATAAGATCATTGTTTTCCGCACGCCACAGCAAAGCAGCAGAAGCCATTGCAGTCTTAGCGCCCTTCATCATAGCGGTTTCTTTGTCGCCATAGATTACTTCAGGATTCTTTTTGTTTTCCGGAGTAATAATGGAGCCTTCCTTCAGGCTGCCCTTGCCATCTTCCGCGGAGAAGCTGATGTCACCAAGCTTAAGAGCTGCAGAGCTAGCTGTCAAGCCTTCGGCAATCTGCACATAACCATCAAGATTATTTTCCGCACCTTCAATTGCGCCGGTGTAGGTAAGCTTGTTGGCCAGCTTTCTCAGCACCTTGCTTACTTCGCCTGCGTTACTGGTATCAATGCCGTCATTATCCGTGCTCAGGGTAATTACGGAGCCTTCGGTTGCACTGCCGATGGTGATGTTGCCGCCGAGAACACGGGTTGGGTATTCGCTGTCGCGGTTAAAGGAAACAACAGTGTTGCCGGAGTAATTGTTCAAAGTGATATCCTTGTCACAATCCATAACAATAGTGCCACGCGTTGCTTCATCCTTACCGCCGGTAAAATAATCTACGTTAATATCTGCATAACTAGTATTATACCAAACAGAATTCGTATCCAAAGTCATAGACATATTGTTTATTTTACTATCACTATTACCATTTTGCAAGTCCCTTGCACCGCCATGCCAAATTGCACCGCTATGCATACGAATAGTTGCTACACCACCAAGATTACCATTCCAACTAGCATTATTATTTATAAACAAGTTAACACCACAGTTGGTTAAACCATCCGCCGAACTTCCATTACCATATTCTTTAGCAGCTGCTTCCTCAGCACCCCTAACATCTCCCTTTAAATATGATTCAGCCCCATTTAAGCCAATGTTTACCTGACTGGCACCCGCTGAACCGAGTGTTGTTACCTCACCCTCTATGCGAACAATATTATCACCTGCGCCAATAATGTTACCATCTGTATCTTTGTTAACATTAATATTAATTTGCGCCGTATCAATCGTTTCAAAAGATTTTTTCGAAGTTAATCTGCCAATAATCTTGCCGCCAGCAATATCGACAACCGAAGAATCTGATATAACTGCATTTGCTAATGTGACCGTATTAGGAGATACTTTATCAGGAGCATAAATATCAACTAAACCATCAATAACAACTTTAGAAGCCTGACCTGTCGTAGATTTTTTTGTTTCAGCACTAATAGCATAAATAAGTTTATCATCTGGCGATTTTATAGATAAAATCTTTTGTTCAAGGTTTTCTCCACCATTATGGATAAAAACATTACCTCCGGCAGCTGCTACAATACCAGTTTTGGAATCTCCAATTTTATCAAAATTAATATTAATGGCACCAGGATTGTTAACTTCTATCGTGCTACCTTTTTGTGCTGCTATACCAAGATAATTTTTATTATCTTCTGGCCAATCAGTAGCAAGTACATTTACATTCAATGTATTACCATTCATATTAATTGTTGCATTCTGTCCATTAAAAGCATAAATAGGTGCGCAGAAACGATTATATCTGGAATAGCCACTTGCCACTTTTCTTATAAGCTGATGTTCTTTGGTATTGATTGTAACATCCTTATTGAAACTATAAATACCATCATCGGTTATTACTCCAGCTGCAATATAATCTGTGTCTTTAGCTGTATCACCAGTAATTGAATTATTAAAAACCAATCCGTCTGTATCATTCACAGGATTAGCACCATCAGCAAATGCCACAGCTGCAAAGCTGCATCCCATTGCCACAGCAATACCCAAAGCTAATTTTCTTGATTTTTTAAAAGAATTACTTTTTGACATAATATTTCCCCCTTTAATTATCTTGGTGGTCTTCTAAATGATTAAATACGACGTCAAACTCCTTTCTTCAATCATATATATCCTTTTCCTGGCAACAACTAACGCTTCGCAAAAGAAAAAGCCTGGTATCACTCGTGTATCAGGCGCACCAAGGCGCACTAATTCCACTGTGAAACCAAGCCAATAGTCAGTTAATCACTAAGCTTTAACTGCAATCCGACTTTACGGTCTTCTATTTAGGTAAGCATATACTATTTCGCGTGTTAAAGTCTTTGGTATCTATTTTATTTTTAAAACTCGTACTTAATTTATCTGCTGCCATTCTCTATTTTAAGTCTTTTGATATTAAATTTTATTTGTTTTATTATACCATACTATATTTTATGTGTCAATACTATTGTACAACCAGCAAAAACATAACTTACCAGTTTTGGGAATCGCTTATAATAATCTTAGAAAAAAATCCTGCCCAAATTTGCCAAACACAAAATTTAGTAATATAATAGGAAATGCATTTTTGATAAATTTATTGTTTTCGAGAGGGGTAAAAAAATGCTTTTAAACGAAAAAAATTCACGTCTGACCTTGTGCGGTGAACTCGCACTTTTGGTTGCAGTAATCATCAACAGCTTCAGCGTCGTGCTCATGCTCTACTCCGGTTCCGGCATCAGTGCCATCAGCAGCGTTCCATTTGCCTTCAGCGAAGCCTTTCCCAAGCTCACACTCGGTACCTGGACCTACATTTTCCAAGGCTTGCTTATCGCCAGCCTGATGTATCTGCGCAAAAAGTTTATTGCGTCCTATATGTTCAGCTTTGTTGTAGGCTTTGTGTTCAGCCAATTCCTTGATTTGTTTGAGCTGTACATCAACATGCTGCCGCAGGCCTTTTCCTGGCGTGTGCTGTATTTTGTCATAAGCTATATTTTAATCTGCATCGGCATTGCTTTGTCCAACCGCTGCGGCCTGCCCATTATCCCTACGGATCTGTTTCCGCGTGAGTTGAGCGCCATCATAAAAATCGAATACGCTAAAATCAAAATTACCTTTGATGTCACCTGCCTGGCTATCACGGCACTGCTGACACTGTTCTTGCTGGGACATATAGACGGACTGGGAATAGGCACTATTTTAGCAGCCTTTACCATGGGTAAAGGCGTAGCCTATGCCGGTCAATATTTAGATAAAAATTTTCAGTTCATGCCCTATTTACAGAAAGACTAAAAAGAGATTACTGTGAAATACAGCATTAAGGAGCTTGATTTTAACATCAATTTTCTTAATGCTGTTTTTGTTCTTCACAGCAATCTCTCATTTCATAATATCCTTTGGCTCTTTCAGGCTCTCCGCTATACTGTTTGCCAGCGGTAGCATTCTGATATACCGAAATTATTCTCTACCCTAACGCCACATCCAACACCATCATCACACTGAAGCCTACGGCAAAGAAAATCGTGCCGATATTGGAATGCTCTCCCTGCGACATTTGAGGAATCAGCTCCTCTACAACAACATAAAGCATCGCACCGGCAGCAAAGCTCAAAAGATACGGCAGGACCGGTATTACAAGCTGAGCAGCAAGTATCGTCAGCACAGCTCCGATTGGTTCCACCACACCTGAAAGCACACCGCCCCAAAATGCTCTGTTCTTACTCTCTCCCTCTGCGCGAAGCGGCATAGAAATAATCGCACCCTCCGGAAAGTTTTGAATAGCAATACCGATGGACAAGGCAAGCGCCCCTGCCGCCGTGATTGGCGTATTCCCCGCCAGAAAGCCGGCATACATAACACCAACTGCCATTCCCTCAGGTATGTTATGCAGCGTGACTGCCAGAACCATCATCGCAGTACGGCTCAAATTGCTCTTGGGGCCTTCTGTCTGCTCACTTCCCACATGCAGATGGGGAATCATATGATCAAGCAGGAGCAAAAATAATATACCAATCCAAAAGCCGATAAACGCAGGGAGAAAGGACAGCCTTCCCATACTTTCGGATTGCTCGATAGCAGGAATCAGCAGGCTCCAGATAGACGCTGCAACCATAACACCCGCAGCAAAGCCCGCAAGCGAGCGCTGCACCATATTGCTAAGCGATTTTTTCATAAAGAACACACACGCCGAACCGAGTGTTGTTCCGATAAATGGAATAAGAATTCCCATGAAAGTCTCCATTACTTCACCATCCTTGTATAAAAAATTTGTTTCTTGTCAACTTAATTATACTACAACGGTAGGAATTATGATACCCAAAGCGGAGATTTCTTTGGAGTTATATCACCTGCTTTTATGCGGCGGAGTTAATACTGCATGTGAAATCAGCAACAGCAACAAACTGCAGGAAGCATATTCGAACTAAAGGACTTAATCAATCCCCCTCATACCAAGCAGCAAGAAATCAATGCGCACCTTTTTTTCCACGATTACTTCATTATAATATGTTATACTTTGTTCATCGGTTGAACACCGACACGCTCCTTGAAAACTGTTTTGACAAATATATCGTATAACTCGGTGCACTAAAGGGTTGTCAACCCCTCCGAGAATACCGGAAGCTGTGACCAGGCTGCCTGCGGGATACTGCGGCAGTGAGGTTTCTGTTGCTCCGTGAGGACTGATGGAGAAGCCCAAAAGGCAACACAGAACGGTATGTGCGGATCTTGGTGCCGATTAAAGCACAAAGGATTCTGGCAGCGACAATAGACGCTAGCTCGAAAGGCTAGAAAAATCCGTGAAACCTGCAGCAGGGATGCTGCAGCGAACTTAGCGGAAACTCCGAAGCAAGCTGTTGGTAGTGAAGCGGAGAAATCCGTGTATAACAGAATTCTGAGGTAAAAGTAGCTCAATACCAGAGTGTTGCTAGTTCTCGAAACTAGCTGGCTCAATTATCTGAAAGATGGGTGAAATTTGTGGGTAGCCATTCCCGCGGCAGGCAAAAGGGGCAGGAAGCTCAGGGTCGCTCCCGAAGGCTCAGACCTGTCTTCTGCGTGGCTGAAGAAATCGGAAACCGTAGATTACGTAAGGCGAAGGTCTATATGATATATTTATCAAAGCGGTTTGTCAAGTGGACATAACAAAAGGCAGCTATCAGCAAGCTTCATGCTTGTGTAATAGCTGCCTTTTTTGTTGGCACAAAAAACTTTAAACAGAATATCATTATACAATGAGCATTTAAATTTAAACACAAAAAAACTGATTGACTTCTGCAAGTTCAATCAGCATTTTCATTCTATATATTGTTCCAACATAATTTATGTTGGTGCCGCGGACTCGGTTCATGACAACAGGTCTTGCACCACCTGAAGAGCCACCTAAAGAAAACAGTTCATCAATATTATCATTATACTCAGAAGACAGTATCAAACTGCACTCTTCAGCCAGCTTATCCAAATCAGCAAAACCGCTTTTCTCAGAAATATTATACTCAGGCTCATAAGACAAAGCGCCCATACCGGATGCGCCGACAATCGCCAAACGCTCAAGATTACCTACACTATGGGGATTTATTTTGTTTTTCAGTAATAAACGATCCAGCAGCAGTCTGCCCCATCCATCAGGCAAGCTGTCTGCAAAAACGCCAAACAAACCATCAAAAGGCTCTTGCTTAGCAATAAAAGGCTCTTCTCTTAAAGGCAGCGAAAAAGGACTTATAGAAAATCCATTACTCAACCATTCCGGATCATAAGCAAAAGCGGTCAGATAACGCTGATACCTAATTATAGAGCCTACCACCTTGCCATTATAAGATACCTTAACCTTGTTGATTTCTTTCATTTTCTATCTCCTCAAGTGACAAATAAGGCACGTTGCTGAAAAGCTGCTTCAGCTCTTGTTCAACATTCAATGCGATAGCAATTTTAGTTAGAGATAATAAGGAAATTTCACCTGTACTCTCAAAGCGCTTCACAGATCCTAAGCTTACTCCTGATTTCTCACTTAATTTAACCTGTGAAATTTTGCGCCGTTTACGTACAGTACGAACGCGAGCTGCAATTCCTTTGTTAATCTCATCTGGGGTAGCTTCCAAAAAATCAAACATATCCATAGCTAATATTTTATCTTAAAAGCATTCTTTTTGCAAGTTTCAGCTAATATATTAGCTATTACATTTGACAGTTACCAAGCTAGAAAACTGCACCGCTTCTCCGTCGACAGCTTTGTTCACCTAAAAAGGATGAGCCTGCCAGCCCTGGTTCCTGTTAGTAACGGGAGCAGCCACGGCTTAAAGCTCATCCTTTTATTTTGCAACTATGACATACTGCTTTACTAAGCAATAACACTTATCTACCTATATTTTATTATGAAATAATTAAAAGCTAAAGCATAGACTTTACGTTAAGCCTTTATTTCACTTCCGTGCTTCATGCCCTACTTCTTAATCGTACAAGGACGCAGGCCATCGAACTCATGAATGCTCAGCGTTCCACCCTTAGGTATAGCAATAACGCTGTCATCATATTTGCCAGACACAAGTTTTTCCAGCACCTTGTAAGGCCCCGGCAGACGCGTAAGCGTTCCTCCCAAAAGCTTCACCAAAGGCATAATATAAGCTTCAACCTCCTGCAAATCATACGTCCCTGTATCAATGATATAAAAATCCGTGAATCCCTTATACAGCTGCTTCAGGAAGGTTTCCGCTTCTGCCTGACCACGCTCCTGCACAAGCTTGGCATAGTCAATTGTAGAGTTTTTCATAAAGTTCATCCAGCTCTTAGTTATGAAAATCGCTCCGTCAGGACGCTTTATGCCGGAACCGGTCAGAAGAACATCAATGCAGTCCATAGTGCGCGGCACAGCAATAGGACAGGTTGTGGCCTTCAAATCACACGTAGCCTTGCCGCAACCGGAAACGCAGATAACTATTTCCTCTGCTTCTGTATTTTCGTCTATAATCCTTTGCAATGTTTCATGCATCTTCTGCGGATTGCTATGAAGCGCAACATTAAGATATGTGACCTTGCCATCAAAGCCTATTTTATTAATGGTGTTTTCCAACTCTTTTTGCAGCGTAATGCAGGAATAGATTGCTCTTTTGCCCATAATATCAGCTCCTCATATTAGCGTTAGCTTAATTATACCACGCTAGTAGGAACAGTAAAAGCTGGCTTTAAGAAGAAAGCCTCAACGCAAATTAACCTCCTCCCCCTTGACTTAGACTGTACTCCAAGTATTATACTAGAGACAACAGGAAATTAGTCAAAGGAAAGGACGGATAACAAATGTCTAAAAAGGTTGTAGTTATTTCCACAAGTTTAAGAGCAAACAGCAATTCCGAGGCTTTAGCCAAAGAATTCGTCAAAGGCGCCGAGGTCGCAGGCCATGAGGTTGAATATATATCGCTCAAGGGCAAAAGCATTGCCTTCTGCATAGGTTGCCTGGCCTGTCAAAGCAAGGGGCACTGCATTATTAACGACGATGCTCTTCCTATAACCGAGGCTGTGCTGAATGCCGACGTAGTTGTTTGGGCAACACCTATCTATTATTACGAAATGGCCGGTCAGATGAAGGTGCTGATTGACCGCATGAATTCCATGTTTCCTAAGGATTACAAATTCCGCGAGGTATACTTCCTGGCAACTGCTGCTGACGACGGCAGCTATACCCCTGAGCGTGCACTGGCAGGCTTAACCGGCTGGATTGACTGCTTCGAAAAGGCTAAATTAGCCGGCAGCCTTTTCTGCGGCGGAGTTAATGCTGCAGGCGAAATCAGCGGCAGCAGCAAGCTGCAGGAGGCTTACGAGCTCGGCCTTAAGGCTTAACAACTAACCCTCATACGAACAGCAAAAGGCTGACGCCTTGCGTAAATGCGAAGCGTCAGCCTTTTCTTATTGTAAGATTATTTATCCTACCTTTCTTTCACATCTATAATAAAAATCATAATCAGGGAGCAAAAGTTTCTGCGCACGCAGCATAAGAAAAGTCAATCTTGCAGCAGTCATGTCCTGACTACGCAGCGCAATTCTCTGCCCCATTCGGTACGGATTTTCTTCAAGCTTCCGTGCACCGATATTGATAACCGGTTTAATCAGCTTAGCCTTACGCATTACACCGAATAAATTGCAATAATTTGCTGACCAATGCCCTACTCCACAAGTCTTTTCGACTTGACTGAGTATCAGCTTTTTTACTATTATCTCAGCTTATAAAATACTTCAATTGCATAAACGTATATCTCGCCGTTCAGCTCATAAGCATAAGCCTCCTGCTACAACTGCTCCCGCTATTTTTCTTTCAACTCAGCAAATTTTTGAGCCATAGTAGGATTACCTTTTGTCAAACGCTTAATTGTCAAATCAGCTGCCTGACTATTTGCTTTGCCCAAATGATTGCCAGAAGTAACGAGAGCATCTCTTACTTTCTGCAGGTGCTGTATTGTCTTGTCTATTTCATCTATAGCTTCATCAAATCTCTTCTGAGCATTTGTATAATGCATCCCCCACAAACGCTTAAACTCGTCTATTCCTGCTTCAAAGTTTTCTATATCAATATTTTGGTTCTTCATTTCAGCCAACTGTTTTTTGTATTCTAATGAATTGCGAGCCGCATTACGCAATAAAGAAATTAACGGAATAAAAAATTGCGGCCTAATCACATACATTTTCGGATAGCGATGAGATACATCAACAATTCCCTGATTATAATAATCATTGTCTGCTTCCAGCAAAGTTACTAAAACAGCATATTCGCATTTTTTCTCTCGTCTATCCTTGTCCAGTTCTTTAAAAAAGTCCTCGTTTTTATGTTTTTTCTCAGTTGCATCAGCTTCATTTTTCATTTCAAACATAATAGAAATGTATTCATTACCCTCATCATCAAAATCTTTAAAAATAAAATCCCCCTTACTACCACTTCTAGCATCATTATCTTTTTCAAAATATGCTGTAGGAAAACCAATAT
>OKUM01001565.1_pt1 | contig 10678 bp, 9 predicted proteins | sample 1606801 | NCBI WGS metagenome assembly OKUM01 (sample SAMEA3882546, study PRJEB24775) | human gut metagenome | biome: human-associated habitat; feature: intestine environment; material: feces | place: Netherlands | collected 2009/2010
AGCTCTCCCGCAAGAAGCTCGCATCTCGCAAGGGCATGGAAGAGATCGCCAAGGCAGCTGAGTCCGGCGAGGTCGTCGAGGGCGACGTCACCGAGTTCAACAAGGGCGGCGTTGTGGTCAACGTCAAGGGCGTCAAGGTGTTCGTTCCTCGTTCTCAGGCTACTATGCGCCGTGATGAGGACTACACCGCTCTGGTTGGCCAGCACGTTCAGCTGGTTGTCACCGAGTGCTCCGGCCGCAAGATCGTCGGCAGCATCAACAAGGTGACCGCTGAGCAGAACAAGGCAAAGCGTGAGGAGTTCTGGGCAAACGTTGAGGTGGGCAAGACCTACACCGGCGTTGTCAAGAGCCTGACCTCTTATGGTGCATTCGTTGACATCGGTGGTGTTGACGGCCTGTGCCACATCAGCGAGCTGAGCTGGAACCGCATCAAGCATCCTTCCGAGGTCGTCTCCGTTGGTGACACCATCGAAGTGTATGTCAAGGACATCGACACCGAGAACCACAAGGTTTCTCTGGGCTACAAGAAGGCCGAGGACAACCCCTGGGAGCAGCTGAAGAACAACTACCCCATCGGCAGCACCTTCCATGCTCCGGTCGTGTCCCTGACCAAGTTCGGTGCATTCGTCCGCATCCTGCCGGGTGTTGACGGTCTGGTCCACATCAGCGAGATCAGCAATGATCGCGTTGAGAAGGTCTCTGACGTGCTGAAGGTCGGCGATATGGTCGATGTGAAGCTGCTGGATGTCGACTTCGACAAGAAGCGCATCAGCCTGTCTATGAAGGCCCTGCTGAACGACGACGCTGAGTAATCAGCCTTTCGTTCGGAAGAAAAGCTTCTGACACAATGCGATCAACAGCCCCGTTGCCGGGAAAACGGCGGCGGGGCTGTTTTTATAACTGAAATTCCAATTTTCTCTTTTAGAGAAAATACAAAATAAAGACATAACTTTATGATAAACTGGATCAAGAAACACTGGGAAGTGCTGAGCTATCTGGTTTTCGGCGTGCTGTGCACCCTGCTGAACATTGTGCTGTATGCGCTGTTCAACAAGCTGTTTGGCTATACAGCCGCCAACAGCTGGGGCAATGTGCTGGATAACATCATCTGCATCCTGTTTGCCTACTGCACCAACCGCGCCTTTGTGTTCCGCAGCAAAACGCAAGGCAAGGCCATGGCGAGGGAATTTGGTGCATTCGTCACCTGTCGTCTGGGTACAATGCTGCTGGACACTGCAATTATGCTGGTGCTGGGCAATCTGCTGGCGGCCCAGGGCGCAGCGCTGATGGACGAGCTGATGCAGGGGGTGCTGAGCGTGGTGGCCCACTGGCTTGGCCCGGATACGGCCATACAGATGGCAGCCTCCTATGCAGGCACACCGGCGGGGGTCACGGATGGCTCTGCCGCTATTGCCGTCATCGGCGGTGCAGACGGCCCCACGGCAATCTTCGTTACCAGCCGCTACAATGCGCAGGCACTGTGGGGGCTGTGCGTCAAGGTGTTCTCGAATGTGATCGTTGTGGTGCTGAACTATGTGTTCAGCAAGCTGATCATCTTTAAGAAGAAGTAACTCCCTCTGTCTGCACCTACGGTGCAGCCACCTCCCTCTGGGAGGGAGGCATTGCCTTGCATTTGCCGACAAGGCTCCCTCTCAGAGGGAGCTGTCACCGAAGGTGACTGAGTGAGTTTTAAGTAACAAAACAATGGAGGTACGGTATTATGAAACGTGGTCTGAAAGGTTTTGCATTCCTGGTTTCCGGTCTTGTTCTGGGCATCATTGGTGCCACCGCATCCGTAACGGCAATTGCCCTGAGCGCTGTGGGCATGGCAAAGGTCCGCCGTGCCAGCAAGAATTGATGGAGGAAAATAATATGACCCGTGAAGAAATCCTCTCCCATGTCGATCATACCCTGCTGAAGCCTGAGGCCACCTGGCCCCAGATCCAGACCATCTGTGATGAGGCCATTGCCAACCACACTGCATCCGTCTGCATCAACACCTGCTATGTAAAGCAGGCGGTTGAGTATATGGCGGGCCGCATCCCGGTGTGCTGCGTGGTGGGCTTCCCTCTGGGTGCCATGGATACCGCCAGCAAGGCCTTTGAAGCCAAGACTGCCATCGAAAACGGCGCAGCCGAGGTGGATATGGTCATCAACATCGGCCGCCTGAAGAACAAGGAGTACGATGCTGTCCGCGAGGACATCCGTGCCGTGAAGCAGGCTGTAGGCGATAAGATTTTAAAGGTCATCATTGAGACCTGTCTGCTGACCGAGGAAGAGAAGGAAAAGATGTGCGACATCGTCTGCGAGGCCGGTGCCGACTACATCAAGACCAGCACCGGCTTCTCCACTGCAGGTGCCAACTTCCATGATGTGGAGCTGATGGTCAAGGGCGTGCGTGGCCGCTGCAAGGTCAAGGCTGCCGGCGGCATTTCCACCGTGGAGGATATGGAGACCTTCCTTGCACTGGGCGCTGACCGTCTGGGCACCTCCCGCGCTGTCAAGATCCTGAACGGCGAGCAGGCAAAGGGCTATTAAGTTTTCTGCAAAAAAATGTATTTCGGCAAAGCTCTGGGCTTGGCTGAACTGCAAAGGATGATCTCTCAAGGGCTGCTGCACAAATTGCCGTGCAGCGGCCTTTTTTGCGTCCAAGCCTTGCAAGCAGGGTGCAGCAGGGTGTATAATACAGATAGCTACTGTATAAAACAGGAGGCTGCCCGCTTTATGGGGTAAGGCGGGCAGAGGAGGAAACGCAATGAATATACCCGAGATCCTTGTGGCCAATGGCACAGGGGCAGTGCTGGTAAGCTTTCTGCTTTTATTGCGGGTGCGCGGCGAAAGTAAAAACAGCGTGGGAACAGAGTTGTTTTGCCGGATTCTGGTGGTGACGCTGCTGGCACAGGCCACAGAGACGATCAGCTTTCTGCTGGACGGCGTGCCCGGCGCGGCAAGCCGGTTCTGGCTGTACCTCATGAACACCGTCTGCACCGGCGCTACCGTGAGCGTGGGCTTTGCGTGGTGTTTGTATGTGGACTTCCGGGTCTACCGCAGCACCGGACGCCTGCGCAGAAGGCATCTGTTTCTGGGCGCGCCGCTGCTGGCTGTTCTGGCGCTGCTGGCGGCGAACCTTTTCGGCACAGGATGGATCTTTACCATCTCCGCGGACAACGTTTACCATCGCGGTCCGCTGAACAGTTTGCTTTACCTGCTGCTGTTCGGCTATTATGCCGAGAGCGTGTGGCAGGTGCATAAGGCCAAGCGCGATGGCGTTACGGTGGAGTTTTTCTCGGTGTACTACTTTGTGATCACCTGTGCGGTGGGCACGGTGCTGCAGGGTGCGTTCTACGGTATGGCCTTCGGCTGGCTGTTGGTGGCCATCGCCTTTGTGTTTGTGGACAGTCAGCTCCGCAGTCTGCGCAGCTATATCGACGAGCTGTCCGGCCTGTTTGGCCGCAAGTACATGAACTACTGTCTGGAGCGCATCCATGCCACGCAGGAAAAGGATGTTTACGGCATCATGATGGACGTGAACTGCTTCAAGGAGATCAACGACACCTACGGTCATGGTGCGGGCGACCGCGCCATTCAGGAGATCGGTCACATCCTGTCCGGAGCGCTGGCGGCAAACTCGGTAGCTATCCGCATAAGCGGCGATGAGTTCATGGTGCTGATCCGGCACGGCTCGGAGGAGATCCTGAATAAGATCTGTGCCGCCATCGAGCAGCGGGTGCAGCGCTATAACGCCGCCGCCCCGGCGGGCAGCTTTCAGCTGTCTTTCTCCACCGGTGTGGCAAAGTATGAGGGCGGCAGCGTGGAGAAATTTCTGGCGGAACTGGACGAGCGGATGTATGCGGAAAAGCGCGCTTTCCACGCCGCCCGGAACGGCTATGCCGTACCGGAGCAGGGGAACGCTCCATCAATTTCAGAATAATGTCTAAAAAGAGTGATACTCTTCTTGACAATCTGACGAAGCAATGATAGAATACTGAACGTAACAACTGAATACCGACTTATCAAGAGCGGCTGAGGGGACAGGCCCTGTGAAGCCCGACAACCTGCGCGAGAGCGTAAGGTGCCAAATCCTGCGGGAAACCGGAAGATAAGAGTGCAACGCTCAGAGCTTTCGGCTCTGGGCGCTTTTATTTTTTCATGGTACATGGCTTGATGAATGGTAGAAGCTGCAAGATACACACCCTGTTGTAAAAACTGTTTAGGAGGCAAACCCAATGGCAAGACACCTGTTTACTTCTGAGTCCGTCACCGAAGGACATCCCGACAAGATCTGCGACCAGATCTCGGATGCGATCCTGGACGAGATCCTGACCCACGACCCCAATGCCCGTGTGGCCTGCGAGACCTGTGCTTCCACCGGTCTGGTGCACATCATGGGCGAGATCACCACCAACTGCTATGTGGACTTCCAGAAGGTGGTCCGTGAGGTGGTGGCAGATATTGGCTACACCCGTGCAAAGTTCGGCTTTGACGCCGACACCTGTGCCGTCATCTCCAACATCGACGGCCAGAGCCCCGACATCGCCCTGGGCACCAACGACCAGGTGGGCGGTGCCGGCGACCAGGGCATGATGTTCGGTTATGCCTGCGACGAGACCCCGGAGCTGATGCCCATGCCCATCAGCCTGGCCCACAAGCTGGCCAAGCGCCTGACCGAGGTGCGCAAGAGCGGCGAGATGAGCTATCTGCGCCCGGACGGCAAGAGCCAGGTCACCGTGGAGTACGACGAGAACAACAAGCCCGTGCGTGTGGACGCCGTGGTCATCTCCAGCCAGCACAGCGAGAGCGTGAGCATGGAGCAGCTGCGGGCAGACGTGATGGAAAAGGTCATCAAGGCCACCATCCCCGCCGAGCTGCTGGACGAGAACACCAAGTACTATATCAACCCCACCGGCCGCTTTGTGGTCGGCGGCCCCCAGGGCGACACCGGCCTGACCGGTCGTAAGATCATCGTGGACACCTACGGCGGCTACGCACGTCACGGCGGCGGCGCCTTCTCCGGCAAGGATCCCAGCAAGGTGGACCGCAGTGCTGCCTATGCGACCCGCTGGGTGGCCAAGAACATCGTGGCTGCCGGCCTGGCCAAGCAGTGCGAGGTGCAGGTGGCTTACGCCATCGGCGTGGCAAAGCCCGTGTCCATCATGGTGGACACCTTCGGCACCGGCACGGTCTCCGATGAGAAGATCGAGCAGGCTGTGGAGAAGGTCTTTGACCTGACCCCCGCTGCCATCATCCGGGATCTGGACCTGCGCAAGCCCATCTACCGCAAGCTGGCTGCCTACGGTCACATGGGCCGCGAGGACCTGGGCGTGAAGTGGGAGAACACCGACCGCGTGGATGCCCTGAAGGCTGCCGTGGCTGCTCTGTAAAGAAGAACCGGTAAATGAAGAAAAAGGCTCCTCTGCCGACCGGCAGAGGGGCCTTTTTGCATGGTGCGACCGGAAGCGGCAGTGGGATGTGTCCACATGGAAAAGTAATACTTTTCTCGAAAAATCGGTGGATTTTTGCGACTGCGAAGGGAAATGGCTGTCTTTTTGTCGAAAACACACAGTCTCTTTTTGAAAAAAGCAAAACAGATGTGCAAGGCGCAGAAAATCAACAGGTGAAACAAATTGATATGGCACAAATGTCAAATTGTGATAAAATAAAAGTAGATATGCGCATTTGTACGCAGATCGTTCGGATTGGAAAGCAGCAATAAGGAGTTGTGATTATGTCCATTGAAATTTCCCCCAAGTCGTTTTTCCAGCAGCCCAGTGTGGCAGACATGCGGCTGATCGCTTGCCCCGGTGCCGAGGAGCTTACCGGCCTGATCGACAAGCACCTGGTCCGTTGGGCCAAGGACGCCGGCATTGACAAGGAGACCTTCATCATCTCCTGCGACTGCCCCCGCTTCCAGAGCGGTGATGCCAAGGGTCTGGTCAAGGAGTCCGTGCGCGGCGACGATATCTTTATTGTGGTGGATCCCGGCAACTACAGCGTGACCTACAAGCTGTTTGACAACGTGAACCACATGTCCCCGGACGATCACTTTGCAAACCTGAAGCGCCTGATCCAGGCGGTGGCCGGCAAGGCACACCGCGTGTCGGTGATCATGCCCAGCCTGTACGGCGGCCGTCAGCATCGCCGCGTGGTGCGTGAGAGCCTGGACTGCGCCGTGGCCCTGCAGGAGCTGCAGACCATGGGTGTGCAGAACATCATCACCTTCGACGCACATGACCCCCGCGTGCAGAATGCTGTGCCGCTGATGAGCTTCGACAACGCCATGCCTACCTATCAGGTGCTGAAAAGCCTGCTGAAGAAGGACCCGGAGATCTCCTTCGACAAGAGTAAGTTCACCGTGGTCAGCCCGGACGAAGGCGCCATGAACCGCAACATGTACTTCTCCAGCGTGCTGGGCTGCAACCTGGGCATGTTCTACAAGCGCCGTGACTACACCCGTGTGGTCAACGGCCGCAACCCCATCGTGGCTCACGAGTACCTGGGCGAGAGCGTGGAAGGCAAGACCGTCTTTATCGCCGATGACATCATCGCTTCCGGCGAGAGCATGCTGGAAGTGGCCAGCAACCTGAAGGAGCGCGGCGCTGCCCGCATCATCGCCAACGCTACCTTCCCGCTGTTCACCAGCGGCCTGGCCAAGTTTGACCAGGCTGTGGCCGAGGGCAAGCTGACCTATGTGGTGGGCACCAACCTGACCTACCGCACGCCGGAGCTGCTGACCCGCGACTGGTATGTGGACGTGGATGTGTCCAAGTACGCTGCTTACTTCGTGGTGGCCCTGAACCACGACATGTCCGTTTCCAGCATCATTGATCCGCTGAAGAAGATCGAGGCTCTGCTGGCAAAGCGCGCATAAGCCTGCGGAAGTCTGTACTAGAAAAGCCGCTGTATCGAACGATACAGCGGCTTCTCTTATGCGACCGAGAGGGTTACATTTTATTCTTGCGCAGATAGCGCAGCATGGCGGGCAGCTCGTAGGCCAGCATCAGTACCCAGCCGAAGACGTAGCTGTAGGGCAGGGCTTCGATCTCCATCTTCCACAGCAGCACCAGCACGGACGCGGCGGCCACACGGCCTGCCATGTTCAGGATGCTGCTGATCAGTGTGATCCTCAGGTCGCCGATGCCGCGGAAGAAGCCCTGGATGCCGTTGGTGGCGGCGGGCATCAGGTAGAACAGCGAGATCGTGCGCAGGAACCGCACGCCCAGGTCCACCACCTCTGGGTCGGTGACGAACAGCCGGATGATGGGCTCTGCAAAGATCAGACAGACCGCCATCAGGCCCAGTGCATACACCACCTCGATGCGCATGCCGCAGCGGTAGCCATCCTTCACGCGGTCTTTCTTCCCGGCACCTTCGTTCTGGGCCATGAAAGTGGTCATGGCGTGGCCGATGTTCTGCTGCGGAGTGTAGGCAAAGTCGTCGATGCGAGATGCCGCGGTAAAGGCGGCCATGGCGCTGACGCCCATGGTGTTCACGATGGCCTGCACCGCAATCTTGCCCAGCTGCACGGTGGCCTGCTGCATGGCGCTGACCCAGCCGTAGCTTACAGTCTTGCACAGCAGCTTGCCGTCAAACACGAACCAGCGTCTGCCCAGCTGCAGCACCGGAACTTTCCAGCGGATGTACAGGGCGCAGAGCAGGCAGCACATGCCCTCGCTCAGCACGGTGGAAAGGGCGCAGCCCTCGCTGCCCCAGTCCAGGGCCTCCACAAAAAACAGGTCGCCGCCGATGTTCAGCACGGCGCTGATCATCAGAAAGTACAGGGCACTCTTGCTGTCGCCCAGGGCACGCAGCGTGGCGGCCAGAAAATTGTAAAAAAAGGTGAAGAGCAGGCCCGCAAACACGATGCGCAGGTAGTTCACGGCAATGGGCAGGATCTCCGCCGGCACCTGCAGCAGCCGCAGCAGGGGATTTGCCAGCAGGATGCACAACAGCGAGAAGGCCAGCGAGAACACCGTACCGGCAATGGCGGTGGTGGACACCTGCCGTTCCACCAGCTCCGTGTCTCCGGCACCAAAGGCGGTGCTGACCAGAATGCCGGCACCCAGACATATGCCGTTGATGAACAGGATGGCCAGAGTCATCAGCGGGTTGGCGGTGCCCACGGCTGCCAGCGCATCCTCACCCACGAACTTGCCCACGATGATGCTGTCGGCGGCATTGTAGGTGAGCTGGAACAGATTGCCCAGCACCAGCGGGATGGTAAAGTTGATCAGCAGCGGCGTGATCTTGCCGCTGGTCATATCTTTGGTCATGGTGAATGTGAAGTCCTTTCCGATTTATAAGAGATTCTGTCGGCCGCTGAACACGGCCAGGGCCGAGCGGCTGATGCCGTTGGCCACCAGCTTGGCCGCCGCGTGCAGGGCCGCCCCGGCGCTGGCACTGGCCGGGATGGCATCGGTGCGCAGCACCTGCTGGGCAGCGCGCTGGGCGTCCTTGCTGGAAACTGCCGCCACATTGTCCACTACATAGGAGTTGAAGTTCTTGGGCACGAGGCCGAAGCCGATGTCCGGGATGTTGTGGGGGCCGGTGACGCCGCCGGTGAGGGCCTGACACTCAAAAGGCTCCACGGCCACGATGCGCACATCGTTGGTCCAGGCCTTGATGGTCTCGCCCACGCCGGTCACGGTGCCGGCGCTGCCCACCCCCACGGTGATGGCGTCCACCAGGCTGGCACCCTCCCGGGCGATGTTCTGCAGGATGGCCGGGCCGGTGACCCGGCGGTGATACTCCGGGTTGTTGTCGTTGGCCAGCCAGTCGGTGTAGTACCAGCCGTTGGCGGCGGCGGTCTGTGCCGCCAGACGGCGGGCACCGTTCACACCGCTGCGGGCCGGGCTGTGGCGGATCTGCGCACCCAGCCGCAGCAGGGTCTCCTGCCGCAGGGCGGGGGCATCCTCCGGCATCACCAGAACCACCGGGTGACCGGCGGTCAGGCCCGCCAGCGTGAGCGCAGCGGCAAACGGGCCGGAGGCCGCTTCAATGATGGGCTGACCGGAGATCAGCTTCTTTTTTTCAATGGCAAGGGCCAGCATCCCTTCGGCAAGGCCGTCCCGGGCCGTGCCGGTGGGGCCTGCAAAGTCCAGATAGGCATACAGCCGTCCCTTCAGCCCGCAGGCGGCAGCATAGCCGCGCAGCTCCACGATGGGGCAGGCGCTGAGCGTCTGGTAAAAATTGGGGTAGATCGGCACGAAGACCCTCCTTTCATGGGATACAACAATATTATCCTAACTCAAAAGGACTGCGCGCGTCAAGATACGTTTTAGCAAAAACGGCGAATTTTTGGCAGATTTTCTGGAAAAATCTCCGAAAGGCTCTTGACAGGATGCGGTGCATCTGCTATACTTCATCCGTAAAGCAAATGAACTTTACATCACTTCTCGAAAGTACAGGCACAAAACCGGGGGATCAGAGGATGGCAAAAGATCTGGAAATGGGCTATCTGCTGGACTTCTACGGTGAGGTGCTCACCGAGAAACAGCGCGAAATGCTGCGCCAGTATTACAACGATGACCTTTCGCTGAGCGAGATCGGCGAGAACTTCGGCATCACCCGTCAGGGTGCGCGGGATGCCATCAAGCATGGCGAGAACGCGCTGAAGGAGCTGGAGGAAAAGGTCGGCTTTGCGGCGCGTTACCGCCGCGTGCAGCAGAAGCTGGAAGAGCTGGAGCAAATGGTGATCGATGCACGGTTCGAGTGCACCGGCCCGCAGGGCCTGACCACCACCGAGTACGAACACCAGCTGACCAAAATGTTAAAGCTCATCCGCTCCATCGACGAAGCAAACGAGAGCTGAAACCTGTGAAAGGAGCACCGTACAATGGCATTTGAATCCCTTACCGACCGCCTTGCCGGTGTGTTCAAAAAGCTGCGCGGTCACGGCAAGCTGACCGAGGCAGATATCAAGGCCGCGATGCGTGAGGTGCGCATGGCCCTGCTGGAAGCCGATGTCAACTACAAGGTTGCCAAGGACTTCTGTGCAAAGGTGTCCGAGCGCGCCATGGGTCAGGAGGTCATGGAAAGCCTGACCCCGGCACAGCAGGTGGTCAAGATCGTCAACGAAGAGCTGGTTGCCCTGATGGGCGGCAGCGAAGCGGCCCGCCTGAACATCAAGAACAAGGGCCAGACGATCATCATGCTCTGCGGCCTGCAGGGCAACGGTAAAACCACCCACGCCGCAAAGCTGGCAAAGTACTTTATCAAACAGGGCCGCCGCCCCATGCTGGTGGCCTGCGATATTTACCGCCCTGCGGCCATCGATCAGCTGCAGGTGGTGGGCAAACAGGCGGGCGCACCGGTGTTCACCCTGCCGGGCGCAAAGCCGCCGGAAATTGCAAAGAAGGCGCTGGCACACGCCAAGGATTACGGCAATGACATCGTGATCCTGGATACCGCCGGTCGTCTGCAGATCGACGATGTGCTCATGCAGGAGCTGGTGGACATCAAGGAAGCCGTTCCTGTGGACGAGACCCTGCTGGTGGTGGATGCCATGGCCGGTCAGGACGCTGTGAACGTTGCCAAGACCTTCAACGAGAAGGTAGGCATCGACGGCATCATCCTCACCAAGACCGATGGCGATACCCGCGGCGGTGCGGCACTTTCGGTGCTGGCCGTCACCGGCAAGCCCATCAAGTTCCAGGGCACCGGCGAAAAGCTGGACGATCTG
>OKUM01001570.1_pt1 | contig 10673 bp, 7 predicted proteins | sample 1606801 | NCBI WGS metagenome assembly OKUM01 (sample SAMEA3882546, study PRJEB24775) | human gut metagenome | biome: human-associated habitat; feature: intestine environment; material: feces | place: Netherlands | collected 2009/2010
GAATTCTTTTTTTACCAGTGCTGCAATCTCTGTCACTGTTTTCTCACCATCTATGAGTGGCCAGATAAATGTGCCATTGTCATCCAGATGTATCTTCGTATATCTGGGTTTTCCAAACAGCTTCTGGGCAATCGTGTTAAACGCGCCCTTATTCTCTATTTCCAGCACCATTCTCCCCCTGATATCAGTATGCCAGCGAAGCTGTGCACTGCGCTCAGGAATGAGATCCAGATAATTGATCTGTAATTCTTTTTTCTTTTTACTCATTTAAATATTATCATCTCCGCCTGATCAGGCTTTCTTCTTGTTCCAGATACTGAATTTCAGAAGGCTTAAGATCATAAGTAACATCAGGATCACGCCGCCTGCATTACCAAGGTTAATGCTTCCGGAGAGATCAAATACACTGCTTACGTTTACTACTGCAAGGATTGCAAGAAGGATACCTACAAGACCTTCACCTGCGATCATACCTGCACAATAAAGTGTACCGTCTGTTGCCTGTTCTTCTTTTTTCTTATCATCAACATTCTTTCTTCCGTCAACGAACATACGAACAACACCACCGATCATGATAGCAGCGTTGAGGTAGATTGGAAGGTAAAGACCGATAGCAAATGGCATAACCGGAATTCTTAAGATTTCCATACCAATTGCAAGGAATACACCGATGAATACAAGTGCCCATGGAAGATTTCCTCCCATGATACCTTCAACGATCATCTTCATAAGTCCTGCCTGAGGAGCCGGAACTTCTGCTCCGCCATATCCCCATGCTGCATCCAGAAGATACAGAACACCACCGATTGCAAGACCGGAAGCAACAACACCGATCAGCTCACCAATCTGCTGTGTCTTAGGAGTTGCCCCAAGAAGGTATCCTGTCTTAAGGTCCTGAGAAGTATCACCAGCGATTGCTGCGATGACACAAATTACAGAACCGATTGCGATTGCTGCTTTCATACCGTCAATTCCAGTCTGTCCACTGCTCTTGATCACAATTGTAGAAATCAGAAGTGTGGCGATTGCCATACCGGAAACCGGGTTGTTGGAGCTACCGATCATACCTACCATACGGGAAGATACAGTTGCAAAGAAGAATCCGAAAATTACGATAAGGAGTGCTCCAAGCGGATTAACCGGAATAGCCGGTACTGCCCAGATAATAACTACCATTGCAACGATACCGATCAGGATGAAGTTCATCGGAAGGTCTCTGTCTGTTCTTGCAGTTCCTTTTACGGATCCGCCCTTCATGCTCTTCATGGAATCACGGAATGTGCTGATGATCAGCGGCATGGATTTGATCAGGGAAATGATACCACCTGTAGCGATGGCACCTGCTCCGATATATTTAACATATTTGCTCCAGATTGCTGCCGCACCGCCAGCCGCATACAGCTGTGAAATAGTCACACCCGGATCAGCCGGATACAGCCATGTGTCTGGTCCGAACAGGCAAATCATCGGAATGATCACGAGCCATCCGACAATGGAACCTACGAACATGAAAGATGCTACACGTGGTCCTACGATATAACCAACACCAAGAAGTGCCGGATATACTTCCATACCAATCTCACCCTTAAGGGATGTAAATGCTGCAGAAACGTCTGCCGGGATAACCTTCAGACCGTCAACAACAAATTTGAAGACTGCTGCAAGTCCCATACCGGAAAATACAGTAGAAGCGTTTGCGCCGCCCTCTTCACCTGCAAGAAGTACGTCTGCACATGCAGTTCCTTCCGGATAAAGAAGTGTTGCATGCTCTTTTACGATCAGTGCGTTACGAAGTGGTACCATAAAAAGTACACCAAGAACACCACCGCAAAGTGCGATTAATGTGATTTCCACGATACCCGGCATTTCACAAAGTCCTTCTTCTGCCCAAAGGAACAGAGCAGGCATTGTGAAAATTGCACCGGCTGCCAGTGATTCACCGGCTGAACCGATTGTCTGGACCATGTTGCTCTCCAGAATGGAGTTCTTTTTCATGATCTTGCGAATTACGCCCATGGAAATAACTGCTGCCGGAATGGAAGCAGATACAGTCATACCTACACGCAGACCAAGATAAGCATTGGCTGCACCGAAGATAACTGCAAGGATAACACCCATGATGATGGATGTCACCGTAAATTCAGGTGTGATCTTGTCAGCCGGAATATACGGTTTGAACTCTTTGTTTTCGTTCATGATTTCCTCTCCCTTTTGTATTGATTTATAAACATAGAACATTATAGCGAAATTTATACAAAAAGGCAAGGTGAAAAAACTGGTTTTTTATGCACTTTAACATATTAACGTGCTAACTTGATAATCTCTTAACATATCAACACGCTCAAACAGCATATTTTTTCCCTGTTTTATCAGTCTATTCATCTGAATCCAACTGTTTAATCAGGTATCTCCCAACAATTCTGGAAAAATTCGAAATATCCCGGATATATGCGAAATCTTTTCCAAATATCTTTTTTTCTGTGGATAGGTCCTTTTCTTCCCCTGCAAAGACTCCCAGAACACTTACTCCAAGGTTTCGCAGGTGCCGCACTTCTGTAGCAGTATCATTGATCGCATATTTTCCCATATAAGGTTCCGGGTTCTTTGCGTGAGGTCTGTTTACGATGACATCATATGGTTTTCCATCACTTAATACAATGAGGATTTTTTTCTCCTCAGATCTCTGAAGCAGACCGTATCCTACGGTTTTGATAGCAAGTCCATCCCTGTTATTGGAAGAAGTTACATAATTAAAAATATTTTCATTAGCTGACTGTGGATCATCGTACTCACGGAATCTGTGAAGGATCGTATAGTCCCAGAATGTGCAGAAGCTCATGACACGGTGAGGCAGGTTTACATTGCTTAATGCTTCACTGATGATATAAGCCTGTAATGCCACATCTCCCTGCCTGGACATCTGGGAACCGCTGGCATCGATCAGCACATCTACTACGAAATCAGATGCATCAGATTTCAATTCTCTTTTAAACAGATTTGCTTCACTGCTTCTGCCCACACGCCAGAGTCTGGACGGAATGATCGTTCCTCTGTCTGACAGTACTTCCTGCGTCTCGCTTTTCAGCACCAGTGTCTTTCGTAAAAGGTCTGTGAGGGATGCGATGTTCTGCTTTACGATTCTGTGTTTGTCATGGTAGAGCCAGATATTCTTATTCTTTAATCGCACTGCATATTCGTACTGATAGTTTCGTTTGACCGGATTCTTAAGAATTCCTTCTGTAAAATAAAGGCTGCAGTCCCTGTGAAGTTCCCTGCACATCAGATAATTCATTCGCTTCTCTTCTGCAGGAGTCAGATAAGTTTTTCCGAAATTCAACTCAACATAGGTGTATGCTTTCTCAAGTTCTTCCTCTGTGAGAATTGTAATTTTGTGTTTGGTCTGGCGCTGTTTTTCCATTTCTTCAGTGACAGCAGTGTCTTCCATGTCCGTAATCTTATTTGTCATCTGTTCGATGTAACTCTCCAGAGCTTCCTCATAAAGTTCTTCTGTGAGAAAATCTTCCCAGTCGTATTCTGTCAGTTCTTCCAGGGTGACTGCCATAACCTGTTCCAGTGTTCCATGATCTTTCTCAAAATTCGGATCAATGATAGTGTTGTAAAGACTGTCAATAATACGGATCAATTCTATAGTGTCTGCAGCTGTTCTGGCTTTGTAAACCATGTCGCGGATTTCCCGAAGACGCTCTTCTACATAATGGTTTCCATTCTGTAAACGGTCACGCAGGATGGCAATCTTCAATCGGCCAAGAATATCTCCGTATGCGGGCATCTGTTCAAACTCCTGGTCCAGGATATCCTCGAATGCTTCCTTTTGCATCTCCCGGACCCCCGGGCGTTCCTGACAGATTTTGTCCCCGATTGCTTCTTCTACACATAGCTGTGCTACTGCAGTCAGTTCTCCCTCTCCTGCCTGGCAGAAAACTTTTTTTACCAGATATAAACCCAGCAGATTTCTGTCATAATATTTTGCCAGAGCGCCCTGCTTGATGCCGTCATACAGAGCAATTGCTTTTGAGCGCAGATACAGGGAAACGTCTACTTTCATATTTAACGTGTAATCCCCGCTGATAGTCCAGAGGAGATTGCGGATCCTGTTTTCCAGTTCCAGACGGTAATCGTCGATTTCTACGATTTTCTCATCTTTCATATACATCATCCCTTGTCCAGTCTGCCGGAATTCTGGTTTTCACAATATCCTCTACGATTTCTTTCTCGAAAATGTCAAAGGTCTTGTTCACCACTCCCATAGTAACTGCTTTTCTCGGAGAAAGTCCGGTTTCTACAATCTTCATGGCTGCAAGGAGACCTCGCAGATCCAGAGGTTTGGTGGAAATTTCACTGTTTGTGGCTTTGAGCTGAAGATCCAGGAATACTCCGATGAACTGTGTTCTGGCGTTTTCTTTTATATTCGGGAACATCCGGCGGAAAATAAATTCCAGGGATTCTTCAGTCTGAGCCGGCATGTCTATGACCAGAAATCTGGATACCAGCGCTTCATTGAGTTCTTTGGTTCCTGCATAACCGTAATTCATGGTTCCGATAAAACGGGCAGCCGGATGAAGATCAATTTTGTCATAGCCCGGGACATCGATGGAACGGCGATAATCCAAAGTTGCATGAAGAACGGAAACTGCATCGTTCTTTGCCATATTAATCTCGTCGAGGATTCCGAAACCACCGTATTCTGCACACTGATAGATAGTTCCTTTGCGAAGCTTAACTTCATTGTCCACGAAAGTGTCTGTGCCGATCAGATCTCCGCTGTTAGTATTTACATGAAAAGAAACATTGTACGCGGGACGGTTGAAAATATATGCCAGGTTCTCTGCAAGGATATTTTTTCCTGTTGCCTTCGGACCGGTGAGTAACAGATTCTCCCCTTTGAGCAGTCCGGCAATGGCCATTTCCAGAATGTCTTTTCCGTAAAATGGAATGGATGGTTTCACAATCCTGCCTGCTGTTTCCGGTGCCACTTCATACCGGCTGCGGAATTCTTCTACTCTCTTTATCAGTTCAGGGGCTACCTGCTGCTCCTCCAGAAATTTCAGTTCTTCCATTTAGTTCTCCTTTATATAACTATTATAGTCCAGTTTGTGTTATAGAAAAAGGCCGCTTATCTTTTACAGATTCACGACCCTTTCATTATAGCATTCTTCTTTATATTTTTACAACATTATACTTCAAATACAAGATCTCCATAAGAAGGCATCGGCCACATTTCCTTATCTACGATCATTTCCAGTTCATCCACAGGCTCACGTAAAGCTTCCATTGCAGGAACCACCTTTTCTCTGCAGAATACGGCTCTGTCCCGTCCCTCTGCATATTCCGGGATCTTCTCAACCAGTTTGCTCAGCTTACTCATGGCACTGTTTGCAGCCTTTAAGAGTTTTGACGCTTTCTTGAGCAGATCAAGCTGTACACTTACATCGATCAGCCCTTCGCCCGCTGTTTTCACTGTATTGATGGATTCGCCAAGAACAGTGGTATATCTGATAACTGCCGGAATGATCTGCTTGGTTGCCATGTCGATCATGGTCTTTGCTTCAATATTGATTGCTTTAGAGTAAATCTCATATTTAATCTCTGCGCGTGATTCAAGCTCAGCTCTTGAGAATACATCAAAAGATTCAAAGAGTTTCACTGCCTTCTCTGTAGTAAGTGCAGGGATTGCATCCACCATGCTCGGAAGGATCGGAAGTCCGCGGCGTTTAGCTTCTTTCTCCCATTCCGGCGCATAGCCGTTTCCGTTAAATACGATCTTCTGATGATCTGTGGCATATTCTTTGATCAGGTCATGTACCGCCAGTTCGAAATCAGGAGCTTTTTCCAGGCGGTCACATACTTCCTTAAATACTTCTGCCGTGATCGTATTCAGGACTACGTTACATGCGGAAATAGAATCTCTTGAGCCCACCATACGGAATTCAAATTTATTTCCTGTGAAAGCAAAAGGTGAAGTACGGTTACGGTCTGTGGCATCCTTCATGAAATCAGGCAGAGTCTTAACACCTGTTTCCAGCTTACTTCCCTTTTTACTGTGAGTTGCTGTTCCTGTGCTGACCAGCTGTTCCAGAACATCCTCAAGCTGCTCTCCAAGGAATACGGAAATCACTGCCGGCGGTGCTTCATGGCCACCAAGTCTCTGGTCATTTCCCACATCTGCCGCAGATTCACGCAGAAGATCTGCATGTTCATCTACTGCTTTCAGGATACAGGTGAGGACCAGAAGGAACTGAATATTTTCATGAGGTGTTTTGCCCGGATCCAGAAGATTGATTCCGTCATCTGTGGTAAGAGACCAGTTGTTATGCTTACCGGAACCGTTCACACCTGCAAATGGTTTCTCATGAAGAACACAGCGCATTCCATGGCGGCTGGCAACCTTTTTAAGGATACGCATCATCATCTGGTTCTGGTCTGCTGCGATATTGACCGGTGCATAAATCGGTGCAAGCTCATGCTGTGCAGGAGCAACCTCATTATGCTGTGTCTTTGCAGGAATTCCAAGCTTCCAGCATTCTTCATTTACCTCTTTCATGTATGCGGAAATTCTCTGACGGATACTTCCAAAGTAATGGTCATCCATTTCCTGTCCCTTCGGAGGCATAGCTCCAAAAAGAGTTCTGCCTGTATAGATCAGGTCTTTTCTCTGAAGCCATTTCTCTTTATCGATCAGGAAATATTCCTGCTCTGCTCCTACTGACGGAGTTACTTTCTTAGAAGTTGTATTTCCGAAAATTCTCAGCAGACGGAGTGCCTGGGTGTTGATTGCTTCCATAGAACGAAGAAGTGGTGTCTTCTGGTCAAGTGCTTCTCCTGTATAGGAACAGAATGCAGTAGGAATACAGAGTGTTCCGCCTGCTGCATCATGACGCACAAAAGCCGGTGATGTACAGTCCCATGCTGTATATCCTCTTGCTTCAAAAGTTGCTCTTAATCCACCGGACGGGAAAGAAGATGCATCCGGTTCACCTTTGATCAGTTCTTTTCCGGAGAAAGACATCAGGACCTTGCCGTTATCCATCGGAGCAGTGATAAAAGCATCGTGTTTCTCTGCTGTCACACCTGTAAGGGGCTGGAACCAGTGGCTGTAATGTGTGGCACCTTTCTCGATGGCCCATTCTTTCATCTCGTGTGCTACTACATCCGCAATTTCCATAGACAGTTCTTTGCCCTCTTCTATGGTTTTTTTCAATTCTTTGTAGATCTTCTTCGGAAGTCGCGCCTGCATGACGGAATCATTAAACACGTCACATCCAAAAGTCTCTACTACATTGATATACTCACCCATTTTATTTCTCCTTTTTATTTATTAACGGGGAAATTCCAATTGATCTGGTTTCCTCATTTTTTGTACTTTTCAGATACAGATTCAGTGCTTCGTGGCAGTTTTCAATCTCTATCTGTGTATGACTGCCGCCGTATTCACCGTCCAGAGTCCATGGTACCGGTTCTTCTGAGGTAATGGTCACCCTGGCTGATTTAAAAGAATGAATCAGATCTGTATTGTCCTCTGCTGTCAGCATTGCAGTCATGATCTCCTGCAATTCCAGCGGATTCTTCGGTCTTGTAATCATGGTAACTTCAAAAAGTCCGTCATTCATATCCACGTTCTTGCCTGTAAGGTTCTTAAACCCTCCCACTGAACGGGAATTGGTGATCATTCCAAAGATGAAGTCATCCTCCACAGTTAATTCTTCGGATTCAATTCTCATATGGTATGATTTGATATCAAAAAGGCGTTTCACTCCCTCAAGAAGATAGGCTACATGGCCAAGGATATTCTTGAGATCCTGATCTGTCTGATAGGCTACATCTGTGAAAAGACCGAAAGCTGCTATATATGTAAAGCTCTGGTTATTGAATCTGCCGATGTCACAGTGATAAAGTTTCTCTTCCATAATCATGGAAGCGGCATCTGTCATGCTTTTCGGCATAAAGAGACTGTTTGCAAAGTCGTTGGTGCTTCCTGCCGGAATGTATCCGATGGGAATGGAACTCTTCTTTTCCATTACTCCGGTAACCACCTCATCAAGAGTCCCGTCTCCGCCGCTACATACGATAAGGTCCACTTTGGATTCGTATTCTTTGGCTTTCTCGTAGGCATCTTTTGGTTTCTGTGTGGAATAGATAATGACTTCATAACCGCCTTTGTTGAAAATATCTACTATATCAAGCAGGTTTGTTTTAATCTTGCCTTTGCCTGCCTTGGGATTGAAAACAAAGAGCATTTTTTTGTTCATTTCGAGCAACTCTCCTTTTTTCAGGGTTTAAATGCGTAGTTTTCAGAGTACGCAGATTTCTATTTATATAATATAAGAAAAAAGGGTGGAAAAGTCAATGGGGTTTGGCGGGCAAAAAAATTGGGGACGACAGGAAATATTTTTGGTTTCAGGTGCGGTTTCGCGGGCTAATAACTCTAGGTGTGTGGAAATCTGCTAAAAACATTCAAAAATTACTCAAACTCGCTTCGCTCAGACAGTGAGCAATTTTTGAATAACGCAGATTCCCACGCACCAAGAGTTACTACGCCCACTGCAAATGCACCTGAAACCAAAAATATTTCCTGCCTGTTGGCTGGCTGCGGGACTGCCGGGCTGTTACTGCTCACTTCGTTCACAGTAATGCGCCTTGCAACGACAGGCTATGCAGATGAGATTTTCTCACAGAAAATTTTGCAGGATGATAACGCATAAAACGGGACTGGTGAATAATTGCAATTTTTCCTAATTTCTTATGGTAAGTTGTATTTTAGCGTGATAAAATGGGGATTGTATTTATTTGTATTTATTATAGAAGGGACTTATTACAATTACAAAGAGAATTTATAAAATGAATTTTTATAGAAAGGATTTCTTATTCATATGATTAAATTGATTGCTTCAGATATAGATGGAACTTTGGTAAAGGATGGGACTCTGGCTATTGACGGGGAGTATATGGAGGTTATCGGAAGGCTGATTGATAAGGGGATTGTGTTTGTGGCATGCTCCGGACGGCAGTACAGAAGTGAGAGAAAACTGTTTACCCCTGTCGCAGACAGACTGCTTTATATCTCTGACGGAGGAACTGTTGTACGGACTCCGAAGGAGATTCTGAAAGTGGATACTCTGCCGGACGAAATCTGGAAAGGAATGTGTTCTATGGTAAGAGAGAATATGCCTTCCTGTGATTATTTTATTTCCACACCTGAACGCTGTTTCGCAGAAGACGGAGGCAGCCAGATGTTTCACTGGCTGAGAGATTCTTACGGATATGATATCCATGAAGTTCCGGAAATGTTAAAACTCGAGGGGCAGCAGGTAAATAAATTTGCTGTCTACCACCCCAACGCCTGCGAGGAAATGTGCGCCCCTTTATTCACTCCCACCTGGAAAGACAAAACAGTTATGGCTGCCGCCGGCAAGGAATGGATGGACTGTACTGCCCCAGGTTCCGGCAAAGGTCCTTCCGTTGCTTTCCTTCAGGAATATCTGGGAATTTCACCTGACGAAACCTGTACTTTCGGAGATAACCTCAACGATATCGCCATGCTTCAGAAAGCGGGAAGGAGTTATGCGGTAGCTAACGCCAGAGCGGAAGTGCAGGCAGCAGCCAGGGAAGTATGTCCGTCATACAGTGAAGATGGAGTTTTACAGATCCTGAAAGGGATTGTTTCTGAAAGCGGAAAATAATAAAGATACATAAAATATGTGCTTTCGATAAAGAAAAGTCACCGGCCAGGGGTTGACTTTTAAAAACAATTCTGTTAAATTGAAAAAAATTGAAAATTTTAATTCCATGAGGGAGTAGTTCGCACGTAAGTGTGATTTGTCAACAGACCCGGTTTTTTCTGAAAAACCTGGCAAATCTTAAAGAATGAGACTCATGTATGCTTTGTTATATTTTATTGCAGCAGGGCATACATGGGTCTTTTTTATGTAACAAAAGAATGCCGGAAAGAATTTTTTCAGCAGGGCGTGCGACAATGAATCTCCAGGTTGTGGGAAATAAAAACAGAAAGTGAGAAGAAAAATGGAAAATCTGGTAAACAGTTCACCGCTGATCCTTGTGTTAGTTTTTCTTGTGATCGGCTTTGTGTTCCTGATGAAGGGTGCGGATTTCTTTGTAGAAGGAAGCTCCAGTATCGCAAAAAGGCTGAAGGTGCCGCCGATCATCATCGGTCTTACTATTGTGGCAATGGGAACATCTCTTCCGGAAACCGCAGTCAGCGTTACAGCGTCACTGGTCAATAACAATGAGCTTGCGGTCAGCAATGTGGTAGGTTCCAATATTTTTAACCTGATGGTGGTTGTTGGAGTCTGTTCCATCCTGACACCGATCCTGGTACAGAAGGAAACCATCCGGAGGGATATTCCGTTTTCCATGATCTGTGCGCTCCTTCTTCTGGGGCTTGGGATCCTGGCAGCAGGAGATACGATCGGAATGAGACTTGGTCATCTGGATGGAATGATCCTGCTGGGATTTTTTGCAGGCTATATTGTGGCAATGATCCGAAGTGCCATGAAAGCCAGAGCAGCAGGAAAAAATGTGGAGATCGAAGGAATTGAAGAACTGGAAGAAGAAATCGGCATCCTTTCCTGGCCGAAGAGTATTCTCTTTATCGTTGGAGGCGCGCTTGCCATTGCTTTCATGGCACTTCGGATCAT
>OKUM01001575.1_pt1 | contig 10660 bp, 6 predicted proteins | sample 1606801 | NCBI WGS metagenome assembly OKUM01 (sample SAMEA3882546, study PRJEB24775) | human gut metagenome | biome: human-associated habitat; feature: intestine environment; material: feces | place: Netherlands | collected 2009/2010
GCCGCCGCCGTGGCGGGGTGTTCTTCCGCCGCCGCGGACGGGGCACACGGGTACTGGATGAACAGCCCGTCCCTGAACGGCTGGCGGGAAGCCGTCTTCCGCGCCGGCGTTCCGGCTCAGCCTGCCGTGCTGCCGCCCGGAGTGGAGCCGATGATGGTGGGTTCCTCATCTCCCGCCGCGCAAATGCTGGTGCTGGAGGGAATGACGCATCTGCTCACGTTCGGGGACATGCGGGCTTTCCTTAAATTTGACGCCGCTCTCCGTCTGGACCCGGACTGCCTCATGGCCCATTGGGGCAGGTGCATGAGCCTGATGGGCGCGGGACCCGCTTTCCAGGAACAGCGCGTCCATTCCATGAAGCGCATGAAAGAGCTGGCGCTCCGTCCGGACTGCCCGGAACAGGAACGCGCTTATGCGGATGCCCTGGCCGTGCTGCTGATGGATGGCCCCGTGAAGGCGCAGGAAGCGTGGGAAACCATCTGTTCCACCTGGAAGCGCGACCCGTACGCCCCCCTCTTTTACGCCATGCTCCTGCGGGACGGCTTTGACGGGCAGGGCAACCCCGGAGAAGGGCAAAAGGAAGCCGTCCGCGTGGTGGAAGCCGTCCTGAAGGAACGCCCCGGTTCCCAGGCCGCCCTGTTCATGCGCGCCCTGCTGGAGGAAGTGGCTCCATCCATTTCTCCGGAAACGGTGGAAATCGCCCGCAGGGCCGTGGCCGCCAACCCCTTTTCCGCGTCCGCTCATCATTTGCTGGGCCATTGCCTGTTCCGCACAGGTGATTATGAAGGGGCTTCCGCCGCTTTCAAGGAGTCTGAAAATCTGTGCCTGGCCTGGGAAAAGGCGGAAAACGTGCCTCCCGCGCTGGATGACGCCTACTTCCGCTCCATCCTTTACCGTGCCGTTTCCGAATTCTGCGCCGGCCATTACAAAAAGGCGGAGGCCATTGCCTCCAGAGCCGCTTCCGTTCCCTTGGACAAAAAGCATCCGCTGGCTCCCGGAACCCTGCTTCAGCTATGGGAGGCCAGGACGCTGCCTGCGCGCCTGATGCTGGCCCGGCCTGTCATTCCCCGGCAGGCCCTTGTGCTCAAGGCTTTTCCGGGGCCTCTTCCCAAGGGATTTCCGGATTTGAGCAACGGCATGACCGCCGTGGCCACCCAATACATGGGCGCATGTTACGCCGCAAGGCAGGGCAGAACGGATGCCGTGGCGTCCGCCTTTGACAAGATGTCCGGCATTCTGCGGCTGCTGATGGACGGCGCGGACGCCGCCCGGAGGCAGATGAGCGTTTCCTACTGGGCGCGCTGCCTCCAGACGGGCAGCCTGTATTCTTCTGAAATCCGCTCCCTCATGTTTCCGGATTCCGCCAATGTCTGGATGTCCGAGGCCATACGGAGCCAGCGTTTTTCCTCCCTGCTCCTGCCTCCCGTAATGCCATACCCCGCGGAATGGGTTCTGGCCCGCGCCTACCTGAAAGCCGGGAAATTCCGGGAATGCGCGGATATGTGCGAACAGGCGCTGAAACGCTTCCCGAACCATGCCGGAGTGCTGGAGACCCTGGACAAGGCCCGTTCTTCCGGAAAATAATTCGGAATAAGCGGTGGAAGCGGTGGAAGCGGTGGAAGCGGTTCTGGCGCCCGGTTTTGGACTGGAAACGGCATTTCCCCGCATCGCGCTGGAACATGACGTCCAATCCCGGGGCAGGAAGCTTGTTCATCTTGAAAAATAAGCCTGCGGTGATAAAAAAGGGGCGTGAAGCCGTGCCCGGAAGGGCGGATTCCGTCCCCGCCGCATTCATCAAGATGCCCAGCAGGCCGCGGCCGTTCCGCCGGATGTCTCTGAAACATGGTAAGTTTTATTTTTTCATGGCTGTTGCGGCAAATGCCGGAACGCGGCCGTTTTCATTTTCAATAACATCATACATCAAGCAATATGAACCATCCCTATCTAGACCCCGCTTTTCTGGTTTCCTGGTCCCGGCTTACGCCGGAGGCCATCAAGCCGGACATCACGGAAGCCATCTCCCGAGCCAAAGAGAATATCCGGGCCATCTGCGACCAGCCGCTGGATTCCCTGACTTATGAAAGCACCTTCGGCGCTCTGGAAAAGGCTTCCGAGGACCTGCACCTGGGCTGGGGCCGCATCATGCACCTGGACTCCGTCAATGACGAACCCGCCCAGCGGGTGGCCATCGGGGAAATGCTGCCGGAAGTGGTGACCTTCTCCTCCTCCGTGCCTCTGAACCCGCGCCTGTGGACGGTGCTGAAAGCCGCGGCCTCCTGTGACTGGGTGGAAGACCTTTCCCCCGTCAGGCAGCGTTTCATCCAGGAAACGCTGGCAGACTTCCGTGAGAGCGGGGCGGACCTGCCGGACGACGTGAAGCCGGAATACGCGGAAATAGAAGCCCAGCTCTCCCTGAAGACCAAGAAATTCGCGGAAAACGTGCTGGACTCCACCAACGCCTGGGAACTCATTGTGGAAGATGAGGCGGAACTCTCCGGGCTGCCGGATTCCGTGAAGGAGCCCGCCTGGACGCCCTGGCCAACGGCTACGGCACGGAAGAAGAGCCCCGCTGGCGCTTCACCCAGAAATTCACCTCCCTCCAGCCTGTCATGCAGTTTGCGGACTCGGACAGTCTGCGCCGCCGCATGTGGGAGGGCTCCTGTTCCATCGGAAAAGGGGGGGAATACGATAATGAAGCCCTCATCGCTGAAATCCTGGAACTGAGGGACAGGAAAGCCCATTTGCTGGGGTACGGCTGCTTTGCGGATTACGCCACCTCCCGCCGCATGGCCGGGAGCGGGGCCAACGCCCTGAAATTCATCAATGACCTGCATGACAAGGTAAAGCCCTCTTTCCTGAAGGACATGGAAGCCGTCCGCAGATACAAGGAGGAAAAAACCGGAAAACCCGTGGAAAAACTTTCCCCGTGGGAAACCGGCTACTGGTCTGAAAAACGCCGCCGCGAACTGTACGCTTTTGACGAGGAAGACCTGCGCCCGTATTACTCCGTGGAAAAAGTCATGGAAGGACTCTTTTCCATCTACTCCGGCCTGTACGGCATTACGGTGACGCCGCGCCCTACGGTGGCGTTCAAACCCGGTGAATCCGGGGAAGCGCCGGAAGGCGCGGTGGAGGTATGGCATCCGGACGTCCTGTTCTATGAATTGCATGATGCGGAAAGCGGGGAGCACCTGGGTTCCTTTTACGCGGACTGGCATCCGCGGGACTCCAAGCGCGCCGGGGCATGGATGAACTGCCTGAGCGTAGGGGAACCGCCGCACGGCGGCAAACCCCGCGCGCCCCATCTGGGTCTCATGGTCGGAAACATGACCAAGCCCGTGGGGGACAAGCCCGCGCTGCTGTCCCACCGGGAGGTGGAGACCATTTTCCATGAATTCGGCCATCTGCTGCACCAGCTCCTTTCCGACGTGGAAGTGAAGTCCCTGGCGGGAACCAACGTGGCCTGGGATTTTGTGGAACTTCCCTCCCAGATTAATGAAAACTGGTGTTGGGAGAGGGAATCCGTGGACCTCTTCGCCGCCCACTATGAAACGGGTGAAAAAATACCGGACGAACTGTTCTCCAAAATGCGCTCCGCCCGCAATTATATGAGCGGCACGGATTTCATGCGCCAGCTCTGCTTCGGCAAGCTGGATTTGGAGCTTCACGTCAACTGGCCGCAGTACAAGGGCGTTCCGCTGGAAGAAACGGATGAACGCATCCTGGCGGACTACCGGGTGCCGATGACGGACCGCGGCCCTTCCGTGGCGCGCCGCCTGACGCACATCTTCGCGGATCCCACGGGCTATGCCTCCGGCTACTACTCCTACAAATGGGCGGAGGTGCTGGAAGCGGACGCTTTCAGCCGCTTCCTGAAGGAAGGAGTGCTGAACCCGCAAACCGGACGCGATTTCCGCCGCTGCATCCTCAGCAAGGGCAACAGCAAGCCCGCCGCGGAACTCTACCGCGACTTCATGGGCCGTGATCCGGACGCGGAAGCGCTGCTGGTCAAATCCGGCGTTCTTTAACCTCTTTACCCACATTATCTGAACAATCCTTATGTCTGAACAAAAGAGACTCTCTCTCGCCGGCGTCGGTTGCGGTTCCCGTACGCGCACTTACATGAAGCTGGCCATGGAACAAAAAAACCGCTACCGCATTGCCGCCGCGGCGGATCCCGTCAAACAGCGCACGGAAGCCGTTCGCGACTTTGCCCCGGAGGAGGAACGGGATTCCGTCCGCCTGTTCAAGGATGCCGCCTCCCTGCTGGCGGAGCCGCGCCTGGCGGACGTGGCCATCATCGGCACACAGGACGACTACCATTACGCTCCATGCAGGAAGGCCATGGAGCTGGGCTATCATGTCCTGCTGGAAAAACCCATTGCCAAGACGCTGAAAGAAGCGCTGGAACTTAGGGATATGGCCCGTGCGCTGAAGCGCCGCGTGGCCGTGTGCCACGTGCTGCGCTACACCCAGTTTTACCGGACCCTGAAAAAAATCATCGACAGTGGGGAAATCGGGGACGTCATCACCTTCAACGCCAATGAAGGCGTGGGGGCGTGGCACTTCGCCCACTCCTTCGTGCGCGGACACTGGGGCAACAGCAAGACCTCCACTCCCATGATCGTAGCCAAATGCTGCCATGACATGGACATCCTTTACTGGCTCATGGGCCGGCGTAAATGCCTCTCCGTCGCCAGTTTCGGGGAGCTTACCTTCTTTACGAAAAAGACGCTCTCCTCACCCCGGCCGGAACGCTGCACGGAGTGGACCACCCCGGTGGGGGAAGACCCCTGGGACGCCCGCAAATACGCCACGGACGACGAATGCAAACGCTGGCTGGGCATGGTGTATGACCGGGCGCAGGAAGCTACCGCGGAGGAAATCTGCGAATGGCTGAAAACCTCCCCGTGGGGCAGGGACTACCTCCAGTGCGACAATGACCAGCCGGACCATCAGGTTTCCATCATGCGCTTTGAGGGAGGCTTGACGGGCACGTTCACGATGACGGCTTTCGAACAGGGGCGCCACATTGAAGTGTATGGCACCAAAGGCAAAATCCGCGCCGGAGTCTTCTACAAGGAAAACGGCCCCGGTGAAATAACCGTGACGCCCCACTTTGGCGGAAAAACCCGTGTGGTGGAGCTGGAGGAACTGGCCGGAGGCTACCAGGGGCACGGCGGCGGCGACTGGGGATTGATTGAGGCTCTGTATGATGACATGCTGACGGTGCCCTCTCCGGAGGATATGACCACTTCCATTGAGGAATCCGCCCATTCCCATGTGATGGCCTTTGCCACGGAACACGCCCGGCTGAGCGGGCAGGTGGTGGATGTTGCTGACTTCGAACGCAAGGTCGCGGAAGGCATCCTGAATTATTGATGCGGTTTTCCTCCTTGAGGGAAAGGAAAAGGCGCAGGCGTCCAAAATGCCTGCGCCTTTTTGTATATAAAATACTATCCTTTTTTTAGGCGGATTTAGAATCCGGTGTCAACATAAAAGAATCAAAAATGCAGATAAATGAATCTGTTACCATGTTTTTTCCTCCAGTTCCGAACGGGAAAGAAAACGAATTGTCCCCTTCGCCCATTATGGAAACACAGAATGGAAGAAAAACGGCTCTTCTCTCCATAAAAATAATTTTTAGATTAATTATTAACGCATTACATACATGATGAACTGAAATGCCAATGACCGGATTATTTTTTGTACCGAAAATTTTTCATCCTTTGCATTCGCAATGCGGATTCTAAATCCGGTACGGATTTTTTTGTCATGAGAAAAACACTTTGTCTTTTAGCCGCCTTGGCATTGTCTTCTCTATCAAATGCTGCCTCATTTTCTTTGGAGCTTTCTCCAACCGGGGGCGGGGCTCAGAACACCGTATCCCTTGACGGAATAACACCCCAGGATATCTTTGGTTATGAAACCGATGTCTGGCATGGAACTATAACGAAAAGCGCTTTGTCGGGCCAGGTGTCGTTAAACGATGGTTCCCTTGGTCTTCAACTCGGCGGAGTAGCCGATGTCGGCAAGGGAAATTTTGCCGGTCTCAAATTTGACATGCCTTCAGGAGTGGAGTCTGCCAAGATGTCTTTTACGATTACTTACACCTCTGCTTGGGGAGCCGCCAATTTCAACTGCGATTATACCTGCAATGTGTATGGATTCACGGCCGAGGGAACATCCACGGTCATAGGAACATGGTCTTTGCAAAATGCCAAAGCTTCTCTTACCCAGAATGAGCCTGTTGATGTCTCTTTCGACCTGCAGTTGGACCCTGATACGGATTATTCTTCTTTTGGCTTGATATTCAATAATACCCGTGTGGCCAATGCCGGCGGCATGGGGTGTGAGATCAGCAACATTCTTATTTCCGGGGAAGCAGTACCGGAACCGGCTACGGCCTCTCTGGGACTTCTTGGCCTGGGCGCCCTTCTTCTGCGCCGCCGCAGAAACTGATGACGGTCATACAGGTGATTGACCGGACAGGCTGTGTCCAAGCCGGTTTTGTGCGAAGAGGGGATGGTTCATCCCCTCTTTTTTATCCGTTTTCCACGCAGTTTTTTCTGGTTTGATGGACAGGGACGGATAAAATGGCGGACGGTATTTATGGTTAAGGTGTTTTTCAAGAGGGCAGCCCATTTGCTGACAGCGTTTTTTGCGGGAGGCGTCTGTGTCCTGCAGGCGACGGAGACGTCCGGCTTCGGCATAGACCTGGGTAATGGTTCCGGAACGGCGCAGGAGGGATGGACCAATGTAACCATGCCAGCAACGGCATCGGGAGGCGCCAATACATTTGTTGCCGTTCCGTTAATCAGGAATGGTACGGCTTCTTCTTCGTCGTCCGTGGCAGTGGGAAGCCTGTTCGGAAGGCTGGTTTCCCTGACCGTCTCCGCCAGATGCAGTTCTGGAGGTTCTTATACGCTGGCGGAACCCAATACCCGGTATACCTGGTATGAAGGGGGGAAGCACAGGCACAACGGTACGAACGCTGACGCGCCTTCTTCTTTTGAATTCCCCAATGGCTGCGAAGCTTTCAATACCAGCATGCGTCTGAGCGCCAACGGGATGCCGTCCGCCTCCGCCGCGGCCAGGCTTTCCTTCTCCGGATTCCAGGCGGGCAAGGAATATACGGTATCTTTCTTTTGCGGGCACAATGCGCCTGCTTATGAATCCATGACGCTGGTCAGCGGAACTCTGGTGGATGTGCGGGGGCTTCAAAGTTCCATGGGGAGCCTTTCCGGGAATCAATTTTCCGGTCTTTCCAATTCATCGGAACAGGACGCTTATCTGGCTGTGGAGTGGAGGGCCTGTGCGGATGAACAGGGCAGGCTGGTGTTTGATGTGACCAAGGAGGCGGACAGCAGCGCTTCCGGCCGCATGGAACTGAATGCCGTTACCGTCAGTACGGACGATTCCCCGGCTCCGGAAGTTCCGGATCCCCGGCCTGTCAGCGTCTTGCACAATAAGGCGCTCATTTTTCTTCCTTCTTCTCTTGCGCTCCCCGTTCCTTCTTCCACATGGGCGGCTGAAGGCCAGTTAACCTGTGAATTCTGGGTCAGGCCCAATGATGATGCCGTCACGGGAAAAATCATTTCTTTGGGAAATGCGTCTGTTTCCCTGGAACACGGTTGTCTGGCTCTGTCTGTTCCGGATGGGGATTCCGTCGCTTCCGTGAAAGCTGCCGGGAAGGAATTGGCTGCGGGGGAATGGCACCATGTAGCCGTCTCCGTCGGGGAGGAGGTTATCAGTCTGTATGTGGACGGAGGCCTGGCCGTTTCCTCGCCGCGGTCGCCTTACCTGCAGGCCATGAAATCAGGCTGGAAAGGGATTGTGCTGGAGGCGGGGTTCAAGGGTGCTCTGGATGAACTGCGTTTCTGGAATGCGGCTCTGGGCGGGGAGGAAGACGACTTTTTCTTGAACGGACCGTTGCCCCTGTCCCATCCCAGGTATGGGAGGCTGGTGGGCTGCTGGCGTCTGGATGGGGATTTCCGTGATGCCAAGTGGACGGAATTTGCGGAAAAGACAGGGAGCGCCTTTGTGCGCCCTTACCAGGCGGTTGCCCCTGAAGGGACTGAATTTTCCATTGTCACGGATAATGAAACGTTCCGTTACATGCTGGTGACGGCGTATGTGAGGAATGTGCATGTTATTTATGACTGGCCGGCGCGCGCCCATCTCATCAATAATTCCGATTTGATCTACATCAATTCCGTTACGCCGGCCGCGGACGGTTCTCTCAATTTTCAATATCCGGACAATGACGTGACGGAAAGCTCCGGTGTGGTTCTGCTGCCGTCTGACGGGGAATGTTCCAATGTCCTGGACTTCTCCGGGGAAGGGGCTTACATGAACGTGGGCGGAGGTTTGCTGGGCGGCGGCAGTTCCGGAGCGTTTACCGTGGAAGTCCGCATGGCTTTGGACGGAGACGGACAGGAGGCGGTGCTGTTTGAAAATGATAACGTTTCCATGAGGCTGGAATGGAAGGAAGACCATTACAGGGGCCGTACCCAGGCAGGCCCGGATAAAGCCTGGGAGGCGGATTTGCCGCCTGTGGAAGCCGGCAGGTATTTCTGGCTGGCCTTCGTCAGGAATTCTTCTGCGGATACGGCGTCCTTTTATGTGGACGGGGAGGCCGTAAGCACGGCCGCCGCGGATGCGGGGGAAATGGAGGGAACTGCCAATGCCGTCATAGGAAGGAATTTGGATGGCAGAATTGAGGAAATGCGCGTGTGGCATGAGGCCCGTGCGGCGGCCCGCCTGGGGGCGGCTGTCCAGCACAGCTGGGGAGACAGGTTGTTGGTGGGCCGCTGGGGGACAAGTGACCAATTTGGCCATGATACAGCTTCCTGGGTGGAACATGTCCGTATCCTCCGCAGGCTGACTGAAGGCGTTTCCGGAATGCGGATACGGCTGGGTGTCTCCGGCGGGAACTGGTCCGCCATGCTGTCTGATGCAAATGCCCGTGAGGCTTTTGCCGAAAATGTGGCGGAAGTGGTACGCAAGCATCAATTGGACGGACTGGATCTGGACTTCGAATGGATTGACCAGAACGATACGGCCGCCTGGAATAATTACGGAGAATTGGCCAGGGCAATCCGGGCGGCTTCCCCGGATATGTTTTTTACCATTTCCCTGCATACCTACTATTACAAATTCCCGGCGGCCTGCATGCGTTATGTGGATTATTTCACGTTCCAGAATTATGGCCCCCAGATTGATGTAAACGGATATAGCAGCATGGTTTCCGCATGCAGAACATACCGTTCATGGGGCTATCCGGACTCCAAGATCATGCTCAGCGCTCCGTTCCAGGGGACTCCGGGCGCGGGGCAGGGCGCCGATATTCGGGCTTACCGGGACATTGTCTCAGCCTGCGCCGGAGTTCGGGAGGATCCTTCTCTGGATTCCGCCAGCTTCAATTATGGCGGAGGCAAGGTTAAGACGCTGCACTTCAATGGTGTGGATACGGTCAGGAAAAAGGCCCGCTACATCAGTGAACAGAAAGTGGTTGGGTTCATGTACTGGGATTTGGGAATGGATGTGGCGGATTCCTCTGGGAAGAACAACTACTTTGACGAATGCTGCCTGCTTCGGGCCGCCAACCGTTATGTTTCCTCCACCGCTTATCCGGATACTCCGGCCCCCTTTGCCCTTTCTTCTGCGGGGGAAACCGTCCCGGCCGGGGGCGGTGCCGTGGCGGTGGAAGTGCAGTCGGAAGAGAAGGCTCTGGGCTGGGTGGTCGCAGATTGTCCGGACTGGATTTCCGCCTCCGCCGTTTCGGGAATCGGCCGGACTACAGTCATTTTGACGGCGGCGGAAAACAAATCCGCTGACGGACGGTTCGGGACGGTAATCTTCCGTTCTTCCGACAAACAGGAATGCTCTGTCATCATAACGCAGGATGGCGCCGAATTGACGGGCTACGACAAGTGGGTGCAGGACTCCTTCCCTCCGGATGCTGCCGCGGACCGGACGGCTGCGGATGCCGTTCCTGCCGGGGACGGTATCCCCAACCTGATGAAATACGCCACAGGACAGGATCCGTTGAAACCCTGCGGGAGCGTTACGAAAGTAACGCTGGAAGAGGGGTAGGACGAATGCATGCATCTGGTGCTGCGCTGGCCTGTAAATCCGCAGGCAACGGATGTGAAGCATGAAGTGGAAGCCTCCACGGACCTGGTCGACTGGATTTCCCTGGGAGAAGTGGAAACCGCCGGAAAGACGGCTGCCGAATTTTGGGATGCGGAACCCGTACGGGAAAGCGGGATGGAACGCCGGTTTCTGCGGTTGAAAGTGACTCGGGAATAACTTAGGTACGTCATTTCTGAAAAAAATTCCGTTCCTGCTTCCGTTTTTTGAGAAATCTATACGATCCGGCGGGGCATGACCGGCTGGGGAGCGCCGCGTGCCCATACCGCAACCGGACGGGCGGCTGTTTGTACAAGATACTCGAATTACAAAAGCATTGCTTCCTTTGAAACAGGCAGGGGCGCTTTAAAAAATCGCGTCCGCTTCGCACGCATTATTATCTGCCGTCTGCAGAAACCTGCGCTAAAATTTGTGTTCCACCGCCATTCCGTGGCATTTCCGGAACGGGAAAGGAGCCTATTTCTTCTTCGTGTTGAGTTTTTCCCTTACCCGTTCCACATTGGCA
>OKUM01001578.1_pt1 | contig 10641 bp, 9 predicted proteins | sample 1606801 | NCBI WGS metagenome assembly OKUM01 (sample SAMEA3882546, study PRJEB24775) | human gut metagenome | biome: human-associated habitat; feature: intestine environment; material: feces | place: Netherlands | collected 2009/2010
GTTCACCAACAGCAGCCGCGATAACAGCGACACGAGCGATGATTATTACTCCTGGTTTGAAGATCAGGTCATCCGCGATGTCGTCAGCGATCTGTGCGACAAGACCGGATACGAATACGACATCGTCTACAAGATGGTCATGACCGGCGGCTACCAGATCTACTCCACGGTCAACCCCGAGGTGCAGGCGGCGGTCGACGCGGTCTACGAAGACCTGCAGAGCCTGCCGGCCACGGCGAGCTCCCAGCAGCTGCAGTCCGGCATCGTGATCGTCGACAATACGACCGGCGACGTCGTCGCGCTGGCCGGCGGCGTGGGCAGGAAGCAGGGGAGCCTTGTATGGAACTGCGCCACGCAGAGCCTGCTCTCGCCCGGCTCCATCATCAAGCCCGTCGCGGTCTACGCGCCCGCCATCGAACTCGGTCTCGTCACCCCGGCGACCGTGATGGACGATACGCCCTATTCCTTCACCGACTCCGCGACCTGGCCCAAGAACCTCGACTCGACCTACCGCGGTCTTGTGTCGGTGGAAGAGGCTGTGGCCCAGTCGATCAATACCGTTCCGGTCAAGCTCGTCGCGCAGATGACGCCGGAATACAGCTATTCCTTCGCCAAGGACAAGATGGGCCTGTCCACGCTCGTCTCCTCCTACCAGTCGAATACCGGCGAGGAGCTCTCGGACGTCAACCTTTGGGCGCTCGCGCTCGGCAGTCTGACCCGGGGCGTGACGGTCCGCTCCATGACGGCGGCCTACGCGTCCTTTGCCAACGAGGGCGTCTGGCGCGAGGCCAGGACCTATACCGTCGTCAAGGACGCCAACGGGCAGATCATCCTTGACAATACGCAGGATTCCCACGTCGCCATGAAGGACATGACCGCGTGGTATATCACCGACATGCTCGAAACGACGGTCCAGACGGGTACCGGCACTGCCGCGCAGCTCGAAAACATGACCGTCGCCGGCAAGACCGGCACGACCTCCCGCGACTTTGACCGCTGGTTCGCGGGCTATACGCCGTACTACACCAGTGTCGTCTGGTGCGGCTACAACGATCCGGAGGAGATCGTCCTGACCGACTCCGAGACCAACCCGGCCATCGTCATGTGGAAGAAGGTCATGGAGCAGGTCCATCAGAATCTCAAGAACAAGGCGTTCAAGCAGCCCGCCAACCTCGTCGAGGTCACGGTCTGCCGTGACAGCGGCCTGCTGCCGTCCGACGCCTGCGCGCTCGACCCGCGCGGCGAGCGCACGGTCCGCGTGACGCTCAGCGCGCACGACGTGCCGACGGAAACGTGCAATGTGCATAAGGAGGTCGAGATCTGCAACGCCTCCGGCCATGTGGCCAATGAATACTGCGCACAGGTCCCGGGCAACTCCACACATAAGGCCGCGCTGCTCGATGTTTCGCGTGCCTTCCCGAAAAACGGCGTCGTCGTGCTCGACCAGGCCTACGCCATCCTGAGCGATACGCTGCCGGCCGGCTACTACGCGGCCGTCTCGCCGGATGTCGACGCGATCAACGTCGAGTGCTATATCCACAGCGAGGACGATCTGCCCGAGCCAGAGCCGGAGGAGGATGAAGAAGACGACGGCACGGCCGACTCCGACGAAGACGACGCGCAGGGCGTCATCGACCGGATCCTCAACACCTGGACGAACGCCGGGTCCAATCCCTAAACAGACAGGAGAGCAACATGTGGCTGGCTGATAACTGGAAGGACTATGAGGTCCTCGACACCTCCGCCGGAGAAAAGCTGGAGCGGTGGGGGAAATATATCCTCGTGCGTCCGGATCCGCAGGTGATCTGGAACACGCCGAAGGACGATCCGCTCTGGCGGAAATACGACGCGCGCTATGCCCGCTCGTCCACCGGCGGCGGAAAGTGGCAGAATCTGCGCCTGCCCGCCCAGTGGCAGGTGCGCTATAAGGAGCTGACGTTCCAGGTCAAGCCCATGAACTTCAAGCACACGGGCGTCTTCCCGGAGCAGGCGGCCAACTGGGACTTCATGATGGAGACGATCCGCCGTGCCGGCCGTCCCATCCGCGTCCTCAACCTCTTTGCCTACACCGGCGGCGCGACGATCGCCTGCGCGGCGGCCGGCGCCAGCGTGTGCCACGTGGACGCGGCCAAGGGCATGGTGCTCTGGGCCAAGGAGAACGCAAAGGCCTCCGGCCTGGAAGACCGGCCCATCCGCTGGATCGTGGACGACTGTGCCAAGTTCGTCGAGCGTGAGATCCGCCGCGGCAAGACCTACGACGCCATCATCATGGACCCGCCGAGCTATGGCCGCGGCCCGTCCGGCGAGGTCTGGAAGCTGGAGGAGAACCTGTATCCCTTCGTGGAGCTGGTCAGCCGGGTCCTCTCCGATGATCCGCTGTTCTTTATCATCAATTCCTATACGACCGGTCTGGCCCCGTCTGTGATGCGGTACCTGACCGAGACGCTCGTTGCGAAGAAATACGGCGGCAGCACGCAGTCCGACGAGCTTGGGCTCCCCGTGCGCGATACGGGGCTGGCGCTGCCGTGCGGCGCGACCTGCCGCTGGACAAAGGAGAGACCATGACCACAGCGATCGAAGTCAGCCGCCTGCGCTACGCCTACGACGCGCAGGACGGCGGAGAAACACATATCGTCTTTGACGGGCTGGACCTGTCGGTCCGGCAGGGGAGCTTCGTGGCCATCCTCGGCCACAACGGCTGCGGCAAATCTACGCTGGCCAAGCACTTCAACGCCGTCCTGCTGCCCTCCGGCGGCAGCGTGCACGTCTACGGCATGGACACGAAGGACGAGGAACAGCTGCTCGCCATCCGGCAGCACGTCGGCATGGTCTTTCAGAACCCCGACAACCAGATCGTCTCGAACGTGGTCGAGGAGGATGTGGCCTTCGCGCCCGAAAACCTCGGCGTCCCATCAGAGGAGATCCGCAGGCGCGTCGATGATGCGCTCCGCGCCGTCGGCATGTACGAATACCGGACCTATGCGCCGCAGCTGCTCTCCGGCGGACAAAAGCAGCGTGTGGCCATCGCAGGCGTGCTGGCCATGCAGCCGCAGTGCGTCGTGCTCGACGAGCCGACTGCCATGCTTGACCCGCAGGGCCGCCGCGAGGTGCTCGATACCATCGAGCGGCTCAACCGTGAAAAGGGCATCACCGTGATCCTGATCACGCACCATATGGACGAGGCGGTCCGCGCCGGGCGCGTGATCGCCATGTCGGAAGGGAAAATCATCGCCGACGGCACGCCGCAGCAGGTCTTCGCGCAGGAGAAGCTGCTCCGCAGCGTCGGGCTCGACGTCCCACAGACAGAGCAGCTGCTGCTGGCTCTCCGGGCGCGCGGCGTCAACATCCCCACGGACGCGCTCACGCCCGGGCAGTGCGCCCGCCTGCTCAGACAGTACATCCCGGCAGTCTGAACCAATACCCGGAGGAAGAAGCCTTGACGCCAATTTTAGAGATACAGAACCTTTCCCATATCTACAGCCCGGACACGCCGTTCGAGCATCCCGCGCTCACAAACGTCGATCTGACGATCGGCCGCGGGGAATTTGTCGGCCTGATCGGCCATACCGGCTCCGGCAAATCCACGCTCGTGCAGCATATGAACGGGCTTCTGAAGCCGACGTCCGGCCGTGTGCTCTTTGACGGACGCGATATCTGGGAGGATGCGAAATTCACCCGCCAGATCCGCTTCCACGTGGGCCTTGTGATGCAGTACCCGGAGTATCAGCTCTTTGAAGAGACCGTCTATACCGACATCGCCTTCGGCCCGAAGAACATGGGCCTGTCCAAAGAGGAGATCGACGCGCGCGTGCATCGCGCGGCCGGGTTTGTCGGGATCTCCGAGGCGGAGCTGCAGAAATCTCCGTTCGATCTTTCCGGCGGGCAGAAGCGCCGCGCAGCCATCGCGGGCGTCATCGCCATGGAGCCGGACGTGCTCATCCTCGACGAGCCGACCGCCGGGCTCGACCCCGCCGGCCGCGAGAGCATTCTGGAGAATATCCGCGCCTATCAGGCCGCGCAGCACGCGGCCGTCGTCATGGTCAGCCACTCGATGGAGGAGATCGCCTCCAACGTCGACCGCCTCATCGTCATGGAAAAGGGGACGGCCGTGATGAACGGCGCACCCGGCGAGGTCTTCTCGCACGCGGCGGAGCTCGTCGCCATGGGTCTGAACGTGCCCTGCATGACGCAGGTGCTGCTGCAGCTGCAGCAGCTCGGCGTAGACGTCCCGGCCTCCGCCTATACGGTGGAGCAGGCGGCGGACCTGCTCGCGCCGCTTCTGAAAGGGGGCCGTCCGACATGCTGAAAGATGTGACCCTCGGTCAGTTTTTCCCCGGCAGCACCCCCATCCATAAGCTCGACCCGCGCACGAAGCTCGTGCTCGTGATCGTCTATATCGTCGCGCTGTTCCTTGCCAAGTGGTTCGTCTCCTATGTGGTCGTGGCGGCGTTTCTGGCGATGGTCATCGCCATGAGCCGCATCCGGCTGAAGGTCGTGCTCAAAAACCTCAAGCCGCTGCTGTTCATCATCCTGCTGACGGCCGTTCTGAACCTCTTCTACGGCCAGGGCGAGCCCATTGCGCAGTTCTGGATCTTCAAGATCACGAAGGCCGGCCTCGAAAACGCCATTTTCATGGTCCTGCGCATCTCCCTGCTGGTGGCGGGGACATTTATGTTAACCTATACGACCTCGCCGATCTCCCTCACCGACGGCCTCGAGAGTCTGCTCTCGCCGCTCAAAAAGCTGCACGCGCCGGTGCATGAGCTTTCCATGATGATGTCCATCGCTCTGCGCTTTATCCCCACGCTTATTGAGGAAACGGACAAGATCATGTCCGCCCAGAAGGCCAGAGGCGCGGATTTTGAATACGGGAATCTGCTCAGCAGGGCCAAGGCGATGGTGCCCATTCTTGTGCCGCTGTTCATCAGCGCCTTCCGCCGTGCCGACGAGCTTGCCACGGCTATGGAGTGCCGCTGCTATCACGGCGGCGAGGGCCGTAACAAGCTCTTTGAGCTGCACTATCAGACGCGCGACTGGGTCGCGTATCTCACCGGCGCGGCGCTGCTCGCCGTGATGATCGTGCTGCGGCACTTCGGACTGTAAAAAAGGAAGGAAGCTATGCGTAATATTGCCCTGACGCTCCAATATCTCGGCACGGCCTACCACGGCTGGCAGGTGCAGAAGACGGTCACGACCGTCGGCCAGACGCTCGAAGAGGCTGCCGCCGCCGTCGTCGGCCATCCGGTGCATATGACCGGCTGCGGCCGCACCGACGCCGGGGTACACGCGCTGGGGCAGGTGGCAAATTTCCACTGCGAAAGCGCCATGCTTTCGGAGGAGATTTTGTCCAAACTGCGGCAGTATCTTCCCGAGGATATCGGCATATATTCCTGTGTGGACGTGCCGCCCCGGTTCCATGCCCGCCTGAACGCCCGCGCCAAGACCTACCGCTACCGTATCTGGAATTCCCGGGGGCCGTGCGTTTTTCAGCGGCGGTACGTTGCGGTCATGCCGGAACGCCTTGACTTAAACGCCATGCGCCGCGGGGCGGCACTGCTGACGGGGGAGCATGATTTCTCCGCGTTCTGCGGCAATGCGAGAATGAAAAAGTCCACCGTCCGCCGACTCGATTCCATCGACATTCAGCGGCAGGGGGAGGAAATCCAAATTCTGTTCACCGGTAACGGCTTTCTTTACAACATGGTGCGGATTCTGGTCGGCACGCTGGTGGAGGTCGGCAGGGGAGAGCGGGAAACGGAGAGCATTCCGTCGCTGTTCGGCGGCAAGCGGGAGGACGCGGGCTTCCTGGCTCCGGCGCAGGGACTGTGCCTGATGGAGGTAGTGTATTGAACATTCAGATTTTCGGCAAAAGCAAATGCTTTGACACCAAGAAGGCGGAACGCTACTTCAAGGAGCGGCGCATTCCATTCCAATCCATAGACCTGAAAACATATGGCATGTCCGGCAGGGAATTTGACAGTGTTCTCCGGGCGGTGGGCGGCATTGACAACCTCATCGACTGGGACGGCAAATCCCCGGACATCACCCTCATGAAGTACATGGACGACCAGCGTGCGAAGGAAGACAAGGTTTTCGACAACCCCGCCCTGATGAAAACGCCCGTAGTGCGCAACGGCAAGCATGCCACGGTTGGCTATTGCCCGGAAGTCTGGGCGGCGTGGGAATAACATAATCGATCACGAAAGCGGTTCTCTAAAAATGGAGAGCCGCTTTTTTTATCATTTTTCCGATTTTTCTCTTGCAGTTTCAACAAAAAAGTGGTATGCTAGGAGGACAAAATGACCAAATACATTGACGGCCTGAATCGAATCGTCTGGGGTGCGCCCGCGTTGGTGCTGATCGTTGGCGTGGGGCTTTACCTGAGCCTGCGGCTTCGCTTCGCCCAGCTGACGCTGTTCCCCAGAGCATGGAGGCGCTTTCTTTCCATGCTTCGCCCGGGACAGAAAAGCGGGAACGGGGTGACGCCCTTTCAGGCGCTGTGTACGGCGCTGGCGGCGACCGTAGGGACGGGAAATATCGTCGGCGTTGCCGGTGCCATCTGTCTCGGCGGGCCGGGGGCCATTTTCTGGATGTGGATCTGCGGCGTTCTCGGGATGGTCACGAAATACGCGGAGGTCACGCTGGCGCTTCGCTACCGGGTGAAAACCCCGGCGGGGTGGATCGGCGGCCCCATGTATGTCATTACTCAGGGCTTGGGGACGAAATTTACACCTATGGCCGTCGCTTACTGCGTGTTCGGCGTGGTTGCGGCCTTCGGCGTGGGAAACGCCACTCAGATCAACGCTGTGATCTCCGGCGTAAACGATGTGGTGACCCGCTTCGGTGGGGAACAGACCAGACTTGGAAACCTTGTGATGGGACTGATTCTGGCCGCACTGGTGGGTGCGATGCTCCTTGGGGGCGCGAGACGCATCGGTATTGTGGCCGAGCGGCTGGTGCCGTTCATCTCCGCTGCATATATCCTGCTCTGCGCGGTGATGCTGGTGCTGCGCTGGCGGGAGGTTCCGGCGGCGTTCGCGTCGATCGCGGCGGGGGCGTTTTCTCCCCGGGCGGTGACAGGCGGGGCTTTGGGTTCTGCCTATCAGGCGCTTCGCATCGGATGCAGCCGCGGGGTGTTTACCAACGAGGCTGGCATGGGTACCGCGTCCATCGCCCACGCTTCGGCGGAGGTTTCCCACCCGGCGGAACAGGGGCTGATGGGCATTATGGAGGTTCTTCTCGATACCATCCTCATGTGCACACTGACGGCGCTGGTCATTCTCGTCAGCGGCGTGCCGGTTCCCTACGGCAGAGACGTGGGCGTGGAGCTGACGACGAAGGCGTTTGGTGCTGTCTATGGCGATTTTGCGCCGGTTTTCATTGCCGTGTCCCTCGTCTGCTTTGCCTTTGCCACGGTGCTTGGCTGGGGGCTGTACGGTGCGCGGTGCGCCCAGTTCCTCTTTGGCGCCCGGGCGTGGAAGTTTTTTGTTGCGGCGCAGATGGCCGCGGTGGTCGCCGGGGCATGCCTGCAAACCGGCGTCGTCTGGTCGGCGGCGGAGGCCGTCAACGGCCTGATGGTGATTCCCAATTTGACAGCTTTGGCGATTCTCACCCCGGAGGTGGTTCGCCTTACGAAAGAATATCAGAAATCCGGCGGAAGTACCGCCGGTGGAGGTAGTTATGCAGATATCCATCAACGCAAACCGGTGTGAACCCTCTCCCATGCGGAAGTTCCATCCCTACGCCGTGGAGGCCGAGAAGAAGGGCAAGAAGATCTATCACCTGAACATCGGACAGCCCGACCTGCCCACGCCCACGGCTTACTATGACGCCGTGCGGAACTTTGACCGCAAGACGCTGGCCTATGCCGAGTCTCCCGGTATGCCTGTGCTCATTGACGCTGTGCGGGGCTATTATCACAAACTGGGGGTTGACTTGGCGCCCAACGACGTCCTCATCACCACCGGCGGCAGTGAGGCGCTGCTGATGACCTGCCTGAGCATCCTCGACCCCTATACCGAGGTTATCATCCCCGAACCGTATTACCCCAACTACACCACCTTCGTCCATGCGGCCGGCGGCGTTATCCGTGCCCTGCCCACCAACCCGTGGGAGGGCTACCGCTACGCCAAGCGGGAGCGCATCGAGAGCCTGATCACCAAGAACACCCGCGCCATCCTGATCACCAACCCCGGCAACCCCACAGGCGTTGTCCTCGACCAGAAGGAAATGCGGATGATTGCCGACATCGCCAAGGAGCGCGATCTGTTCCTGATCTGTGACGAGGTTTACCGGGAATTCTGTTACGACGACAAATTCGGCGTGCCGACCATGGCGCACTTCCGGGATATTGACGAAAACCTGGTCATTATTGACTCTGCGTCCAAGCGGTTCTCCGCCTGCGGCGCGCGGGTGGGCTGTGTTGTGACCCGGAACAAGGAATTGCAGGCGGCGCTGCTGAAATTCTGTCAGTCCCGTCTGTCCGTTGCCACCATTGACCAGATCGGCGCGGCGGCGCTGTATACGGTGGACCCTGCGTTCTTCCGTCAGAGCAAGGAGGAATACCGCCGCCGCCGGGATACGGTGATCTCCAAGCTGCGTCAGATTCCCGGCGTGGTGGTGGAGGAACCCATGGGCGCGTTCTACGTCATGGCGAGCCTGCCGGTGGACGACGCGGACAAGTTCCAGTACTGGCTGCTGGAAAACTTCGACCATCAGGGGGACACCGTTATGTTTGCCCCCGGCGCACCCTTCTACGAGACCCCCGGCAAGGGCATCAACGAAGTGCGTATCGCTTACGTTCTCAAGCAGGAGGATCTGGAGCGGGCAATGGATGTGCTGGCGATCGGCATTTCCGAATACCAGCGCAAGGTCATGAAAATCACCCCCGCCCCTGTGGGTTAATTGGATATTCCGATGCCGGACAAGCACAAAGTGCCTGCCCGGCATTTTTTCGTCCCAAAACCCTACGGCATCACATCCGCGCTTCGACTGCTTGTTCTCCCGGGAAACGGTATACTGTAGCCAAACCGGGAAAGGGGAGAAGCGAAATGCTAAAACGGCTTGTATTTGCATTATTGGCGATCGGACTGCTGCTGGGAGGTGCCGTCCCGGCTTATGCCGCCCAGACGGGTTCTATCCGGGTGGTTCCGGAGACGAAGCCGCCCACAGCGCCGTGACGCTGTACCATGCGGGCGTCGAGGCGGACGGCGGCTACTGGCTGGATGATGTTTACGGCGGGGGACTGGTAAGGTGGGGAGACCTGCCGTCTCTGACGCTGGCGTCGTGGCTGGCGGAGCATGAGGCAGCGGAGGGGACAACGGTTACCTTTGACGCGGAGGGCAGTGCCACGTTTTCCAACCTGTCGCCGGGGCTGTATCTTATCAAACAGACCGGGATTTCAGCCGGGAATGACGCGATACCGCCCTTTGTGATCGAGCTGCCCTACGAGGATATCTGGGAGATCACCGTTCGACCACAGTCGATGACTGGTGCTCAGGAGCCGCCTCCCACGGGACAGGAGCCGACGCCAATCATTGCCGCGCTGGTGCTGGTGGTTTCAGGAATGGGCCTGCTGGGAGTGGCTGCCCACACGAAGCGGAAGCGCGTTGCGGGCTGACAAGTGCTTCCACCCTCTCGCAGCTGCGCATCTTTCGGGAATTTTTTCTTGTATGGAGGGAACAAATGTGGTACACTTATGCCATCCGATAGAGAGGTGGAATGCGTGTGAAAAAGGTTTTTCTCGGCCTCACGGCGGCCACGATCCTGTATGCCATCTACAACGTCATTATTGACATAAGAGATGGCGTGTTTGACGGCCTCACCATTGTGGGGCTGCTGTTCCTGCTGCTGGTTGCGGGGGTGTTTGGCTTCCTCGCTTGGCTGTTTGACGGCAAATCCCCGGTGAAACGGACGGCAGAACAGGCAAAAAACGTCGTGAAGCAGGAGCAGGAAAAGTTTGACGCTTATGTGAGCTATTCGCCTGCCATCAAGCGGCGGATATGGAAGTTCCGGATCATTGGTCTGGTTCTGGTCGCGCTGGCGGTGTGGCTATGTATTGCCGGGAACTGGGATACCATCCCGGTGTCCATTGCAACCGTAATTCTGATTATCGGCATTGCGGTGTTCAACATGGGTTCTCCGGCGGACTACAACGCCATGACGGACGGCGGAGCCATGATCGCCATGGATGTCCCCCGAAAGATCGAGGAGTTTTACCGCGCGTTCCAGAACGAAAAAACGCCCCTCGGTTCTGCGTATCTGGGAAAATTCTCCACAAGTCCCTATACCAGCCTGATTTTCGGGCCGAATGTCCGGGGAGAGTTCCTGTACTTTTACCTGAATCGCGACGGGATGATCGGCTACGTTGGCTATTCCATGCTGGACTCTACCATTTCGGAGCGCCTGACGGAACCTCGTTTTCCGGCGGAAGCGGACGCGGGGGAAGACCTTGCGGGGCATCTGGTCTATCATTCGGACGTCTTTCTGATGCGGGAATGGCTTCAGAAGAGCCTTGAACATTTCGTGAAAACCGGCACGATTCTGCCCTTCCGGGAGATCTCTCCCTCTCAGATTTACACCTTCAGCGAGGATTTCAAGCTGACGGGGCAGCATTTCACCGTTCAGGATACGGACGGAAAC
>OKUM01001582.1_pt1 | contig 10615 bp, 9 predicted proteins | sample 1606801 | NCBI WGS metagenome assembly OKUM01 (sample SAMEA3882546, study PRJEB24775) | human gut metagenome | biome: human-associated habitat; feature: intestine environment; material: feces | place: Netherlands | collected 2009/2010
CATTTGGCCTTGCGCTTGCAGCAAAAAGGCGATTTATTATATCCGGGGCTGTTTCGACCGCTGTTTTTCGCGCAGAGAAACTACAATATGCACGCCACGCACGGCTCGCTTTTGGTGGAGGTCGGCACGGAGGTGAATACGCAAAGGGAGGCGGACTACGCCGGGGAGCTGCTGGGCGAGACGATTCTGGCGGTTTTAAACGACATAGCGGAGGAATAGCGGAAAACGGACGGGGCATACTGCATGCGGAGGTGTTTTGCATGCGCAAATGTGTGTGTTCCCGCGCGTTTTTGATGTCGTTTTTCTGCACCGTGCTGGTGCTGCTGTTTGTGTTCGGTATGCTGATGGTGGACGCCGAGGGAAGACGGCTGAGCTTTAATGACAACGCTCCGCCGGCGGAAATGCTGTATCAGGCGGACGGTAAGGCATTTTTGAAAATCAACGCGTTTGAGCTGGACGCGAGGATCCCCGTGACCGGGGCAGTGAAGGTGTGGCGGTTCTTTGAAAAGTTCTTTTGTTTGCCGCAGAGTTCTAACGGCGAGCATGGTTAAAAGTCTTTAGTCAAGTTTTCTTTGAGAAAACTTGAAAGCGAACATAAGCGTTCGCTTGGATTCATCAAGGCAGAGCCTTGAGTCGCCATTCGCAAATGGCGAAATCCTTTTGCCTACCCAAAGATCAGGAAAATAGAAAAATCGTCCGGTGGACGATTTTTCGTAAGAAACCCTATCAAGGGGTTTCTTAAAAGGCGGCATTGCCGCCTTTAGAAAAAATAATCCATGCGAAATTTAAATTTAAACCGTTCTTTTTTTTAACCAAATTAAAATTGTTCGTGATTTTTTAACAAATATATAGTATAGTTGTTAGAAAGAGAACGCGGGCGGATGAATGCGCGATTTTGATGCCCAAAATGAAAAAGAGGTAGAATTTGCATGGCAAAAAAACAGTTTAAAGCGGAGTCTAAAAGACTTCTTGATCTCATGATCAACTCTATTTATACTCATAAGGAGATTTTTCTGCGCGAGCTGATCTCCAACGCGAGCGACGCAATCGATAAGCTTTATTATAAATCCCTGGCGGACGGCGCTACGGGACTCAATCGTGACGACTTCCAGATCTTCCTTGCGGCGGATAAGGACAGCCGCACGCTGCGTATCCGCGATAACGGCATCGGCATGACGCAGGAAGAGCTTGACCAGAACCTCGGCGTCATCGCAAAGAGCGGCTCGCTGAAATTCAAGTCTGAAAACGAAAAGAACGAGGATATCGACATCATCGGTCAGTTCGGCGTGGGTTTCTATTCCGCGTTTATGGTCAGCGACCACGTGCGCGTGGAATCCAAGGCGTACGGCGCAGAGCAGGCGTATTGCTGGGAGTCCGACGGCGCGGACGGCTATACCATCCGCGAGTGCGAAAAGGCCGACCACGGCACCGAGATCATTTTGCATATCAAAGAGGACACCGAGGAAGAAAAGTACAGCGAGTTCCTCGATACATACCGCATTCGTTCGCTCGTGAAGAAGTATTCCGATTATATCCGCTACCCCATCCGCATGGAGGTCGAAAAGACCCGTGCGAAGGAGGGTGCGGAGAACGAATATGAGCACTACTTTGAGGTGGAGACCCTCAACAGCATGGTGCCGCTGTGGAAGAAGAATAAAAACGAAATCACGGCAGAAGAATACAACAGCTTCTATAAGGAGAAGTTCTACGATTGGCAGGACCCGCTGAAGGTTATCCATACCTCCGCAGAGGGTACAGCGACGTATAACGCACTGCTGTTTATCCCTGCAAAAGGTTTGCAGCTGTATGCTTCCGGCGTGCTCATTATGGAAAAGTGCGCAGACCTGCTGCCGGATTACTTCGGCTTTGTGAAGGGCCTTGTCGATTCGCAGGATCTGTCGCTGAATATCTCCCGTGAAATGCTGCAGCACGACCGTCAGTTAAAACTTATCGCGACGCGCATGGAGAAGAAGATTGCGTCGGAGCTTAAATCCATGCTGGAGCACGACAGAGAGAACTACGAGAAGTTCTTTGAGAGTTTCGGTTTGAGACTCAAATTCGGCATGTACGAGAACTACGGCATCAACAAGGATAAGCTCAAGGATCTTGTGCTGTTCCGCTCCTCCACAGGCAAGATGCGCACGCTGAAAGAGTACGTTCAGGACATGAAGGAAGACCAGACCTGCATTTACTACGCGGCGGGCGAGACCCCGGAGCGCATTGCGCATCTGCCGCAGACCGAAGCCGTGCTTGACCGCGGCTACGAGGTGCTGTACCTTACGGACGATGTGGACGAGTTCGCGCTGATGGTGTTGCAGGAGTACGAAGGCAAGAGCTTCAAGAACGTTGCGGCGGAAGACGCACGCGTGCAGACCGAAGAAGAAAAGCAGGCTGCCGAAAAGCAGGCGGAGGAAAACAAGGCTCTGCTTGAGAAGATGAAGACGATTCTCGGCGAGCGCGTAAAGGACGTGCGCGTTTCGACGACGCTTAAAAATCACCCCGTGTGCATCACGACGGACGGCGCGATCTCCATGGAGATGGAGAAGGTGCTAAACTCTATGCCGGGCGCGGAGCAGAAGGTGAAGGCCGAGCAGATATTTGAGCTCAACACCGAACACCCGGTGTTTGAGGTGCTGCGCCGCTTTGAAAACGACGAAGACAAGCTGAAAAAGTACACCGAAGTGCTGTACGATCAGGCGCTGCTTATTGAGGGCCGCTCCATTGAAGACCCGGTCGCTTACGCAAACAACGTCGCGGAGCTTCTTGCACAGTAAAAAATACCCCCATTAGGAGGACGGGCTATGAAGCCGAAAAGAAAACGGGACTTTACCGGCATGTTCATCATGGCGGTGTTGCTGAGCTTTATTCTGCCGCTTGGCTACCTTGTAGTACGTATTGTGTCGCACGGCGGCGGGACGGAGGAAGTGCGCAGCCGCGAAGACTATGTGCTGATGCTTTTGCAGTGCCTTTTGGGCATTGTCGCCATTGTGCTGCCGCTGCGGCTCATCCGGCAGAAAACGCTGCAGATTCCGCGCGTGATGCTGGTTTTGTACATTGCGTTTTTGTACTGCGCGATCTTCCTCGGCGAGGTGCGAAGCTTTTACTACGCCGTACCGCAGTGGGACACGATTCTGCACACGATGAGCGGCGCAATGCTGGGCGCGCTTGGCTTTTCCATGATTGCGATTTTCAACAATGCGGAGCGCATACCGTTGAATCTTTCACCGGTGTTCATCGCCGTATTTGCGTTTTGCTTTGCGCTTGCGATGGGCGCGGTGTGGGAAATTTATGAATTCACGATGGATTCCGTTTTCGGCACCAACATGCAGAAATATATGCTGGATAACGGCACGGCGCTTATTGGGCAGGCAGCCTTGCAGGACACGATGAAGGACATCATCGTGGACGCCATCGGCGCACTGGTGATGAGCACCATCGGCTACATTTCCCTCAAGTACAAAAAGGGCTGGGTGGAAAAGCTGACGATCCGTTTTCACGTGAAAAAGCCCGAAAAAAACGGGAAAACCAAAAAGGGAAAGGATGAATGAGCATGAACGATAACCGGAACTACACGCCCGCTGGGCAGCCGGTGACGCAGCCGCTTTATAACGGGCAGCCGGTGTATACCGCGCCGCAGAATCCCGCGCCGGTGCAGAACCCGACGCCGGTGTATACATATCCGCCGCAGGGCGGTAACGGCGCGCCCGTTTATGCACAGCCGGTGCAGCAGCCCGTATATTACGCACCCGTACAGCCGCCGAAGTGGGCGGACCCCGCGCGTTTGGAGCAAAAGGAGCTGCGCCGCGCGGCCTCTCGTCTTTCGTTTGCGACCATGACCTCTTTGCCGATACAGGTTTTGTGGACGACGCTTGCAACGTTGATTTTAACGGTGTGCGGCGTGAATTTTATGGGGCCGAACACCATTGGCGACTTTCCGCCGACGGCGTATTACCTTATTTCGTCCATTGCATCGTTCTTATCCATTGTGCTGCCGTTCTCGTTTTTTCTGTTCTTTGGGAAAAGAAAGCTTTCGGATACGGTGCTTGTGGAGAAAAACGGTGTGCTGAACAGTGTTTTGCTCGTCTTTGCGGGCCTTGCCGTCAGTGTTTTGATGAACATTCCCGCAAACCTCATCTCGCAGCTTTTGGAGGGCGCGGGGCTGAACGGCGACGCAAACACGGCAGACCTTTTGGCGATGACGCCCGTGCAGGCGCTGACGATGTTCGTTTCGGTCGTGCTCGTCGCGCCGGTGACGGAGGAATTTGCGTTCCGCAGCGTGACGACGGCCGTCATGCGCCGCTGGGGTGACTGGCCTGCGGTGATCTTCTCCGCACTGATCTTCGGCATGGCGCATTACAGCATTCAGTCCTTGCCCGTGGTGCTTACGGCGGGCTTTGTAATGGCGCTTTTGTATGTGCGCACCCGCAACATTTGGGTGAACATTTTCGTGCACATGCTCAATAACCTGCTTGCGACGCTGCCCATCGCCCTTGAGGGGCTTGTGGGCGCGGATGCGGCGAATATCGCGAGCAATTTGCTGACGTATATCGTGTACGGCTTGGGGCTGATTGCGCTTGTGGTGCTGCTTATCCGCAATTTCACCGGTCATAAGGTGTTCCGCACGCCCATGCAGCGCGGCGTCCCGGTACGCGGGAAGGCGTTGTGGATGTTCGTGAATCCCGGTTTCATCTGCTACTATGTGCTGTTTGTTGTAATGTGTATCGTGACGCTGTATTCGTAAGGGGACATATGCCGTATAATGCCATGAAAAACCGCGCGTTTGTGCCGGAGGAAAAGTTCATGCGCGAGGCGCTTTCGCTTGCGGAAGAAGCCTTTTCGGCAGGTGAAGTGCCGGTGGGCGCCGTTGTTGTGAAGGACGGCAAAGTCATCGGGCGTGGGCGGAATCGGCGAGAAGAGCATCAGAGTGTGCTTGGCCATGCGGAGCTGGAAGCGATGGAACAGGCGGCAAAAGTGCTCGGCTCCTGGCGGTTGACCGGCTGTACGCTGTATGTGACGCTGGAGCCGTGTCCCATGTGTGCGGGCGCGACGGTAAACGCCCGCGTGGACCGCATCGTGTTCGGCACGGAAGACGAAGCTATGGGTGCGTGCGGCACGGCTGTGTCGGTGACGTCGCTCAAAAATGCCTTTAAACCCGAATTATATCGCGGATTGCTGTGTGAAGAATGCACGGCAATCCTGCGCCGGTTCTTCAAAGCCAGACGCGCGGAACGAACCGAAAAATAAAAGACCCGCATTGCAAACGGAATTTCCGGCTGCAATGCGGGTTTCTGCGTATGATTTTAAAATTATGTAAACTAAAACTCCGGGATGATGGAGCGGACGAGGGGGCGGAGGCCGGTGCCGGGGTTCTCCTGCTGGTGATAGATCTGCCCGTCGTAGGCGGGGAGGTTGTTGCCCTCCACCAAAACGGGACCGGTGGGGGTGATGCCCACGTCCCAGCCGACGTACCGCATGTCGGGGCGGACCTTCGCGGCTTTTTTGCACAGCGCAATCGCTTCATCAAAATATGGCACGCGGAAGTTTAAGAATGGCGTGCAGGTATCGGGGTGCATGTCGAAATACATGCCGGTTTTATCGGACATAGCGGGGCGGCGGATAACACCATCGTCGCAGATGAGCGCGTTGAGCCCGCCGCTTGTGGTGTTGTCTACAAATGAGCCGTGGCGGCCCGTGCGCACAAAGCTGTACAGCACATGCACGTCGCCTTTGTCATCTGTTAAGGTGCAGACGCGCAGGGTGTTGAGCGAATACGGATACAGCGCGCTCATTTCCGGGTGTTGCTGTAAGGCTTCCTCCACGAGCAGTAAGCCGTTTTGCACCCAGTTTTCGCGCAGCCTTTTCACAGCCTCTCGGTCGTTTAAATCGGTCCCGGCGCTGTCAAAGCGTTTGACTCCCAGACCGCCGAAGCTTTCCGGCTCTTTTAAAAACACCACGGGGTGGTGGCGCAGAAAATCGGCAAGCGCGTCCTCACCGGCTTCATTGAGGTCTAAAAATGACCGTCCGAGGTACGGCGCAAATGTGCGGCAGAACAGCAGCTTGTTTTCAAAATAGGGGCGGTCTTCAGGGCTGTTTACCATGCGGGTCAAGCGCCAGTTATCCTGCATAGTGAAGAATGTGCTTCTCGCCTTTGCGCCGTGGATGTGCGCAAAACCGAAAATGTGGTAATCGTAAAATCCCACGTTATACCGCAAAATGCAGTACAGCATATCCGCCATGATGACGGGTGTGGGCGTTTTGGTCTCCTTTTTAACGTCGCGAACATACACCATCATGCGCTTTGCGTCAAAACCGCGAATGCGGCGCAGTAAAAGCTCCAGCTTCAGCATTTCTTAAAATCTCCTTACGAAATTCTTACAATTATCAATAAAATACGAGAAAGATTTTTGTTGATTTTATTATAGCATAAACCTGTTTAAAAGGAAAGAAAAAGATTTGCAAATTATTTTGGCGGATGCTTTTGCAAAGCGAAACCCCGCTGCGTTAAACAGCGGGGCGCAATTAGGAATGATTTATGAATTATGGAATTTTATGCTTCTTCGGACTCTTCCTTTTTCGGGGACACAGTGATGCGCACGCGGGTGGCACGCTGGTACTCTGTTTCTTCTACAACGACATGCAGGTTTTCAAAATCAAAGCAGTCGCCCTTTTCGGGGATGCGATCGAGCTGCTCGATGACCCAACCGTTGATGGTGGAGGCTTCGGAATCGGACTTCAAATGGAAGTATTCAAGAAGCTCGTCAAGGTTGGTGGAGCAATCGACAAGGTATTCGTTGTCGCTGACCTTTTGAAACGCTTCCACCACTTCGTCGTGTTCGTCCCAGATCTCGCCGACAAGCTCTTCGATGATGTCTTCCAGCGTGACGATGCCCTCGGTGCCGCCGAACTCATCCACGATGACGGCAAGGTGCGATTTGTTCTGCTGCAAAAGCTTTAAAAGCGCGGAAATTTTCATCGAAGGCGGGATGAACTCCACGGGCTTGATGATCTGCTTCACCGCGTTGCCGTCGCGCAGCACGAGGTTATGGAAATCTTTCTCATTGATAATGCCGACGATGCTGTCAATCGTCTCCTCATACACCGGCAGGCGCGAAAAGCCTGTTTCCGTAAAGAGGTCGGCGACTTCCTGCACGGTGCTCGTCTTATCCACGGCTTCCACGTCTACGCGCGGCGTCATGATATCGATGGCTTCAAGGTCGTCGAACTCGATGACGTTGTGGATAAGCTCGCTTTCGTTTTCGTTGATACCGCCGTCGTGCTCGGCTTCCTCCACGATGGTGAGCAGTTCGCTTTCCGAAATGGTACGGTCGTTAGAGACCTTTACGAATTTTTTCACCAGCTTTTTGATGCCCACAAGACATACGTTAATGGGCTTGAAGACGTAAATGAGCACGTTGATGATGGGCGCGGAAAACATAGCGAACGCTTCCGGGGCCTCTTTTGAGATGCTTTTCGGCGTGACCTCGCCGAAAATGAGCACGATGATCGTCATGGCGATGGTGGAAACGGTGGGACCGTTGTCGCCGAATGCTTTGATAAACAAAACGGTGGCGAGAGAAGACGCACTGATGTTGACGATGTTGTTTCCCACCAGAACGGAGGAGATGAGCTCGTCGTAATTATCCACGAGCTTATAGGCGAGCTTTGCGCGCTTGTTGCCGTTATCGGCCAAGTTTTTGAGCCGGATACGGTTGAGCGACGAAAACGCCGTTTCCGTGGCGGAGAAATAGGCGGACAAAACGATCAGAACGATCAACGCTATGATCAACCCTGTACTGTGACTGTCCATCTGAGAAAAAATAACCTGTCTTTCCTACAAAAAATTTGCCGCAGCCATATGCCGCTTGGCATGTATAATAATATCGTATATTACCACAATACGCGAAAAAAAGCAAATCAAAAACCTGTAAATTTTTTGAAAACGCAAAAAGCGCAGGAGCTTTTCAAAACTTCCGCGCCTTTTTACAGAGCTTTATGGAATTTGTGCACGCTCTTTCGGCAAAAACGTGAGCTTTACGCGCGCCGAGCCGTTTTCGTTCGGATAGTAATAAAGGTAAAGCAGCGATTCGTTTTCACCGAGACCGCGCCACTGGTATTGTAAGGCGCAGACATTTTCGCCGCCTGCATCTTTTTGCAGCGCCGCAAAAAGCGTATCGGTATCGTCTTCGGCGGAAACACCGTCCATGTTCACGTCGGTCGTGAACGGTCCGCCGAGCGCTTTTTCAAGCTTGTCGTAGCAGGTGCGCATGTATGAAAAGCCGTCATCATTCGGCGTGCACGGTACGGTGAGCTCTGCGTAGTTGAGCTTGCCGGCGGAGGTTTCATCGCCGCGGTATGCATCAAACGAGAGCTGCACATCGGCGGTTTTGCCGTAAACGTCAACGGTATAATCGGAGAGCGCCTGTTCGGTAGTACCGAGTGTTTTCAGTGCATCGGTTTCCCCCTGTCCCACAGAGCCGATAAACGTTTCGGGAAATGAGGCTTTCGAGTCGGTTGAGCACCCGACAAGGCATGTAAATATCGCCAAAAGGCAGAACATGACCGCAAATTGCTTTTTCATAAAATCGACCCTTTCTTAAAAATGGGTGTAAAATGGGTGTGTTTACTGGGGGGCAAAGCGGTACATGGGGCTCATCCTTTCCGAGTTTTACAGCTCCATTATAGCATAAAGCTGTGGGCGAAAACTATGGAAGAAACCGCCAAAACATCAGGGCGGCGGTTGGTGCAAATGTTATTTTACGCGGTGTGGGTTCGTTTTTCGTAAAAGCACGTTGTTTTCTGCGCTGTTTTCTGTATAATAAGAAATGAAAACACAAGCTGTGCGGCGGAAAACGCTGCGGCTTTGAAACGATAGATCAGACACGAAAAAGGAGAACCTTATGAATTATACGGAAAACGTAATCGTGCCGGAGCGCACGCTTTTGGTCTCGCTGGACACGGGCGAGTATGACGCGGAGGAATCGCTGCGCGAGCTGTGGGAGCTTGCAAAAAGCGGCGGCGCGGAGCCTATTGCGACGATGATGCAGAAACGCCCCTCCCCGGAGACCGCGACGTGTGTAGGCAGCGGCATGGTGGAGGAAATTCGGAATTTCTGCGAGAACAACGAGATTGAGCTGATTATTTTTGACCGCGAGCTGACGCCGACGCAGATCCGCAACCTTGAAAATGCGACGGACGTGCGCGTTGTGGACCGCACGATGCTGATCCTCGATATTTTTGCGCAGCGTGCGCAGAGCCGCGCAGGTAAGGTGCAGGTGGAAGCGGCGCAGCTGAAATACCTTCTGCCGCGTCTGACCGGCAAAGGCACGGCGCTTTCGCGTCTCGGCGGCGGCATCGGTACGCGCGGCCCGGGCGAAACGAAGCTGGAGACCGACCGCCGACACATTCGCCGCAGAATTGAAGCGCTACGCGAGCAGTTGAAGAAAATAGAAGTCGGCCGCCACGAGACGCAGCGCCGCCGCGAAAAGGACGGCACGGTGACGGTGGCGCTTGTCGGCTACACGAACGCGGGCAAATCGACCTTGATGAATCTCTTGACGCAAGCGGGCGTTTTGGCGGAGGATAAGCTTTTCGCGACGCTGGACCCCACGGCGCGCGCGTTGAAGCTGCCCGGCGGCAAGACCGTTATGCTCATCGATACGGTCGGCCTTGTGCGCCGCTTGCCGCACCATTTGGTGGAGGCGTTCCGCTCCACGTTGGAGCAGGCTGCAACGGCGGACATCATTTTGAACGTGTGCGATGCTTCCAGCCCCGAAGCGCGCACGCACTTGGACGTGACAAATGAAATTTTGCAGAGCCTCGGCTGCGGTGACCGCCCGGTTATCCCGGTGCTCAATAAATGGGATCTTGTGGGCGATGCGGACAGCGCTTTGCATTTGACGGGCGCGGTGCGCATCAGTGCGCTGAAAAACGAAGGCATCCCGGCGCTTTTGCAGGCGATTGAAGATAACCTGCCGGTGAAGCCTGTGGACGTGACGGCGCTGCTGCCGTTTGCAAAAACGGGCATTGCGGCACAGCTGAGAAAAGTGGGCGCGCTCGTCTCCGAAGAATACGTGCCGGAAGGGCTCCTTATTCATGCCCGTGTGGAGCCGCGCGAAATGGCGCTGATAAAGCCCTATATCGTAGAAAACAATTCCGAAAGCGAAAATGTATAAAGCAGTGTATACAAATGTATAATATGCGCTTTATTCATTCGAAAATGCATACTTTTGAAGATTCAATTTTGAAAAATACACAAATACAAAGCCGAAAAACCCGCATGAAATCTGGAGATTTCGACAACTTTCAAAAAAGATGAATAAATATTCAAGAAAAGGGTTGATTTTTCCGGAAAACGGTGTATAATAATGACCGTTGAAACAAATAATTCTCCGCCGCACGATGACGGCGGTTTATGAAAAAAGGAAGGGTTACATCATGGCAAAGGCAAAGAAGGATATTAAAAAGGTCGTTCTGGCGTACTCCGGTGGTCTGGATACCTCCATCATCATCCCGTGGCTGAAGGAAAACTACAACAACTGCGAGGTCATCGCGGTTTCCGCCGACGTGGGTCAGGGCACGGAGCTTGACGGTCTGGAAGAAAAAGCACTGAAGACCG
>OKUM01001586.1_pt1 | contig 10575 bp, 9 predicted proteins | sample 1606801 | NCBI WGS metagenome assembly OKUM01 (sample SAMEA3882546, study PRJEB24775) | human gut metagenome | biome: human-associated habitat; feature: intestine environment; material: feces | place: Netherlands | collected 2009/2010
CTTTTGGCACGCAAAAGAGAACATCCCCGGCGGCGATGCATTTTGCAAAAGGCATCAAACTTTAAACACGCGACCACGCTTCGCGCGGGAAGCTCTTCGTCACTTTCCCACGCAGAAACGTTCAAACACCTGTTCGATCACAGCTTCCGAGGCGTTCTCACCGGTCAGGTCGCACAGGGCGGCCAGTGCGTCGTCCACACAGACGGAAACGGCATCCAGCCCAAAGCCGCCTGCGGCAGCATCCAGTGCACCGGCCACAGCGTCCCGCGCACGCAGTGCGGCGGAAAGCTGACGCTGGCCGGACAGACTGGCGGCATGGGGGTCGATCTGGCTGGTACCCAGCAGGCGGGCCACCGCAGCGGAGATCACCTTGCGGCTCTCCTCCTCCTGACAGCACACCGGCAGCACCATGGCAAAGCAGGGCGCTATCAACTCTGCATCAAATTGCGTCGGTTTATCCTCTTTGTTGATAAGTGCAATGGCAGGACGGCCTGTGCAACGCTGTGCAAGCTCCAGATCTTCCCGCGTGGGCGGCTCAGAGCCATCGAACACAGCCAAAATCAGGCCTGCCTCCTCCAGTTTTTTCCAACTGCGGCGGATGCCCTCGGCTTCAATGGCATCTTCGGTCTCGCGCAGACCGGCGGTATCGAACAGATTCAGCTGGATATCCCCCAGCTGTACCGCCTGCTCCACCACGTCACGGGTGGTGCCAGCCACCGGCGTGACGATGGCCCTGTCGAACCCGGCCAGCAGGTTGAGCAGTGTGGATTTGCCCGCATTTGGTCTGCCCACAATGGCGCAGTCCACACCTTCGCGCAGGACGGTATCCGCCTGATAATTATGGATCAACTCGTCCAGCTCTGCCTTTACCCCACTCAGTACGCGGTGCAGATGGTCACCGTCCAGCTCCGGCACATCCTCTTCGGGAAAATCCACCCATGCGGCAAGGTGAGCCTGAATGGCGGTAAGCGCTTCCTTTTGGGCACTGATCTTCTTTGCCAGCGCACCGCCCAGCGCGGCATTGGCCAGCGCGGCACCCTGACGGCCATCCGCCGAGATCAGATCCATCACCGCTTCGGCCTGCGTCAGACCCAGCTTGCCGTTCAGGAACGCGCGGCGGGTGTACTCGCCGGGCGCGGCAGGCTGCGCACCGGCAGCAAGACAGGCTTCCACCAGACGGCGGGCCACGGCGCTGCCGCCATGGCAGGAAAGCTCCACCACGTCCTCACCGGTATAGCTGTGGGGCGCGCGGAAAAACAGGGCCACGCCCTCATCAAAGGCTTCGTCCCCTTCCCGGAATGTGCCGTACATGGCGGTGTAGCCTTTGGCATCCTCCACCTTTTTTGCGGCGTTGGCCGGGCGGAACACCCGGGCTGCTATGGGATAGCTCTCCGCACCGGAGAGCCGCACGACGGCAATGCCGCCTGCGCCCGGTGCTGTTGCAATGGCTGCAATGGTCGTTTCCTGCATGGTTTTTTCTGGCTTCCTTTCCGCGCCCGGTCTGGCCGCTTGCTCCCATCTGCCCACAGCAGCGAGACCAATACAGTTTCATTGTACCACGAAATGCTGCGGAATGGTACTGTTTTTTCAACCAATTCCCGGGAAACGGTTGAAAATCCGCCCGTTTTTCACACAAAAAAGGGGCTTTCCGTCCCAACACGGAAAGCCCCTTTTTACAGGAAACTGTTTTTTAGAACTTGGCGATATCCGCCGTGGTGATGGCCTTGCCAGGCAGCGTGCGTGCATCGGCATTCTCATTCAGGGCCAGCTTGCCCTCGCGCAGCAGCTGCACAGCCTTCTGGTGATCGGCAGCCTTCCAGTTGTTGCCCACGATCTTCCAGTTGTTGTTCACGTGCGGCTCAATGGTGCCGCCCTTCACGGTGCGGATGTACTCGCCCAGCAGCTCGCGGATGCCGCCCACATCGCCGCGCACATCGATCTCCAGCAGCTTGGGCAGATCCTCACCGGGCAGGAAGATGTCCGCAGCCGTCAGCAGCTGGGTGGTGGCACGGTAGTTGTTCACTGCCACAACAAAGGTGTCGGTGTCCTTCACGGCCTTGCCGTTCGGCCACTTGAGGTTCTTGATGCGGTGGCCCGGCTCCTTGGAGATGTCCAGCTCATAGCTGACGCCCTCAAAAGCATCGTACAGGTAGTAGCGCACCGAGGGGTCAAAGGCAATGGTCACTTCATCCGGCTTCCATGTCTTGAAGAAGGCAGCAGACCACTCCATAAAGCGGCGCAGCTGCTCGCCGGTCATCTGCAGCTTGTACAGGGTGTTCTGGTAGGTGTAGATGCTGGCCATATCGCACTTGCGGATGGTGCCCGCGCGCATCTGGGAGGTCATGGAGGTCAGGGCGGTAGCAGAGACCTGCGCACCGGTGTAGTACATCTGCACTTCGTTGATGAAGTCCAGCAGCGCGGTATCCTGCACCATGGCCTGCGGCAGGCAGTCGATCTCGTTTTCGGGGGCCAGATCGCCGCCCTTCAGCTCGCCAATGGGGGTAACAGCGTCTTCCTTGGCGCGGGTGTCGTAGGAGGCCAGCAAAGCGGTCAGCTCCGGATCGGGCTCGTACTCCTTGATCTGCAGGTTCTCCGAGGTGCGGTTCACGACCTTCCACTTACCGTCCAGCTGGCGCTCCAGATAGACGTGGATCTCGGACAGGGTGGCACCGGCGTTCTTGTTCTCCACCACCAGCACGTTGTTGATCATCATGTTGGGGATGCTCCTGTGGCCGTGGCCGCCCACGATCACATCAAACTCCGGGCAGGCATTTGCCAGATCGGTGACGCCGGAGCCATAGACACCGTACTCGTTCTCGGTATCCATGTGCATGACGCCGATCAGAACATCCACCTGATCCTTGATCTTATCAATGATCTTGCGGCTCTCGTCCACAGGGTTGGTGACCTTCCAGCCCTCCAGATTCTTGGCATCCCAGCGGATGATGTTGGGGGTGACCATGCCAATGACACCGATCTTGACAGTGCCCTTCTTGATGATGGTGTAGCCGTCGGCCAGCGGGGTGCCGTCCGGTGCGTAAACGTTGCCGGTGAGCACCTTGGCCTTCTGCTGTCCCATGACCTTTTTCAGCACATCCATGCCGTAGTTGTACTCATGGTTGCCGGTGGTCCAGATATCATAGCCGATGGCATTCATGGCAGCGATCATGGGATGCAGGTCATCGTTCAAGAACAGCTCTGCGGAGTTGGCCTGAATGGTATCGCCTGCATCCACCACCAGCGTGTTCCGGGTGCGGCACTGCTTGATGGCGGTCGCCTGCTGGGCCACACTGCCGGAAGCATCTGCCTTGTTGGCAGCGTAGTCCCATGGATCGAATTTGCCGTGGGTATCGCTGGTGGCAAGGATCTGCAGATCCATGCTCCACAGGGACTTGATGTCACAGGCGGCTGCAGAGGGTGCCATGCAGCTGGCGGCTGCGATGGTCGCGGATGCCCCTGCACCACGCAGGAAGCTGCGGCGGGAGATCTTGTTCTGAGCCATAGTTGAATACCTCTCTTTTCATCATTCTGTCTGTTCTTCACGAACAGAACGCTCTTGACTACAGTATAAATCCTTGACCAATTGTTTTACAATTGCCATTTAAGAGAAAGATTTCGGCAAAAAACAGGTAAATCCTCCAAATTTTGAGAAGAATGACTTTTTTATGCTCAGTATACCGCAACAGCTGCCCGACCCGGAACCACCTTGGCGTCAGTTTTGGGTAAAATCCTTTTTTGCGTGAAAAAGGTCTCCGGAAAATCCGCAGATTTTCCGGAGACCCTGATTTCAAAAGTAGTTCCGTATTACAGCTCGATTTTGCCAAAGCTGAAATTGGCAAAATCATCCACCCGCTCGGTGCGCTTGGGTGCTACCGGTGCTGCATTCTCGGCATCACGGGGTGCATAGGTACGCTCCGGCACGCCGGAAGGCCGCGGGCCGCGGGGTGCACCATTGCGGCTGCCACGGTAACCGCCGCGGTTTCCATTGTGGTCGCCATGCTCAGAACGGTTCCCGCCGCGATAACCGCCATTGCGGCTGCCGCCGGGACGACGGCCATTGCCGCGTCCGCCACGGGGACGGCGCTCGCCATAGGTGTTCTCGGTCTGTGCATCGGGTGCGGTGGAGTAGATGACCACACGGCGGTCACGGCCTTCGCCCTTGCTCTCGCTGCGCACGCCCTCCATCTTGCTGATGGCAGAGTGGATGATACGGCGCTCGTAGGGGTTCATGGGTTCCATGGCAAAGCTGCGGCCGGTCTTGCGCACCTTGGCACCAATGCGCTGTGCCAGTGCGGTCAGGTCGCTCTCGCGCTTATCGCGGTAGCCGGCCACATCCAGACCCAGCTTGATGTAATCGCCCTCCAGACGGTTTGCCACAAGGCTTGCCAGATAGGAAAGGCTCTCCATGGTCTCGCCGCGGCGGCCGATGAGGGCACCCAGCTTTTCACCGTCCAGACGGATGATGGTGGCTTCGCCCTTCTGCACGGCGCTGAAGGTCACGTTCTCCACGCCCATCTTGGCAATGACTTCCTGCAGGTACTCCACAGCAGCCTTGACCTTGGCGTTCTCTTCGATCACGATGGGGACCTCGGTCTCCTCGTCTGCGGCTGCGGCAGCAGCCGGGGCGGCCTGCTCTGCGGCAGGCTGCTCAACCTCGGCAGCCGGTGCTTCCACCGGTGCGGCAGGCTCTTCCACGGGGACAGCGGGAACTTCCGGGGCAGTCTCCTGCACCGGAGCAGCCTCGGCCGCCGGAGCCGGGGCTGCGGCGGGCGCTGCCGGAGCATCGGGTTCTTCCACGCTCACGCACACCTTGGCAGGGGTGGTTTTCAGGCCCAGGAAACCGGTTTTCTGGGGCATCTCCAGCACTTCATAGCTGACATTCAGATCATCGGCCTGTACACCCAGCAGAGCGCAGGCTTTTGCGCGGGCTTCATCGACCGTCTTGCCGGTCGCTTCCTGCTTACGGATCATAACCGTTCGTCCTCCTTTATTCCTTGTCCTGCTTGTTCAGCTCACTCAGCGGCACGGTGCGCTCGTCCTTGTAACGCTCAGCGTCCAGCTGACGGGCATACTCCAGGCGGCGCTTGTTCATCTCGCTGGCAGACAGGTTCTTTTCCACGGTCTTGCCGGTCTTGGGATCGGTGACCTTCACGGTAGTGCTCTTTACACCACGCTTCTGCTGCTTGCGCTTTTCCTCGATCTGAGCTTCCACTTCTTTCCGCATCTTTTCGGGGTCATAGACCTTCCGCATGGCCTGGGTCTGCACGGTCATGACGATGTTGGAGATCACATAGTACAGAGAGAATGCCAGAGGATAGGTAAAGCAGAAGAACAGGTACATCAGGGGCATCAGGTACATGGTCACCTTCATGCTGCCCTGCATCTGCTGGCCGGAGGCCTTCATGCTGATGTGGGTGGACAGGAACATGGTGATGACCGACAGCAGCGGCAGCACGATGTCCAGAGAAAGTCCCAGCTTCGGGATGCGGGTCAGGTCGATGCCAAAGAAGTTCATGTGCTGGCTGAACTCGGTGATGGTAGCGATCTGCTGTGCGCTAAAGCAGCCCAGCACGCCGCTGTTGCCGGCAACCACCTCGGCGATGATGTTGGTATCGCGGGTGATGGCGGTAAAGGAGATGCCGGCGGCGGTCAGTGCCTCGCCAGCGCTGGCCAGTGCAGCGGCGCTGATGTGGAAAATGCGCTCCAGCGGGTTATACACCACGCCGATAACGCCGAACATGACAAGGAAATTCAGCAGCATGGGCATGCAGCCGGCCGTGGGCTTATAGCCAAAGTCCTGCTGCAGCTTCATCAGCTCTTCCTGCTGCTTTTCAGGCTTATTCTTGTACTTGGTCTGGATCTCCGCGATCATGGGCTGGAAAGCAGACATTTTCGCCATGCTCTTCTGCTGGCTGGTCTGCAGGGGGATCTTGACGATGTTGATGAGCAGGGTGAAGAGGATGATGTCCCAGCCGTAGTTCGGCAGCAGCTTGTAGATCCACTCCATGACATAGCCGAGAGGACCGCTCAGGATGTAAAAGAAGTTCATACCTTTGTCCATTCTGCCCCGGCTGTGGCCCGGGACGCATTATTTTTTATCGTAGGACACGCCGCCCACAGTGCAGCGCGTCACAAGAAGCGAAAACTTTATCCCCTATGCCGCTTTTCAAACAGCTTTGCAGGCTGTAAATTGCGGGCAGGGCTTTGCCAGCGGCCGGGCGGCGGCACGGGGTCGTAGCCCCACTTGCCCAGCGGATTGCACCGCGCAATGCGCCATGCGCCCAGCAAAATGCCTTTTACACAGCCGTGGGTCAGGATGGCCTGCATGGTGTAGTTGCTGCAGCTGGGCGAAAACCGGCAGCTGCGGCCGATCCATGGGCTGAGGGTGTACTGGTAGATGCGGATGGGCACGCACAATGCCCTGCGGCAGAGCATTTGCAGCCGGTTCACGCGCGGGACTCCGGCTTTTGTTTGCGGGCAGGGGGCACGGTGGCGGGCGGCTTTGCGTCCGGGCGCTTTGCCTTATCCGGCAGACCGGCCTGTGCAAACAGCTTTGCCACAACGCTGCTCAGCTGCCAGCTTTTCAGTTTGGGGGTCATGCCCCGGGCCACGAAGATCAGATCGTAGCCGCCGATATTGTGATCCAGATGCTCGTCAATCGCAGCTTTCATCACGCGGCGGGCGCGGTTGCGCTGCACGGCGTGGCCGATCTTTTTGGTGGCGGTCAGGCCCACGCGGGTGCGTTTGCCGCGGGTCTTGAGCACATACAGCACCAGAGCCTGGTTCACATAGGATTTGCCGCGGGCATACACGCGGCCAAATTCGTTGTTGCGGCGGATGGGACGGTAGCGCATTGCTTCGGCGCCTCCTTTCTCTTCTGCCCGGCACCAAGCCGGGTGCACAAAGCAGATTCTTTAGCCAGTATATCAGAATTTTTTCGACTTTAAAAGGCCCCATGGGCTTTTTGCGAAAAATTTTTCCGGTTTGCCGGAATTTTTCAAATAAAATAAGACCACCGATCCAGAATCAGCGGTCTTTTGTGCGCATATTGGGTTCTGCGCCGGATCTCGTCATAAAACGCGGGATCAGACAGTCAGGCTCTTGCGGCCCTTAGCACGGCGAGCATTGATGACCTTGCGGCCGTTCTTGGTGCTCATGCGGGTCAGAAAGCCATGAACTTCCTTGCGATGACGCTTCTTGGGCTGAAAAGTTCTCTTCATGGTTGTATCCTCCGTAAAAACTCGTCCCCGGTAATGGGGTATTTCTGGTCCCAAATTGGGGACAGGCTTGCAATTCAACAGTATATCGCACACTATCCCCTTCTGTCAAGCGTTTTTTTCACTTTCCAGCAAACTTTTTTCAAATTTCTTTGTGAAAAAGATTTCAACTTTTTCACCGGTTCTCCGTGGAAAACTTTTCTTCCACCATATCTTGTGGCCAAAAACCGCCTTGGACACAAGAGCCGCGAGGGCACGATAGAGCGTCTTTTCTTATGTATTATAAATTACATTATAGAATATAGACGCAGGGAGATTTTTGTGGTATACTAACGGGGTATCAGCAGCATTGTTGAAAACTTCGACCAATTCAATGGAGTGGATGTTTTATGGATTCTTTCAAGGACGTTTTAGAGGCCGCCCAGGCATACTGCAAAACGCAGATGGCCGAGCCGACCTATAATCTCTACATCGACGGACTTGAGCCCATCAGCTTTGAGGACTCGAGCCATATCACCCTGTCGGTGCGCAACGATTTCATCTGCAAGATCGTCACCGACCGCTACCTCGGCCTGCTGAAAGAGGCCTTTAAGACCGTGCTGGGCTTTGACGTGGACATCACGCTGGTGGTGCCCAGCACCCCGCCCCATGAGGTGGTGCTGGCCCAGCAGTACGAGGCAAACCCCGCCTCGCCCCAGGGCAATTACGAGTTCACCTTCGAGAACTTCATCAAGGGTCCCTCCAACCAGTTTGCGTTTGCTGCGGCGCAGGCGGTTGCGGCCAACCCCTCCGGAGCCTATAACCCGCTGTTCATCTACGGCGGCTCCGGTCTGGGCAAGACCCATCTGCTCACGGCCATCCAGACCGAGATCAAGCGCACCCACCCCGATTTCGTCATCATGTACGTTACCTGCGAGCAGTTCACCAACGAGCTGATTGCCGCCATCCGCGCCGGCAGCACCGAGGACTTCCGGATGAAGTACCGCGTGGCCGACCTGCTGCTGGTGGACGATATCCAGTTCATCGCCGGCAAGGAATCCACCCAGGAGGAGTTTTTCCACACCTTCAACTCCCTGCACGATGCCCACAAGCAGATCGTGATCGCCTCTGATCGCCCGGCCAAGGAGATCAAGAGCCTGGAGGAGCGCCTGCGCACCCGCTTTGAGTGGGGCCTGACCGCCGATGTCCAGCCGCCTGATTTCGAGACCCGCGTGGCCATCGTCAAGCGCAAGGCCGAGCTGCTCCACCTGGATCTGCCCGAGGATGTGGCGGAATTCATCGCCAACCACCTGAAAAACAACATCCGCCAGCTGGAAGGCGCAGTGAAAAAGCTGAACGCCTACTACATGCTGGAGGGCATCCAGCCTGTCATCAGCGTGGCACAGAATGCCATCAAGGACATTCTCAACGAGACCCAGCCCGTGCCCGTGACCATCGAGAAGATCGTGGGCGAGGTCTCCCGCACCTTCAACGTCTCCCCTGCCGACATCCGGGGCACCAAGCGGAACGCCAACGTTGCATCCGCCCGCCGCGTGGCGATCTATATCCTGCGCGAAGTCACCGGCATGAGCATGGAGGAGATCGGCCGGGAGTTCTCGGGCCGTGACCACTCCACCATCGTCTACTCCCTCAAGACCATGGAGCGGGACATGAAGAACGACCAGCACCTGCGCGAAACCGTCAGCGACATCATCAAGAACGTCAAGGCCTGACGGGAAAACAGGGGCAAAAGTCATACTCTCACAGAGGATAAAACCCCAAATATGGGGAGAAATGCAGGGGAATCCGGGAAAACAGAACAAGATATTGTGTTCAGACGACAAAGTTCTCCACTCTTTCCACCGAGTTTTCAACATTCAACTTCTGTTTTGCACACCCGCCGTGGAAAGAAAAGCAGCTCCAGCCCTTTCCACAAGCCTTTCACACTGCATTCACAATCCGGTGGAAAACCATGGAGCCGCACCATTCCACACATTTTCCGACTTTTCCACATCTTCCCCAGCCCCTACTACGAATACTACAACAAGTTCAATATAGATTTGGAGGTTTTGTCCCTGTTTTATGGGAGAAAGGACCTCAAAACTTGAATCCAAAATAAGGAGAGACGCGCAATTGAACATCATCTGCGATAAGACCCTGCTGAGTGCAGCCATTGACGGCGTTTCCAAAGCTGTTACCCTGCGCTCCACCATCCCTGTGCTGGAGGGTATCCTGCTGAAAGCCGAAGGCTTCCAGCTCACCCTGACCGGCTACGACCTGGAAATGGGCATCGTGACCACCATTGATGCCAATGTCAAAGAGCCCGGCGAAGTGGTACTGAACGCCAAGCTGCTCAGCAGCATGGTCAGCCGGATGCCTTCCGGCCAGATCAACATCCAATCTACCGAAAACGGAAAAACCACCATCCAGAGCGGTGTGGCACAGTTCGAGATCCAGTCTATGAACCCCACTGATTTCCCCGAGCTGCCCAACACCGGTGCCGAGGAGACCCTGAACATCAAGACCGGCGTGCTCCGTGATATGATCGAGCGCACCCTGTACGCCGTCAGTCAGGATGAGAAAAAACCTGCGCATACCGGTGAATTATTTGAGATTTCGCCGGATAAGCTGACCGTTGTTGCGCTGGACGGCTACCGTCTGGCCATTGTGGAGCGGCCGGTGGAAGCCATAAAGGAGATTCGCATCATCGTGCCCAGCAAGACCATGAACGAGGTCTCCCACCTGCTGGCCAACGACGACGAGGAGACCGTGCACATCTCCGCAAACCGCCGCTATGTGGTGTTCACCACCGCCGGTTACACCATCATGAGCCGCCTGATCGAGGGCGAATTCCTGAATTACCGCAACGTCATCCCCGCCGGAAGCCGCACCCGGGTGACCATCGACACCAAGGACTTTATCTCCACCATCGAGCGCGCCTCTCTGATTATTACAGAGCGTTTAAAAAATCCCCTCCGCATCTCCTTTACAGAGGGTAAAGTCGTGGTGCGCTGCCAGACCAACCTCGGCCGCGTGGTGGACGAGTTCAGCGCCGCCTGCGAGGGCGATGAGGTAGAGATCGGCTTCAATAACCGCTATCTGCTGGATGCTTTGCGCAACGCCCGCACCGAGCAGGTGCGCATGGAGATCAGCGGCCCCTTGAGCCCGGTGAAGGTGCTGCCGGTAGAGGGCAACGACTTTTTGTATCTGGTACTGCCGGTACGGTTTAAAAACGACTAAGGAGCGCGTTTTATGCAGAAGATTCTTATTCATACCGAGTTTATCAAGCTGGATGCCCTGCTCAAATTTGCCGGTCTGTGCGAGACCGGCGGCGAAGCCAAGGAGCTGGTGCAGGGCGGTGCCGTGAAGGTGAACGGCG
>OKUM01001588.1_pt1 | contig 10566 bp, 12 predicted proteins | sample 1606801 | NCBI WGS metagenome assembly OKUM01 (sample SAMEA3882546, study PRJEB24775) | human gut metagenome | biome: human-associated habitat; feature: intestine environment; material: feces | place: Netherlands | collected 2009/2010
GTTAAATTTACAGCGGCTGCTACGCGATCCACCTCGGCTGCAACAGCTTTTCGAGAAATTTCTTTCAAGGCGGCCATGTAGGCAAGAAAACGCCGCCCAGTATAGCTATCATACAGCCCCTGCTGCTGCGGCATATAGCCAAGAATGCGGCGGAAGGTGATACCTCGCGCTGGTTTACTGCACCCAGAGCACTTCACACGATTCTGCAGCCAGTGTGTCGGTGATGATGTTGATGAGGGTGATTTTGCCTTCACCGTTGGGGCCCCAAAAGCCATACAAGCTCGGTCCAGGGGTGAAAGAGACCTCTGCCAGGGCTTTTTTACGTTGTTGAGGTTATGTTCTTTATGTTTTTTTGGGGGAAGTAAACAAAATGGAGATGAGGGGGCACGGTACAATTTCTGCAATAAATGCATATTTAGAGTTAATCCGTGCAAGAGTGTGATATTTAGCATAAATGGACTGACCTTGATGTGGTCATTTATGGGTTGAAACTACGAATGAGTTAGGCAGCATAGAAATGTAATCATTTTGTCGTTCAAGCAGGAGTACTAGCTTAAACTATTAATGAAGTCAAAATTTTCTATTCCATTCCAGAAATCACTTTTTTTAATAAGTGCTCTTTTCGATAAATCCGCTGTAATCGTCCCGGTTTCAACATAATAGGAGTCTCCAAATTCTGTGATTATATACATCGGACGCGTTTTTTCTCCGTATGCGTTTACACCGTGCAAGATAACGGGATATATCTGACCGGTATTCACATCAATTCCAACTTCTTCACTGTTCTTTTCGTGGTAGATTACTAGAAAAAGCTTATCATCGCAAACATAGTCGATCATACTGTTTGCAATATCATGTACTATTTGTGCGGTGTCTTGAATTTTAATGGTTTTGTAATCCAAAGTGTCATACTTGCATGTAGTAAGTGCGCTGTTTTCGGAATCAAAGATATATAAGCTTGAACCCGTTGAGTAGCTAGGCATATAGCCCATCCAGCTTATTTCAGAATCCGTTTTTTTTCCATTTGTGTCAACGAAAAACAATTGGTAGTTTCCACTGCTATCAATAGATTTAAAAGCAAATTTATCTGCGGAGCAACCCACCAAAAAATCATTGGCAGTACATTGGAAAATGGGTGAAACTTTACATTCGGCGACATCAAATTCAACTAGGTATGATATGAATTCCGCAGTTTCAGGATTCACGTCATCTAAAACAAAAAACAAGTTATCCCCATCGGTTATCACAGGGTCACGTGCGATTTCTGTTGACGAAAAAGTATATAGTATATTTCTGTCTGTACCATCCAGATTGATTTGACACAAAGTTGATGGGACTCCGTAGTGTGGTGCGCAATAGTTTATTATTAGTTTGTCTTGAAACGGAAAAATCCCAGCATATTCAGCAACTTCATTGGGTAAAAAACCCGTACAGGACGAATCGTCATGCGTGCAACTAGGATTTGAACATAATATGGTTTTGACTTTATTCTTGTAGTCAGTAAAATAGAAACGTACCCCATCCTGATCCTTTATCGCTTCATAAAAACCATCTTGTGTGGTGCAACCAGCAATGCTTACCATTTCTGCTGACGTTACCATTTGGAGAGAGCCTGATAAATTACTATTTTCGAGGGGATTTTCTTGGATATCATTCTCATTGCTTATGGATGCTGGTGAATAATTACCACAACTACACATGATAAATTGAATAGGTAGCAGGATGCAAGTAATATATAATAAAGATTTTCTTTTCATTCAAAGATCACCTATTTCAAAATTCGGATGCCATAACTTAAAGCCAAGGAGCGCAAAACAGAACCGATGTTCTGTAGCATTCTCCTTGGCTTATTTAAGATCTAAAGAACACAAAACGAAACCGAATCCTCAGGGTAACGTTTTGGGCAATGTTGCAACTTTATACATTTTGCCAGACAACCTTCCAGTTGCTATGGTAATTCGGTGAAAAAACAACATTTGACCCAGAGGCACTTCCTTTTGCCAAAAGAGAGTAGCTATTATGTTGGCTCAAATAAATCTCCGCAGCGTTAGTGCTTCCTCTAGAACCCATAAAGATTTCTTGATTCGTTACATCATAGGGCTTAATGTTTGCGTTCCATTCGCTTCCGGTCATGTTGGCGTTGAGGACGTAAGGCGTACCTCCGAGTAATATAGAAGTCCGAATTTTAAGGACATAACGATTCTTTTTATTAGTGCCCGCTTCTTTGCCGGACGGAACGCCAAGCCAAATTTGGTCGTTAGAGCCTTGATCAGTAGTATAAAGATTCACGTTTTGATTATTGTAGACTGTACTGTTTCCATAAAGATTTAAGGAACATGCCCCCAGATCATACCGATTATAACCTGCGAGAGCGACAACCGTTTCTTGTGTCGAAAGTTCTGTAGCAAAAGCTGGCACAGCCATAGCGACTGCCATCATAAGAGCCAAACAAGTGGTTAAAATCTTTTTATTCAGGGTTTTTATCTTGGTGGTCCTCCTTTTTATGAAATTTTGTAATTCGGGGTGGTTTCAGAGCGGAAGTTCGTCACCTGCGCGCTGGTGACAGACGTTACAAGTCGTGGTCGGTTCCCGGGTTCGCTGACTCTTTCCTGTATTCGCACTATAGCATACTGCACACAAAATTTCCACAAATCCGTCACTAAAACAAAAAATACAGCATGAATGCAAAAACTCCCCGCCGCGGATAGTGAAGCCGCAGCAGGGATTGGGTGTTTTAATTATCTATATGCGGAGGAAGATATCTCTGGGACCGACATGAATACCAGAACCTCACTTATGAAGATGCTGCGAGATGCCCGAAAAAAGAAGTTTGATCTGAGCGTGACCCGCGAGGTTTCCCGCTTTCCCAGAAACACAGTGGATACTTTGGTTACTGTATGCTGAAAAATATTCTGCCTATCCTTAACCTGGAACTTCTGAAAGTCCTCTGCGAGATAGGGCATGGCAACGAAATCATTCTCGTAGACGGAACATTCTCAGCTGAAGGCATCGGAAAAGATGCTATTGTGATTCGTGCAGACGGGCATGGGACAGTAGAACTGCTGGAGACCATCCTGCAATTTTTTCCGTTGGATCAATATGTAGAAAAGCCTGTCGCGTTAATGAAAGTAGTAGATGACGACCCATGCAAGCTGCCGATCTAGGATATGGTACTGAGACGTTCGACATGGACCCCAATACCATAAAGTCAGCTTGGGGCTTCAACAGCACCGAGCACCCCGGTGCAGTGTATCTGGCTGCAGTTTCTGGCAACACACGTCCAGCGCGATCTGGTTGCTTTCTCGATTTACGGCTATGATGTGCAGGAAACCAACGATGATGCGATTCCCGATGACGTGGCAGAGAAAATCCTGCGCTTTGCTCGCAGCGCTGTTGCCGCAGGCTGGATGAAGAACAAAGCCTATGCCATTGGTTTTTATCGGAAAGTTCGGCACCTACTGCGCGATAGACTGATGCGGGGGTGCTTGGCTGTGGGGCAGATACCCATCCAAAGCAATAGAGGAGTGGTGGAAGCTTCCAGTATAGCTAACAGGGGAGGGGGACTCTGCCACCCCAGACTTTGCGGAGTTCAGCAAAAAACAGGCTCATTTACCGTCTCCCTCACCAAACACGTTCAGGTACACATCTTCCAGCCCTTGGTCAGGAGCATATTTTTCAATAAGCTCCGGCACGGGCGCAGCATCCACAATCTTGCCGGCGCGCAGCAGGATAACTTTGGTTGCTACTGTTTCTACATCCGAAACGACATGCGTTGCCACAAGGATGATTCGATCCTTGGCCATATCTGCCAGCAGTTCGCGCAGACGGACGCGTTCTTTAGGGTCAAGACCTGCCGTTGGTTCGTCTAAAATCAACAGCTTTGGATCTCCAAGCAGAGCTGATGCCAACAGCAGGCGCTGCTTCATGCCGCCGGAATAAGCAGAAAGGCGCTTGTCCAACTCGATGGTTAAATTTACAGCGGCTGCTACGCGATCCACCTCGGCTGCAACAGCTTTTCGAGGAATTTCTTTCAAGGCGGCCATGTAGGCAAGAAAGCGCCGCCCGGTATAACTGTCATACAGCCCCTGCTGCTGCGGCATATAGCCAAGAATGCGGCGGAAGGCAATACCCGTTGCAGGTTTGCCGCACCAGAGAACTTCGCCAGAGTCAGGAGCAAGCGTCCCGGTGATGATGTGAATTAAAGTAGACTTTCCCGCTCCATTTGGCCCCAGCAATCCGTAAAGTCCCGGCGTTAGTGTAATTGATACCCCTGACAGAGCCTTTTTTATTTGTGGCCGTGCATTTTTCTTGAGTGTAAACAGAGAAATTTGCGAAATATATGTCTTGTGAATTGAATCAAGTGTAAATGTATGGCGCATAATTACAATCCAAATCTACCAATAGAATTTTGACGATAAGGCAAGCAATAGCCGAGTTAAAAGGCAAACAATTCTCTATAAAAAGCGCTTAAAACTGATTATTAGACTGAAGTTGAGTAATATCGAATGATAGATAGTTTGGAACAGAATTCCAATAGTCTTCCTTTTTGATTAATTTATAATCAGTGATAGGATAATCAATATTATAGATAGACCCATCTGTGCCGGTAGCAGAACGGGGCAATGTTACAATTCCAGTATTAACTAAAAAATATTGCTCGTTTTCTGCCATAATGGAAACAGGTATAGTTCCGCCATCATATTCGTAAGAAAGTAAAAGAGGCATTGTCTTTTTTGTCGATAGATTGTAACAAAAGTACTGCTCATTTAAATTACTGAAAACTATATTGTTATCATGAATTTCACCGACAAGCATTACGGAACCAGAAGAGTCAGATGAATCTGATCCGTATAAGTTGTCGGAGACCACCAAATCCTTACCGGTTTGCAGGCTATGCGCATACAAGCGTAAATCGCCTTTTTTAACATAATATATTGTATCCTGATTGATTACCAGCGACAGTTCACCCTGCTTCCACGTGAAATTTGTATCTATCAAGCAATTATCATGAAGTGAGTATAATTGAAGTTCATAGTGTAGATTTGAAAGCTGATCATCAGGATCTTGACTTGAATGCTCGGATGAAAGCCAAGAACATTGCAAAATAAGTCCTTCTGAATATGTACCGATTATGCTCCAATCCTTTTGATTTCCCAACGAACATAAGCGATTCATTTTGTTTTTGTTGAAATCCGTACAACACAGTGCAGTATTTGTGATTTGCATTTTTTGAGAATCATAGTCCAAAAGAAGTAGGTACAAATTGCTCCCATCGGCGGCAATACCAGAACTATAGGGGAGCAGACTGCCTTGAGGGACAGAAAGTTTAGTGCGGTTTGCAGCGTTCGGCTCCATTTGCAAAACAAAAGTAGGTGACCCATCGTAGTTGATATTTGGTATAGGAGATTTTCCATATTTAATGATATAGAGTTTCTCATTTACTGCTAATGGAACTGCACCACCGAATATGTCTTCTATCCAACCGGGATTTTCATCATTGTTCGTCACAACTACTTGGTCAGACAGATAGATTACCTGTAAAGTTGCATAATCGTAATAAAGTAATTGTGCAGAGTAGTCGTTTGTGTTGGGTAGAATATAGTAAGCACCATCTTGATTTCCGCTAATTTCTGTACTGAAAATTCCCGTACTGGGCAGTGCCATTGTCATCTCAAGAGGAGCAGAAGTTCCCGAATCAGTACGTTCTACCTGTGTAGTTGGTTCAGGAATATCAGAAGATGAATTAGTATTGACCTCGTTTGAATTCGTACAAGCAGACAACAAAACTATACAGAAAAGTGAAAATAAAAATATAGCGTTCCACAATTTCATATGTGAGAATACCTCATAAATATTAATAGGGAGCATGTACTATCTCAAAAAGTACAGCGAACTGCTGACAATATCCGCAGTTCGCTGTAATACAGAGATGTGCCAACATTACATATTTGAATCAGTCAAATCTTCCAAGACCAACATCGTACATATAAAAAGTAGACCCCCCGGTTGTCCAGTGCAGATAGTTGCCATTTCCATTTGGTAGAGCGCTACCAATAGTAATATACATATTCTTGGAGTGAATATATCGAGGCAAAACGTAAAGTCCTCTTCCAGAGCCTCTACTGGTATAGAAGACTTCAATATCGGCTCTACAATTATTAATTGCAGACTGGAGGTTTACTTCAGGTGCAGAGCCAACTCGTTTACAATTAATAACGAGTTTTGGATTACTATATACAGACCATACTAGGCCGGAGCCACCATTTGTTGTAAACTTTACTTTTTCAAACCATTGGGAAGGATCCTCCGTCCAGTTCCATGTTGTTAAAGGAGTATTTGGTGCAGGATTGCCGGTGGTATATTGATTAATTAATTTCGAATCTTTGCTCTTTGCAGTAAAGAATGCATATGGATGAGATGTGTCAGCAAGCTGACAAGTCAATACAGTATCATCTGCGCTAGCGTATGCTGAGAGAGCCAATACGGATGCGAGCGCAAGGCATAATACAAACGACAGAAATCGCCTTTCAATTGATAATATTGTTGACATTTGGAAATCCTCCGATTTGATGAATTTTGTAAAGTTAATATTGCGGGCGATATTTCAGCATCTGCGCGCCGATGCCTAATACTAAATTGTGAACTGTTGTAGAATATGCGTTATCTTGGCATCAAAATAGCACAGTTTTCTACAAAAGTCCACTAAACCTGCGTATACGCAAAAAAATGTGTATGAATGCAAAAAGCCATCCGCGTTCTTTGCGGAAGGCTTTTAATGTGAAATTTTAGATTGGTGGGGAAAATTGTCAAAGTGACTTTAGTTAGAAGGAAAGAGTGCTATTCAAAAGATCGAGAACTTGTAATGCTGTGCCAGTAGTCATCTTTATTAATAATTGCATAGAGACGATCTGGCACAGGTAAAACAGTGGAAGAACCATCGTCTAAAGGTGATACCTCATTTTGGACAGAAAAGCCACCGCAAACCAAGTAGTGATCTTCATCTACAGATGTAATCGGATAAAAGATTTCGGAATCACCGTCAACATCATACAAAAGATCAAACGTCTGTATACCACCGCTCGTATCTAATGCAAAGTAAGTACATTCGGAACCATTCAATTCTCGAATTAGAAGATGACCATTATCAGCAAACAGTGGTGTTACGGAAATGTTGCTGATGTCGGATGTAGGAATGCTGTACTGTGATAGAGGAATATCCTCTTTGCTTTGCAAATCCATCAAATGAAAATATCCGTCGTCACCAACGTAGGAAAGAACACCATCGCCCAAAATGGGATAGGTGTCATTCATTTTCCACGTGAAAAGTACCTCATCATTTGATGTGTCGTTGAGATCCCAGGATACGAGGCCAATAGTATTATCGTCAATATATTGATAAACCAGTATTTTATCTCCGAAAGCACCCCAAATTCGCTCATTTAACTTTGAATCCATGCTTCGAAGAAATTCGGTTTCGCCGGAAATACAGTCTATTCGGATTAAATCGGCTTTTTCTGTATCGGCATCTACTTGTGTGGTTAAACGCAGGTACAGATAATTGCCGTCACTTAGCATGGGCTTTTCGAGAAATTGATTTGACTTAAATTGTGTGAGTACAGTTCGATTGCTTCCATCTAAGTCTGCGGTCATTATGTAAGAAGATTTATCATCGTCAGATTCAATATAGGGGGACTTTTGCGAAACAAGGATTAGCTTTTCACCAACTACCATGGGAGAAACACCGCCGGAGCTGGGAATAATATAGCTGGTGCAGGAGGAATTGTTATGTGCGCAGTTTGCTTGTGAGCATAAATAAAGAACTTTCCCACTTGAATAGTCTGCATACATAATATTACAAGAGCCATCGGATCTTCCAGAAGAGCGAATGTAATAGAAACCATCTTTCCCGTATCCACCCCAGACATATCCATCCTGTTTTTGTAGAGGAACAATCTCAGGCAAAGAACTATGCTGAGGATCGGAATCAGATGTACTGGAAGATATATCGGAAGAAATTGGCTCTTGCTGCATGGAATTAGTTGTCTCACTCGTGCTTGTATTCTGACCACTAGGAGTAACGCACCCAGAAAGAAGAACAGAAAGCAATAAGCTGAATACAAGAAGTGCGCGTGTTATGGTGGAGTGGTAAGACATATATACTTTCTCCTGATAAAACATTTGCCGGCGTTGCAGAACACCGGCAATGTAATAGACTTTTAAATACACTGAAGTTCGCAGCAGTTTTTGTACAAAAATTATTGTTCAACGTAGAGACCATGTAAAATCCATAGTACCACCCCATGTGACATTTTGAGAATTTGAATCAATTGAGACATGGTAAAAGGCATCTCGTGCCAAAGAAATTCTGAAAGAACTCTCATTGCCAACAGTACTAACTTGGGAATCCGAATTGTTTGATACAATATCCGGATAAATATTACAGTTAGAAGTATTGGTATTCATGTTTAATGTGTATGAGTTTCCCTGAGCATCCGATTTGGCTGAATATACCTTTAAACCATTTCCACGATTTTGGATATACCAATACTGATCGTCATCATTTGTATAAGTGTACACTGTAACATTTCGGTTTTTGTAAGCTGCGCCGTTTCCTTCAAGATTTAGATACTGGCCACGCATGTTACTATAGAAGTGCTTTTTGCCAGAGGTTGTTACATCGCTGTCGGCAAATGCAGGCAAGGCCATAACTACCATCATAGCGAGAGCAAGCAGGAACATGGGGATGCGTTTCTTCATCGTTGACATTTGATAAGCCTCCAATCTAATGGATTTAATAGGGTTGATGTTCGGACGATATTTCAGCATCTGCGCGCCGATGCCTAATACTGAGTAAGAAAAAGTGTAGGTTTGGTAAAGAATACCTTGATATTTTGTATGCCAAAAAACTTAACCGCCAGTACCTTTTTAGCTATGCACATGGCAGATCACAATTTATTACGGAATTTATTAATTAAAGAAACCATAACATATATTGCAAGTGCACATAGTGCAAAGATAAGGCTTCCAATATATTCCTTATGGAACAAAACCACTAGAACAATTCCAAATATGAGGGATCCAATAGCAGTCCAGCCTATGATAGCATAATCTTTTAGAAAAAGTTTTCCTGACAAGAAAAGTATGGCTAAAAAGCAAATAAGAGCCAATATAATTGCATTGCGCAATATCGGAGAAAAAGTTAAGCTTCTCAACAACATAGGAAAAGGATACCAAAACAAAGCCACTAAAAATATACCGTAGCTTAAGCCAGAAAACATTATCCGCTTTTTTATCGGGAATATTTGCAGGAAAAAGGCAATTAAATTAGTCATGATTTAAACCAATTCTTGAGTATAAACCCACTTGTTACCAATAACACTTTTCGAACCAGTATTAGTTAAATTGTAGTAGGTGTAAAGTGCGTGATAGCAATTCATATCATTGGCATAGGCACCATGCACAAAATATTTTGTTTCAGAGACATCAATATAGTCGGCACCTTTATCAATTGCTTGTTGAGAAAGGGCAGTGATTATGCTAAGTGTAGCACTAGCAACAGGACTCATAAGGAGACCTACTAAAGCTGCGGTGATAGAGGCGGCAGTAGCGTTTGTGAGAATGGTAACAGTGTACTGATTGCGCGATACATACGAATGAGCTTGATTATAGCCACAGGGATATGTTGCATAAGTACTTGTGGAGTCATTGTGGCTGCCAGTTAGAAGTTGAGGCTCATGCCCTTGAGCAACAGAAACATATTGCGCATAATTTCCACCAGTAAGAGTGACCGTTTGAATGCCATTTTGATAAACAGTAATGGTACCATCGCTTGTAACAATTTTCTCAAGAATAATGGGAGTGTTTCCCTTCTCATAGATTGTGATTTTTTCGGTGACAGTAGAATCATCCATGATATATTCGACTGTATAGTTTAAATTTTCACAATTGAAATTGTACATATTCCCAGAAGCATCAGCAAATGCTGTCATTGAAAAGGAAAAAAGCATACCTAAAGCCAAAAGGAAAGACAAGATTTTTTTCATAGTATTACCTCAAATCTTTAATAGCGGGTGAAACTATATATGGGGAAATTTGTAAAGCGGATTTAAGTTCGTCACTAGTGATGTATCAAAGACACAGATGGAATAAGATGATTCCTTTATGGGCATACCCAATTTCCCCAATAATAGTCAGAAGTGGTATATTCACTTTTGCACAAATTACAACGATATGTTTCAGATCTGTGATACTGCACGCGGTAATCGCTGATTCCAACACGACCGTCTGTACAATTCCGAAACTCTTTTCCGACTGGAACAGAAGAGGAATTAGTACGAATGTAGTAGCCAACATTACCGTTTTTTTCGCAATGTGCTGCTGCATAAGGAGTGACTGTACCGGTATCGTCAGAATTTGCGGCAACGATATCTGAGACACATTCCTCAGCATCGTGATTGCTAGGCATAGTACTTGTCTTATTGCTCAGGGCAAAGGTGGGCAGTGCCATTGCCACCATCATAGCGAGAGCAAGCAGGAACATGGGGATGCGTTTCTTCATCGTTGACA
>OKUM01001591.1_pt1 | contig 10550 bp, 6 predicted proteins | sample 1606801 | NCBI WGS metagenome assembly OKUM01 (sample SAMEA3882546, study PRJEB24775) | human gut metagenome | biome: human-associated habitat; feature: intestine environment; material: feces | place: Netherlands | collected 2009/2010
GCGTGTCGGAGCGCAACCGCCGAAGGCGGCTCTTAGCGCGTAGACTGAAGCTGTCCGCGCAGCGGACTGATGAGGGCAGAGTTTTCCACAATTACCCGTTAAACGGTTGAATGTGCAGCTCCGCAAGCTCCCCCCTCATCCGCCCTCGGTCGGGGCCTCGGGTACCTTCTCCCAAGGGAGAAGGCTTTTCAACATCGCCTCTCATGTCTTTGCACTGCGCAGCAGAGACCTACATAAAAATAAAGGTCCCGGGCGCAGACGGGGCAGAAGGAAAGGCTATGTCTTTTATGTATTTCCTGGCCGTATTGATCGGCCCGCTGGTGAAGATCCTGTACAGCTTCATCGGCAACTACGCGGCAACCATGATCGTTGCCACCCTCATCCTCAAGCTGCTGCTGTTCCCCCTGAGCATCCATCAGCAGAAGTCCACGGCCAAGATGTCCGTGTTCCAGCCGCTGATCACCGAGATCCAGCAGAAGTACAAGAACGACCCCCAGAAGCAGCAGGAGGAGCTGATGAAGCTCCAGCAGGAGCACGGCTACAACCCCATGGGCGGCTGCATGCCCATGCTGCTGACGATGCTGGTCCTGTTCGGCTTCCTGGGCGTTGTGTACTACCCCGTACACTACATCTTCGGCGTCAGCAATGAGGCCGTCAAGGCCGCGTGCGAGGCCATCGGCCTGGCCACGACCAACACCTCCACGATGCAGACCGCGCTGATCCAGGCCATCCACAACGGCGCGTCCATCGACCCGTCCATCATCTCCGCCAGCGTTGTGGCCGAGATCCAGAACTTCAACACCTCCTTCTTCGGCATGGATATGTGCGATGTGCCCGGCTTCCACCTGACCCCCATCGCCATCTTCCCGGCCATCGCCACGGTCACGATGTTCGTCAGCTACTTCATCACCCAGAAGCTCTCCGGCATGGATGCCCAGATGCAGGGCAGCATGAAGGTCATGATGCTCGTCATGAACCTGATGTTCGTCACGTTCTGTTTCAATGCCCCCGTCGGTTTCTCCCTGTACTACGGCGTGTCCAACGTGGTCCAGATCTTCCAGTCCTACGTGACCTACAAGATCTACAGCCCCGAGAAGTTCAAGGCCCAGTATGAGGCCGAGCTTGCCGCCAAGCGCGCCGAGAAGAAGAAAAAGCGCACCGTCACCGTTGAGCAGAACGGTAAGCAGGTCGAAAAAGAGGTCACCTTGGGCGAGGCCAACAAGCTGCGCCTGGAGATGGCCCGCCAGCGCGAGGCCGAACTCTACAAGGACGAGCGCACCACCCCACTGAATAAGGATTAAAATATACGACGCACCAACCGTAGGGGCGAGCATTGCTCGCCCGCGCCGTTGGCGGCTGTGAGGGAGTGTATCCCCTGCCGCCGTAGGGGCGCATTCTATATGCGCCCGCCCCACTCCCCGTTGTGATGAACGTAACGATAAGAAATAAGAAGGAGGTTCCCCCTATGCGCAGTATGGAAATGAGCGCCAAGACCGTTGAGGCCGCCGTACAGGCCGCCTGCGAGGCTCTCGGCGTTGACCGTGATGACATCAACGTAAGCTACGAAGTCCTCGAATTCCCCACCCGCAAGCTGTTTAAGACCATCCCCGCCAAGGTCCTCGTGAAGGTCGAGGAGCCCGAGGCGGAAAAGCCGGCTGAAGTTTCCACAAAGCCCGCCGAGGTTGTTGAAATCTCTGACGAGACCGCCCCTGAGATCCAGAAGGAGGTCGTCGAGGATATGGTCGAGGAGGCTGAGTTGGCCCCCGTCCCCGGTGAGGAAGTCGAGGTTCCCCTTGACATCGACGCCGACCCGCGCCTGCAGGCCGCCGTTGACTACCTGACCCCGATCTTCAACCTGATGGGTGTGGAAAACTTCACCTTCACCGCCGTCAAGAAGGGCGCTGCCACGGTCCTGAAGGTCTCCGGCGAGCACATGGGCGCGCTGATCGGACGCCGCGGCGAGACGATGGAGTCCCTGTCCTACCTCGCCAGCCTCGTTGTGAACCGCATGGAGGGCCCTTACGTCAAGCTGGGCCTGGATGTCGGCGGCTACCGCAACAAGCGCGAGGACGACCTCTCTGCCCTTGCCAGGCGCATTGCAGACCGCGTCATCCGCACGGGCTGCTACTATGAGATGGAGCCGATGAACCCCTACGAGCGCCACATCATCCACACGGCCATCGCCGAGATCGACGGTGTGCGCAGCGAGAGCAAGGGCGACGGCCCGGCCCGCCATGTGGTGCTGTACTCCACCGACCCCGATGCCTGCAACCTGCCTGACCGCGACAACGCCCGCAACCAGCGCGGCGGACGCCGTGACGGTGGCCGCGGTCCCCGCCGTGACAACCGTGGCGGACGCGGCCCCCGCGGCCCGCGTGAGGGCGGCAGAGGCCCCCGCTACGGCGGTGCTGCTCCCCGCCGCGACAACCGTGGTGGCCCCCGCTACGGCGGCCCGCGCTCCAGCGTGCCCGCCCGCGAGTTTGCGGATGCCCCGCGCGACCCCGCAGCCAAGCCGATGGCACCCAAGACCACCGAGCGCATCCACGACGGTGACGATTTCGCCTTCGGTAAGATCGAGTTTTAAACAACAGTGTTGAAAAAAGCAGCTGCTCCTGTGCGGGCAGCTGCTTTTTGGTTTTTATGCGAGCGAAGCAGTCTCCTGTTCCCCCTCTAAACTCTTTCCACATCGTTTTCCACAGTGATGTTGAAAACTCTTATTTTTCCACCGTTCACAACCGGCTATACATGGGGCAAAAATGAACCGTTTGTAAACAAGATATAGGCGTAACCACGGCCCGGCACCCCTACAGGTACCCCTTTTCCACAGGAAAACCAGTTTTCCACCGTTTCCCGGGGTTTTCCTTGTGGAAAACTCGTGAAAACTGTGGAAAACTATAAAATAACGGTATTTCGCAGAAAACGAGCGGAACTTTTTGAGAAAGGCTCTCTGCAGACCTTATTTTCCTGTTGAAAATGTTGAAAACTGCCTATAGTTGTAGAACCCCGCGGTGGAAAAGTCCGAAATGTTGTTAAAAACACAGATGTAGCCGTACTGAAAACAAAGTGGGATGCAGTCGGTTATCAAACGTCCATGCCCGGCAACGAGGATACATTTTCAACCGTATGGCCAGCCCAATGTTGAAAGAAAAACAACAACCGGCGAACAGCATCCCGCATAAACTCGAGGACGGCATATATGCCGCCCCTACAGCCGTAGGGCGGGGTGTCCGCACCCCGCCGCAAGTTCGCACGGCAGCTCGTCAACGGGCAGCCACCCACGTAGGGGGCGGCGTCCCCGACGCCCCGGAAGCCTCCCGCCGCCGCCCATTCCCGGGAAAACCCCCGGGCCGGGCATGCCCGGCCCCTACCGCGCGGCGGTGGGCAAGCCCCATGCCGTCCGCAAACGCCCACGGAGGGGTCAAGACCCCTCCCTACGGACCGACCCATCAACGAGTGCCCGCACCCCGCCGCAAGTTCGCGTGGCAGCCCGTCAACGGGCAGCCACCCACGTAGGGGGCGGCGTCCCCGACGCCCCGGAAACCTTCTGCCGCCGCCCATTCCCGGCAAAACCTCCGGGCCGGGCATGCCCGGCCCCTACCACGCGGCGGCGGGCAAGCCCCATGCCGTCCGCAAACGCCCGCGGAGGGGTCAAGACCCCTCCCTACGGACTGACCCACCCACGAGTGCCCCGCCCCGCCGCAAGTTCGCGCGGCCACCCGTCAACGGGCAGCCACCCACGTAGGGGGCGGCGTCCTCGACGCCCCAGAAACCTCCCGTCACCGCCCATTCCCGGAAAAACCCCGGGCCGGGCATGCCCGGCCCCTACCGCGCGGCGGCGGGCAAGCCCTATGCCGTCCGTAAACGCCCACGGAGGGGTCAAGACCCCTCCCTACGGACCGCCCCATCAACGAGTGCCCGCACCCCGCCGCGCGGCGGTGCGGGAACGGCGACAAAAAAACCGAGGCGATCCCTTTTCCCGGGACTGCCTCGGTTCTTTATATAAGCGCTTAATCGTGCCGGATGGCTTCCAGCGCGCTGATCCTGACCGCCTTGTTTGCGGGCAGGATACCGGCTACCAGCCCCACCAGCGTGGCGAATACCAGCGCCGCCAGCATGAGCCAGGGCGGGATGATCGAAATGGCCGCGCTGCCGCCCCCGTCCATATAGTAGTACCCGCCGCCCATCAGGCCGGACAGGTCCAACCCGCCGCCCTGACCGAACGCCGCTAAAATTGTGGAAAGGTTGTTCAGTACAAAGCTGGCCAGCAGGCTGAACGCTACGCCGATCAGCCCGCCGATAAACCCGATGGTCGAGCTTTCCAGCAGGAACATCGTGCGGATGCTGCCCAGCTCACAGCCCAGCACCTTCATGACGCCGATCTCCCGGGTGCGCTCATAGATGGCCATCGTCATTGTGTTGATGATGTTGATGGCCGCCACAAACAGCGAGACCGCCGCAATGCCGCCGAAGATCATCTGGCTTTTTATGACCTGCTGCTGCATCTCCTCGCGCTGCTGGTTCATCGAGTAGGTGTTGGTGAAGCCCAGCTCGTGGATGGCCGTCTCAACGTCGGTGACGTTCTTCAGGTCATCGACCTTGACGTAGACCTGTTCGTAGCTCTTTTCCTCGGTCTTGGTTTTGGTCATGTCGTTGTAGACCTTTTGCAGCATCTTCATGTCCTGAATGCGCAGCACAATGCCGCTCTGGGTCCAGTAGCCCTTGGCGCCGTCCGGCTCCAGCACGCCCACAACCTCCAGCTCCCAGCTGCGGGATTTTTCGGTCGAGCCTTCGCCGGTCCGGATGGTCAGGGTCATCTTATCCTTGTCGATGTCCACAAAGGGCGGCAGCTCCTTGCCGTTGGCATCGGTCTGGCCCTGCCAGCGGTAGCGCTTGGGGCTGTTGGGGCTCTTGCGCGAGTCTTGAAACTCATACCCGGTGGACCCGCCGACCAAAATCTGTAATTTCGCCGCCTTCTCGCTGGCGGGGGTGTTCGTGAGCCAGCTGCCGCTCTGCAGGGCGAAGCCCATCGGCTCCAGCGCGGTGGGGTCGATGCCGATCAAATTGTAAATTTCCATCGTGTAGCGGTCATTGCGGCCCGCCGTGATGGTGCCCTCCAGATTATACGCCTGCGCGTAGGGCGTGGCCGCCGCCACATGGGGGATCTGCTTGATGCTGGCGATGGCCGCGTCGTCCAGATACAGCGGCTTGCCGTCGCTGCCGACCATCGTGCCGTAGCCGTAGATCTGCACCTGGGTCAGGTCGCCCCAGCTTTGCAGCATCTCCTCGTTGGTTTTGGTCTGGGCAATGCCCAGCGAGATCATCAGCACGACCATGCAGGTGCCGATGACGACGCCGACGAGCGTCAGCGCCGTGCGGCCCTTGCGGCGCAGCAGGTTGCGCGCCGACAGGCTGATTTCATCAGAGATCTTCATCGCTGTCCTCTGCTTCCAGCGCGGCCAGTGCCTTGGCCTTTTTGCGCTTGCGTACCACGACCACGATGACCACGATCACGACCACTGCGCCGCAGACACCGATGAGCACCCACGCCCAGACCGGCATACCGGTCTGCTCGGGCTGGACGTCGTCCATCGACGGGTCATAGTTGAAGTCGTCCATGTTCATCTCCTCGGCACTGACAGAGAAGTCCTTCGAGATGGTCTGCGGGTTGCCGGAGGCATCCTCGTAGTTCAGCGTGATGATGCCGCTGACCGTGCCCGCGGCATCGGGGACGATGTCAAAGTCCACGCTGCCCTCGGTGCCGGCGGCCAGGTTGCCGAGGTACTGGTAGCCGCCCGCACCCAGATTCGTGCCGGTCAGGCGGGCTTCCAGATTGCTGACGGGGTTCTTGCCCTTGTTGACGTAGGAGAGGGAGACGCTGCCGGTATCGCCGACATAGATCGTATCGCTGGACAGCTCAAGCTGGCCGACCTCAAAGCGGTCGGGCTGGCTGACGGGCACGGAAATCGTCGTGGTGCCGCTGACCTCCTTGCCGGTGACAGAGCCGGTGCCGGTCATGTTGACGGTGATGCTGGCCACCGTGCCGGTAAAGCCGGAGGCGGGCATGACCTGGAACGTGACGTCCCGGGTCTGCTTGGGGCAGATGGTGCCGAGGTAGCTGGACAGGCTGCCGCCGTTCAGGGAGATGTTCTCGGGCAGCGTCAGCGAGACGATGACGTCGTCGAGGTTCTCATTGCCGTCGGTGGCGTAGAGGCCGAGGGAGAGGTCGAACGCCTGCCCTGCGGTGACGCTGTCGCCGTAGCTGGAGGTGCGCACGAGCAGGTTGGGCGAGGTCGTCTGGTCCTTGTCCACGCACTGGCCCAGCGTGACGCTGAACTGCTGCAGCGGCTTGGCGGTGTCCAGATAGGACAGGTTGATGGGCAGCGTGTTGCCGCCGCCGTTGTAGATGACGTCGCGGAACAAAATGACGTAGCTGTAATAATTATACTGCGCGTTCGCCGCAACCTCCTCCGGCGAGGCCGAGCCGTTGCGGACGTTCTGCAGGCGGGTGGCGTTGGGGTCGTCGTTGCTGTCGAACAGCTGGCCGATCTCGCCGGTGCCGGTGTAGGTGAACACGGCGGAGTTGATGCGCGCGGAGATCTCCTCCGGCTTGACGCAGTACCGCGCCGAGGCGTGGTCCACGACCTTGAGAACGATGTTGATCTTATCACCGACCTGCACGGTGGTGACCTCGCCGCCCGCAGTGTCGGTGACGGAGTAGGCGGAGACGTAGACGCCGTCGGAGCTGGTCGTGTCAATGGCCGCCGTCGGCGTGGGGGTGGGGTCGGTGACATCCGGTGTGGTGACGTCGTCTGCCATAACCGGCGCACACAGCGCCGCCGCCAGAGCAAAGGCGGTCAGCAGGGAAAATAGGCGTTTCATGGTTGGTTTGTACCTCCAAATTTTATAACCCCAAGGCTTCCCCCTGGGGGGAAGCTGCCGCCCGCAGGCGGCTGATGAGGGGAGAGCTTGTGTGGCGGCTCCGTGAGCGGGCCGCGGCGGAAACACGCCCCTCAACCGCCCTCGGTCGGGGCCTCGGGCACCTTCCCCCAAGGGGGAAGGCTTATTACTTTTTCTGTTCCTTCGCTGCCTCCCCGCCAATATCCAGATTTCCTTCCAGATCGGCAAAAAGGGCGTCGCGGTTTTTCTTCTTCGTCTCCTCGTCCTGCACGACGTTGGAGCAGACCTTGCCGTCCAGGATCGTCACAATGCGGTCCGCGCACTCGGCCAGCTCCGGCTCGTGAGTGACCATAACGAACGTGACACCGCTGTTTTTGGACATTTCCAGCATACGGTACAGCACCTGCTTGCTTGTGCGGGAGTCGAGGTTTCCTGTCGGCTCATCGGCAAAAATGACCTTGGGACTGCTGACGAACGCGCGGGCGATGCCGACGCGCTGCTGCTGGCCGCCGCTCATCTCGGTGGGCAGGTGGTTGGCGCGGCCCAGCAGACCCATGGATTTCAGCTCTTTGCGGGCGCGGGCCAGACGGGTCTTTTTGTCCACACCCTTGAACATCAGCGGCAGGGCGACGTTCTCCGCCGCCGTCATGGTGGGCAGCAGGTTGTAGCTCTGAAAAATGAACCCCAGGTGCTGCTGGCGGAACTCGGCCAACTCGTTCTCGGTCATTTTGCTGATCTCGTGCTTTCCTATGTATACCTTGCCGGACGTCGGCTTTTCCAGCCCGGCCAGCTGGTTCAGCAGCGTGGATTTGCCGCTGCCCGACTGGCCGACGATACAGCAGAACTCGCCCTTTTCTATCGACAAATCGACATTATTCAGCGCAACGACGCGCTCCTTGCCGACGGCATAGACCTTGCGCAGCTTCTCTGTACGGATGATTGGTGCCAAACGCACACCTCCTTACGTGCAATATACCACATATTGTACCATATTTCGACGATGGTGGGAAGATGGGGAAGTTGTAAAATCTGTTCTTTTCCTATATAATAGACGACAAAAAGGGGGCAGACGTTACCATGGAGTACACAATTCATCCGATTGCGCATATCCGCACGGATTTTACGGATAAATTCGGCATCCCGCGGCAGAGCGGGCTGGTGCCGGAGCTGACGGCGCGCATCGTGTTTGAGCCGGAATACCGCGACCCGAACGCGCTGGTCGGCATCGAGGGGTATGACCGGCTGTGGCTGATCTGGCAGTTTTCCACCGTGGCGGCGGAGTATGCCGCGGGCAAAAGCTGGCGGCCCACCGTGCGCCCGCCGCGCCTGGGCGGCAACGAGCGCCGCGGCGTCTTTGCGACCCGCAGCCCCTACCGCCCGAACGCGCTGGGGCTTTCCTGCGTGGAGCTGGCGGGCGTCGAAAACGGCGAGCTGATCGTCCGCGGCGCGGACCTTTTGGACGGCACGCCGATCTTCGACATCAAGCCGTATCTGCCCTATGTGGATGCCTACCCCGACGCCCGGGGCGGATTTACGGACACGACAAAGGAATACGCTTTGCAGGTGGTTTGCCCCGATGCGCTTTTGTGCAAAGTGCCGGAAAACAAGCGCGCCGCTTTGTCCGGTGTGCTGAAAAACGACCCCCGCCCCGCCTACCAGCACGACCCGGAGCGGGTGTACACGCTGGATTTCGGGGAGAATAAGGTAAGGTTCAGCGTGGACGGGGATGTGCTGACGGTGCGGGAGATTTTGTAAAAAAGGATGTTTTTTGCGCGGGCGAAGGACGCGAGAAAAGCCTCCCCTCACAGGGGAGGTGGCCGCGAAGCAGGCCGGAGGGGCTTTTGCGGTTTGCGGCGGCGGTAGGCCGCGGAGGGGTCAAGACCCCTCCCTACGGGGCAAAAGATACATGGGCGGTAATGGCAAAGTCGCGGGCCGGGCATGCCCGGCCCCTACAGACTTCTGTTTCCGGGCAATCGTTCCATCCAGCGGAACGAGGTACAATAAACCGTACCCAAAAACACCCTAAAAACCGCCTTGTTCGTCATTGTGGTCAAAATGCACACAACAGCTCTAAAAATATGTGCAACTTTCTGAACAAAACCCCTTTACGAAAAGGGGTGTTTTTTGGTACAATAAAGCTATGCAAAAGCGTTTGTCTGGAACTATGCCCGGAGCAAGAATGGGGCATGTGCCAAATGACGCAGGATTTGTGCGGCCCTGACAACCGCACAGCTCTATAATGCAAAACTCTAATAAAAACGGAGGAAAGAAAATGCCCAGAGCTAAACAGTCTATGGACGGCAATACCGCTGCGGCGCATGTAGCTTATGCATTCACCGATGTGGCTGCCATCTACCCCATCACCCCCTCCAGCCCCATGGCCGACACCGTTGACCAGTGGAGCGCTGCAGGCCTGAAGAACATCTTCGGCAACCAGGTCAAGGTTGTTGAGATGGAGTCCGAGGCCGGCGCCGCAGGCGCTGTCCACGGTTCTCTCGGTACCGGTGCCATCACCACCACCTTTACCGCTTCCCAGGGTCTTCTGCTGATGATCCCCAACATGTACAAGATCGCCGCTGAGCAGCTGCCCTGCGTCTTCGACGTTTCTGCCCGTACCGTTGCTACCCAGTCCCTGAACATCTTCGGTGACCACAGCGACGTTATGGCCGTTCGTCAGACCGGCTTTGCCATGCTGGCCGAGAGCAACCCGCAGGAGGTCATGGACCTGTCTCCCGTTGCCCACCTGTCCGCTATCGAGGGCCACGTTCCGTTCGTGAACTTCTTCGACGGCTTCCGTACCTCCCACGAGATCCAGAAGATCGAGAAGTGGGACTACGAGGACCTGAAGGAAATGTGCAACATGGAGGCTGTCGAGGAGTTCCGTGCCAAGGCCCTGAACCCCGAGCACCCCAAGATGCGCGGTTCCCACGAGAACGGCGACGTCTTCTTCCAGCATCGTGAGGCCTGCAACCCCGCTTACGAGGCTCTGCCTGCCGTTGTTGAGAAGTACATGGCCAAGATCAACGAGAAGCTGGGCACCAACTACGACCTGTTCAACTACTACGGCGCCGAGGATGCTGACCGCGTCATCATCGCCATGGGCTCCATCTGCGATGTCGCAGAGGAGGTCGTTGACTACCTGACCGCCAAGGGCGAGAAGGTCGGCCTGGTTCTGGTCCGCCTGTACCGTCCCTGGGTCTCCAGCGCCCTGCTGAAGGTCCTGCCCAAGACCGTCAAGAAGATCGCCGTTCTGGACCGCACCAAGGAGCCCGGCTCCCTGGGCGAGCCCCTGTACCTGGATGTCGCCACCACCCTGCGTGAGGCCGGCATGAACGACGTCGTCCTGACCGGCGGCCGCTACGGCCTGGGCTCCAAGGACACCCCGCCGTCCAGCGTCTTTGCTATCTACACCGAGCTGGAGAAGGACGCTCCGAAGTCCCGCTTCACCATCGGCATCACCGACGACGTGACCAACCTCAGCCTGCCTGAGGTCAAGCCCGCTCCCATCACCTCCGCCCCCGGCACCAAGGAGTGCAAGTTCTGGGGTCTCGGCGGCGACGGTACTGTCGGTGCCAACAAGAACTCCACCAAGATCATCGGCGACCATACTGACAAGTACATTCAGGCTTACTTCCAGTATGACTCCAAGAAGA
>OKUM01001594.1_pt1 | contig 10545 bp, 5 predicted proteins | sample 1606801 | NCBI WGS metagenome assembly OKUM01 (sample SAMEA3882546, study PRJEB24775) | human gut metagenome | biome: human-associated habitat; feature: intestine environment; material: feces | place: Netherlands | collected 2009/2010
TAGGCGTTGTTCACCTCGTAGCGATGGCGATGGCGTTCGTAGATAACCTCTTCGCCGTACACCTCATGGGCAAGAGATCCCTTTTCCAGCTTGCAAGGATAGGCGCCCAAGCGCATGGTGCCGCCCTTGTCTTCAACGTCTTCCTGCTCGGGCATAAGGTCGATAACCGTATAGTCAGCGTTCTCGTCGAACTCGGCAGAGGTGGCGCCGGCAAGTCCCGCAACATTACGCGCGAACTCACACACAGCCGCCTGCAGGCCCAGGCAAATGCCCAAAAAGGGAATGTTATTTTCGCGGGCATAGCGAGCCGCCTCGATCTTTCCTTCGAAAGCGCGCTGGCCAAAGCCGCCGGGAACCAAGATGCCGTCCATCGAGCCAAGCGTTTCCTCAACGTTTTCGGCATTTAGCTCTTCGCCATCAATCAGATGCACTTCGGCGTGGACGCCATTGGCGACGCCAGCATGGTACAGCGCCTCGATAATGGAGAGGTAAGCGTCGGGCAGGCTTACGTATTTGCCTACCACCGCAATATCAACCGCGCCTTCAACGGCATCCGCCGCGGAAAGGAACGATTTCAACGGATCAAGGTTGATCTCGGGCTGCTCCAAGCCGAAACGCTTCAGCACCTTGGTATCAAACTGCTGATCGAACAAAGAAAGCGGTACTTCATAGATAGAAGGCGCATCAATGCAGGCAAGCACGTCTTCGGGGGCAACGTCGCAGAACAGGGCGATCTTTTCTCGAACCTGCTCGGAAATTTCATGGTCGGAGCGGCACACGATGAAATCAGGCTGAACGCCGATGGAACGCAGCTCCTTGACGCTATGCTGTGTAGGCTTTGTTTTCACCTCATGGGCTGCGGCGATGTAAGGTACCAGCGTTACATGCACGAACAGGACATCGCCGTAGGGGCGCTCCTTCTTGCCTCGATAAAGGGCTGCGATTCGATGTCGCCGATGGTACCGCCGATTTCAGAGATTACGATATCGGCGTTCGACTGCTCCGCGATGCGGTACAGGCGCTCTTTAATGGCATTGGTAACGTGAGGAATAACCTGTACGGTACCACCCAGAAAGTCGCCGCGGCGTTCGCGGGCAATGAGGCTCTTGTAAATGGAACCCTGCGTGAAGTTGGATTCACGAGAGAGGCTTTCATCGATAAAACGCTCGTAATGACCCAGGTCAAGGTCACCCTCATGGCCGTCGTCGGTAACGAACACCTCACCATGCTGGAAGGGGCTCATGGTACCCGGATCCACGTTCAGGTAGGGATCCATCTTCTGCATGGTTACCTTGTATCCACGGGCTTTGAGCAAATGACCCAGCGATGCCGCCGTAATCCCCTTGCCCAGGGAAGAAACAACGCCGCCAGTCACAAATACATATTTCATCATCAAAATTCAACTCCTTTTCGGTCGCTTCGATAAAGAAACCGTCCTGTTCATTGTAGGTGTTTCGCGCTTTTCTGTCAAGGGGGCAGGTCGATTTCCGCTCTTTCATTTTTCGGGCGGATGTGCTACAATGGTCATAAACAATCGAAAGGGGAGACGCTCGTGATTCCTTTCCCGGAATATCCGCGTCCGGCGCTGCGCCGAGACAGCTTCCTGAACCTCAACGGTTCGTGGTCGTACGCCATTACGGCGGATGAAGCCCTGCCCAATGCGTGGGACGGAGAAATTCTTGTGCCGTATTCGCCGGAGACGGCAGCTTCGGGCGTTCGGCGGACGCTTCAGCCGAATCAATGGCTGCACTATCAGCGCCTGTTTACGCCGCCGGATGGGGCTGGCGGGCGCGTGCTGCTGCATTTCGGCGCGGTGGACAATGACTGCGTGATTCTCGTCAATCATCGGGAGGTCGGGCGGCACAGCGGCGGCTACTGGCCGTTTTCGCTGGATATCACCGACTATTTGCAGGACGGCGAAAATACGCTGCATGTCGCCGTCCAGGATGCGTCCGACTGCGGCATTCAGGCGCGCGGCAAGCAGAAGCTGACCCCCGGCGGCATGTTCTATCCCGCGCAGAGCGGCATTTGGCAGACCGTCTGGCTGGAGCGTGTGCCGGACTGCTATGTGCAGGCGCTGACGATTACGCCGGACGTGCCGACGCGCACGGTTCGCTTTGCCGTCTCCGTCAGCTCCGACTGCCTTGTGTCCTTTCGCGTGACCGCGGACGGCAGGGAAGTCGCCTTGGCGCGGAACACGGCGGTTCATAATTCTACGAGTGTTACCCTGAAGCTGCCGGAAGAGGCGCTGCACTGCTGGTCGCCGGACGACCCGTTCCTCTACGATGTGGAAATTTCGCTGCCGGAGGACAAGGTGGAAAGCTACTTTGCCATGCGGCAGTGGACGTGTCAGCCGGATGCGCACGGCATTCCTCGCTTCTGCCTGAACGGTCAGCCGATTCTGCTCAACGGTCTGTTGGATCAGGGCTACTGGGTGGATGGGTTGTACACGCCGCCGTCGGACGAAGCAGTGGTGAACGAATTGCAGCGCGTGAAGGCACTGGGCTTCAACCTCCTGCGCAAGCACGCAAAAATCGAGCCGGAGCGCTGGTATTACCACTGCGACAGGCTGGGCCTTGTGGTCTGGCAGGACATGGTGAACGGCGGCAGCAGATACAACCTGTGGTTCGTCACCTACCTGACCAATGTGCTGCAGCCCCTTGTGCGCCGCCTGCCCGACGCAGAGCCGCTCTGGGGCCTGCTGAGCCGCGGAAAAGTATCCAGCCGGGAAACATACCGCAAAGAGCTGCAAGCCACCGTAGAAGCCCTGCGATGCCATCCGTGCATCGGCTGCTGGGTGCCCTTCAATGAAGGCTGGGGTCAGTTTGATGCGGCCGGGGCAGTGCAGGCCATCCGCACGCTGGACGATACCCGCCTTGTGGACGAGGCCAGCGGTTGGTATGATCAGGGCGGCGGAGATGTGTGCTCCATCCACAACTATTTCTATCCGCTGCATGTAAAGCCCGGAAAGCGCACTGTGGCCCTGAGTGAATACGGCGGCATTGCATGGCCCATGCCGGGGCACGAAGCACCGGGCAAAACCTACGGCTACGGCACGGCCAAGAGCCGCGCAGACCTGACCGCCCGCTGCAAAAAGCTGCAATTGGGCACGGTGCTGCCGCAGCTCAAAAAAGGACTCTCAGCGCTGGTGTACACCCAGCTGACGGATGTGGAAGATGAGGTGAACGGTCTGTTTACCTATGACCGGGCCGAGATCAAGCCGGATGCCAATGCCGTCCGCTCGGTGAATGCTGCCCTTGCCGCAGAGTTCGCAAAAGTGACGCGGTGAAAGAAAAAACTCCCTCAGTCATCACGCAGCGATGACTGAGGGAGTTTTATGTTACAGCAGCTCTCAGCTGTTGGCGCTGTTGTTCACGATCTTTTTAGCGGGCAGTTTGTTCATGGCAGAGCTGTCCAGATCGTGTGCCAGCTCTGCACCGCCTGCGGCCAGTGCGTCGTCCAGCTCGCCGCCCTTCATATCGCTCAGGATCTGGCTGCGCAGGTCGTCCAGCGAAGAAACGCTCAGCGGGTCTACACGCACCATCAGGAGCAGGGTGGAGCCGTTGATCTGCACGGCAGCGGCTTCGCCGTAGGAAAGGCTGCGCAGAGCATCGGCTGCGCCATCCTGCGTAAAGGCCGAAGCAACATCGCTCTCGGTCAGCAGCTCGGTCTGGACGCTGGCGCTGTCGTCGGAAGTTTTGCCGTCCAGCACAGCGTAGATGTCCGGCAGGGCATTCTGTGCGGCCTCATGCAGGGCACTCACCTGATCCGAGACCGTCTCGCCGCCTGCAGCATTGACGCTGTCGGCAGCGGCCTGTGCCAGCTTGAGCATCTCGGCCTTCTGGTCATCGTCCGCAAAGGCGTAGGTGCTGGTATTGTACAGCGGGATGCTGATGTAGCAGATCTCATACATGCTGTCGTCCAGATGGCTGGTCAGCTCGTCGTCCTCCACTGGGGTCTCGCCGTCCGGGCCGTAGACCATATCCAGCAGGGCGGTGTGCTCCACCTGCAGACGTTCATACGCCTTGACGGTCTCCAGACCAATGCCGTTGGCGGTGTAGGTGTCGCCGTACTGGTCCATCATCTGCTGGGCATAACGGTCGGCAGTGGAAAGCTGCTCTGCAGTCAGCTCACCGCCCAGCGCCTTGAAGCGGGCATCCACAGCGGCCAGCGTTTCCAACGTTTCCTGCGTTTTCTGGGCCACATAGTCGCTCACAACTGCGGTCTCGCCGCTGTCAGAGTCGGTGGTGATGGTCTCTTTCAGGAAGGCTTTTACGTCGGTGGTGTCCTGATCGGTGCCGGCAAGCTGGGCGGCCTGCTGGTAAGCACCGTACTGTGCCAGCAGATACATGCCGGAGGTGATCTCAAAATCACCGATGCTGCCCACGGTGTCCGGGGCGGAAATGGTGCAGCCCACAAGGCTGAACACCAGTGCAAGTGCGCAGATCAGCGCGAGAAGTTTCTTTTTCATGGTAATGCTCCTATGATGTTTATTTTTGCTCGGCGGAGGCAAGGATCTCTGCCATCGCCTTGAGGATGCTTTGCAGCAGCTCCAGCGGCTTTTCGTCGGGCTGAAGCGTGACCGAGAGATAGGGCCGGTTGCCTGCACCGGCGGTGACGCGGCCATTGAAGGCCACCAGCAGGCCCCGGATCATGGGCAGCTCCAGACTTTCCAGCTGCAGGGTGAGGGTGTCCTTTTTCTGGGTCACTTCGGTCACGCCCACAGTGCTGGCCTGCACGCGCACCAGCGACACGTTCACCAGATCGCTCACCGAGGGCGGCGGGTCGCCGTAGCGGTCGATGAGCTCGTCCAGCACATCGGCGGCATCCTCTGCCGTCTGGATGGCGGCAATGCGCTTATAAGCTTCAATGCGGCCCGGGCCGTCTGCGATATATTTCTCCGGGATGAAGGCATCCACCCGCAGGTCCACAAGGCATTCGCTCTTGTCCCGCCGGATGGGTTCGCCCTTGGCCCGGGCGATGGCCTGCCCCAGCATCTTCACGTAGAGGTCGTAGCCCACGGCCTCCATGTGGCCGTGCTGGCTGTGGCCCAGAAGACTGCCCGCACCCCGGATCTGCAGATCCCGCATGGCGATGCGGAAGCCGGAGCCGAAGGCTGTGAACTCCCGGATAGCGGAGAGCCGCTTCTGGGCGATATCGGTCAGGGTCTTGTCCCGCCGGAAGGTGAAGTAGGCATAGGCCTTGCGGCCGGAGCGGCCCACCCGGCCTCTTATCTGGTACAGCTGGGCAAGGCCCATGCGGTCAGCGTCCTCGATGATGAGGGTGTTGCAGTTGCGCACGTCGATGCCGGTCTCGATGAGGGTGGTGCACACCAGAATATCGATCTCGCCGTTCAGCAGATGCTGCCACACGGGGTTCAGCTCTTCCTCGGTCATCTTGCCGTGGGCAATGCCGATGCGTGCGCCGGGCACCAGCTTGCTCACATGGGCGGCGCAGGCTTCGATGTTGTCCACCCGGTTGTGCAGGTAGTACACCTGCCCGCCCCGGGCAAGCTCCTTCTTCATGGCTTCGGCAAGGATAACATCGTTGTATTCCAGCACAAAGGTCTCCACCGGCTGCCGCTCGATGGGCGGCTGCTCAATGGTGGAAAGATCCCGGATGCCGCTCATGGCCATGTTCAATGTGCGGGGGATGGGGGTGGCCGACAGGGTGAGCATATCCACCCCGATGAAGTTTTCCTTCAGCTTTTCCTTGTGCTTCACGCCAAAGCGCTGTTCCTCATCAATGATGACAAGGCCGAGGTCGTGGAACTTCACATCTTTGGACAGCAGCCGGTGTGTGCCCACCACGATATCCACGCTGCCGGCCTGTAAGCCGCGCAACGTCTCCTTCTGCTGCTTGGCGGTGCGGAAGCGGGACAGCATCCCGATCTTTACCGGGAAGGCCTCCATGCGGGAGAGCAGGGTGTTGTAGTGCTGCCACGCCAGCAGGGTGGTGGGTGCCAGCAGGGCGCATTGCTTGCCGCCCATGATGCACTTGAAGGCGGCGCGCAGCGCCACTTCGGTCTTGCCCACGCCCACATCGCCGCAGAGCAGACGATCCATGGGGTAACCCTTTTCCATGTCCTGCTTGATCTCGGCGGTGGCGTGCAGCTGGTCGTCCGTTTCGTCGTAGTCAAAGCGGGTCTCAAAGTCCCGCTGCCAATCACCGTCGGCGGGGAAGGCGTAGCCCGTGGCCTGACGGCGGCGGGCATAAAGCTCGATCAGCTCCTGCGCCATCTCCTCGGTGGCCTTTTTCACCTTGGCGCGGGTGCGCTGCCACTCGGTGCCGCCCAGCTTTGCCAGCTTTACCTTTTCCTCGTCGCCGGGGGCGGTGTAGCGGCTCAGCAGGTCCAGCTGGGTCACCGGTACATACAGCACGTCCGAGCCGGAGTACTGCACCTTCAGGTAATCTTTCGTGGCACCCTGCACTTCCAGCCGCTGGATGCCCGCATACATGCCGATGCCGTGGCTCTGGTGCACCACATAGTCGCCGGGCTTGATATCGGAAAGGCTGGACAGGGCGTTCTTGTTCTTTTTGCGCTTTTTGGTCTCGGCGGCGGTCTCTTCGTCCAGACCATGCCGGCGGGACGAGAGCACGGCCGCGTGAGCAAACGGGAAGGTGCACCCGGCGGTCAGATGGCCCGGCAGCACCTGCACGATGCCCTTGGCGGGGCGCACATCCCGGCTCATGCTCACCGAGTAGCCCTTGTCGGCCAGGTCACGGGTGAGGGCAGCGGCACCCTTGGGGGTGCCGGAAAACAGGGTGATGGCGTACCCCTGTGCAAGGAGCGGGTCCAGGTCCTCCCGCAGGGAGGCAAGGTCGCCGTTCCAATTGGGGGCCGCAAAGGCCTCGGCATTGATGAGGTCTTTCAGTTTGAACTCGTTCATGCCGCGCAGGAAGTTCTCGCACAGCAGGGTGCTCTGCTTCTGGGCGGCGATGACCAGATCGTCCATGGTCTGGTACAGCACATCCAGCCCGGGGCAGAGCACGCCCTCTTCCAGCAGGCCGGTCAGCTCCTCGCTGCGGCGGAATTCGGTGGCCTTCTGGGAATCCCGGATGCCGCCCACCTCGTCCAGAATGAACAGGGGCGCGTCCAGATGATCCAGCAGGGTGGCCGGTTCCGGGTAGCGGATGCCGTAATACTTGTCCATGGCTTCCGGCATCAGGCCGGAGTCCAGCTGGGACAGGTCGGCTTCGGTGGCCTTTTCCAGCGCGGTGCGGTGTTTGCCGCGGGCCTTTTTCACAGCGGCACGCAGGGCCTCGGCAGTCTCTTCGGTGCTGCCGAACAGCACTTCGCGGGCAGGGGAAAGGTAGATCTTTTCCAGTGCGCCGTCCCGCCGCTGGGTCAGCAGGTCAAAGGAGGCCATGGAGTCAATCTCATCGTCCCAGTATTCCACACGGGCAGGCTGGCGCATATCCGGGGCATAGATGTCCACGATATCGCCGCGCACGCTGAACTGGCCGGGGCCGTCCACCTGACTGCGGCGCACATACCCGGCGGCAAACAGCCGGGCCACCAGCGCTTCGCGGTTGTACACCATGCCGGGCTTAAGGGTGAGGGTGTTTTTCAGGAATTCATCGCGGGGCACCGTGTACTGCAACAGGGCTTCGGCAGGGACGCACACGGCCTGCAGCCGCCCGCCCGCTAATGCACCCAGCACCGAAAGGCGGCGATACTCGTATTCGCGCCCGGCACCCTCCACCGGGCGCAGCATGAAGTCCCGGGGCGGGAACACCGCCGCGGCAAGGCCCAGCGCCTTGAGGTCATCTGCAAAGTGGGTGGCCTCGGCTTCGCCCGGGGTCACGATGCAGAGCACCCGGCCCAGATCCTTCTGCAAAGCGGCATACAGCAGGGCCCGGCCTGCCGGGGGCAGACCGAACAGCGCTGCCGGGCCGGGCTTTGCAAAGCTGGCCGCGATCTTCTGGTATTCCTGGGTCGCTTTCAACAGGGCTTCGTACATGGAAAACCTCCTTTCCTGTTGGGATGACCATTTGAAATTGCCGCCGCATTCGCTTTGGCAATGGCAGAGGAATGATTATTTTTATTTGCAGCAGAGAAAAGCCTGCGGGCTTTTCTCTGCTGCTTTTTCACGAGAGGGGTCGTGACATCAAAATGCATCAAAGAACATAAATGCAGTTCGCCAGTGCTGCCCCACTCGGTGAAAATGTGTTTGGAGCGGCCCGCAGGCCGCGACAAACACAAACAATAAAAATAAAATTCCGCTGAAAATGCCCAGAGCGCAAGCGGAGGGCGTTTTAAATGGGGCTCTTACCCGTTATATTTGCTCTGTGCCAGACTCAGCTTGCCGTCCATGATGAGCTTTGCGGCGGCTTCCAGATCAGGGTAGCGGCCGCTCAGAGCCTTGGCATCCTCTGCCGGGAACTTGCCCAGCACCCACGCGGCAAGGTCGTAGTCCGGGTGGGGCTTGGCACCCACGCCGATGCGGATGCGGGGGAAGTTCTCCCCGCCCAAGCGGGCGATGATGCTCTTCAGGCCGTTATGTCCGCCTGCGGAGCCGGAGGGCCGGATGCGCAGCTTGCCGGGGTTCTGGGTGATATCGTCGCACAGAACGATGACGTGGTCGGCAGGAATCTTGAAAAAGCCCGCCGTGGGGGCGATGGAGTCGCCCGAAAGGTTCATGTAGGTCAGGGGCTTGAGCAGCACCACCTTGTGGCCGTCCACTTCGCCCTGACCCCACAGGCCTTCAAATTTGGTTTTGCTGACCGAAATGCCCCACTTGTCGGCCAGATAGTCCAGCGCGGCATAGCCCGCATTGTGGCGGGTGCCGTCGTATTTTGTTTCCGGGTTGCCAAGACCGGCAATCAGCCAGATGTCATTTGTATTCATGAGTGTTATATTTTCCTTTTTGTGATAAATTGTCCGATGCAAGTCCTAAGTATAACATACGCGCGTGCAAAAAGATATACATTATAAGCGAAAAAGATGCACCTGCAAACAAAAACCGCCGCGCAGGGCCATCCTGTGCAGCGGTCTGTACGCGAAAAACGGACAGCTTACTTGCTCTGCTCGTCTTCCAGCTTCTTTTTTTTGGCAATGTAGGCTTCCATCTTGGGCTCTGCCCAGCCCTCCAGATTGGTCTGGCGCTCCCGGGCGATGCCCAGCGCCTGCGCGGGCACGTCCTTGGTGATGGTGCTGCCGGCGGCGGTGTAGGCACCATCGCCCACCTTCACGGGGGCCACAAGGTTCGTGTTGCAGCCGATGAAGCAGTAATCGCCGATCTGGGTGCGGAACTTATCCTTGCCGTCGTAGTTGCAGGTGACGGTGCCGCAGCCGAAGTTGCAGTACTTGCCCACATCGCTGTCGCCGATATAGGTCAGGTGGCTCACCGTGTTGCCCCGGGCAAAGTTGGAGTTCTTGGTCTCCACGTATGCACCCAGATGCACGCCGTAGTCGGTGACGGTGTTCACCCGCACATGGGTGAAGGGGCCGATGTTGTTGTGAGGGCCGATGTGGCTGCTGTATACCTGACTGGCGTTGACGGTGCTGCCCTCGTCTACGATGCTGTCCTCAATGAGGGTGTTGGGACCGATGATGCAGCCCGCACCGATGACCGTTCTGCCGCGCAGGATGGTACCGGCCAGAATGACGGCACCCGGGGCGATGACCACGTCCGGTGCGATCTGCACGGTGCGGCTGTCGATGATCACGCCGTTTGCGATGTGCTGCAGCAGAATGACCTCGCGGGCGGCTTCGGCGGCATCCAGCTGCTCACGCGCTGCATTCAGCGCAGCAGAAGAAACAGAATTTTCCATACGATAGATCTCCCTTCCGGCACGGCGGCTCCCGGCGGGTGGATGATAAGGCCTGACCCGGAAAAATGATGCATCCATATCCAAAGATGGATACAACAGAAGCTTTGCGCCGACAAAAAAGAAAAGCTGAAATTACAGGGATAGAAAGTTGTATCCAACAGGCAGATAATCCACGTCAGAAAACAAAAAACCTCTCGAACTTTCTCCCATTTTATACTACCTTAAAACTTGGCAAATTTCAAGGGATTTGCATAAAAAATAACAGACAAATTCGGGATTTTGCATGGTGGAAAGGAATGGATTTTCTGGTATAATAGTTTAGCATTCACAAACAATGTTCATCGGTCGAGTTTTTAAGACAAGGCAAACGATGAGACTGCGGTGCAGCTGTGCTGCGGTCACGAATGGGAGGTAAACAACGCATGAGCAAAAAGTATCTGTACTACTTCAGCGAAGGCAATGATGCTTTCGGCGGCGACAAAGTCACCATGAAGAATACTCTGGGCGGCAAGGGTGCTGGTCTGGCAGAAATGACCGCAGCCGGTATGCCGGTGCCGCAGGGTTTCACCATCACCACCGACGCCTGCACCCAGTATTATGCAGACGGCCGTCAGATCAATGACGAGATCACTGCTGATATCTTTGAGCACCTCAAGGGTCTGGAAGAGATCACCGGCAAGAAGTTCGGCGATAACCAGAACCCCCTGCTGGTCTCCGTCCGTTCCGGCGCACGTCAGTCCATGCCCGGCATGATGGACACCATCCTGA
>OKUM01001604.1_pt1 | contig 10486 bp, 8 predicted proteins | sample 1606801 | NCBI WGS metagenome assembly OKUM01 (sample SAMEA3882546, study PRJEB24775) | human gut metagenome | biome: human-associated habitat; feature: intestine environment; material: feces | place: Netherlands | collected 2009/2010
CCCTCTGCTGCTTATCTCACTGGCCGAGTTGTACGGCCAGCGGGCCGGCATGGTGAATATCGGCCTGGAGGGCCTGGCTGCCATCGGCGCGCTGGTGGGCTTTCTGATGTGCTACATTACCGGCTCCAACTGGATCGGTCTGCTGTGCGGTGCGTTGGCGGGCCTGCTGGTCAATATGATCTACGCCTTTTCCACCGTCACCCTCTGCGCGGACCATACGGTCTATGGCATGGCCATCAACATATTCGCTCCGGCGCTGGCGTCGTTTATCTACCGCATCGTGTTCGGTACCGGTTCAGACCTGAAGCAGATCATTACCATGCCCAGCATTGCTATTCCCGGCCTGAAAGACATCCCGGTCATCGGGCCACTGCTGTTTGATCAGAGTCCCATGGTCTATCTGACGCTGCTGCTGGTGGTGTTCACCTCCATTTTCTTCAACCGTACCCGTGCGGGATTGAGCTATAAATCCGTGGGAGAGCATCCGCAGGCGGCCGCTACGCTGGGCATCAATGTCATCGGCGTGAAGTATCTGGCCTGCATGATCTGCGGTGCGCTGGCCGGACTGGGCGGCGCGTACCTGACCACCTGCTATTCCAGTACCTACACCGACGGTATCGTGGCCGGCCGCGGCTTCATCGCCCTGGCTGCCGTGATCTTTGGCCGCTGGAGTGCCGGCGGCATCCTGCTGGCCTGCCTGTTCTTCGGCTTCTGCGATGCGCTGCAGATCCGGCTTCAGGTCTCCGGCATCGCCATCCCGTACCAGTTCTTCCAGATGATCCCCTATGTGGCCACCGTGGTCGTCCTCTCCGTCATCGGTACGAAGCAGGCGGGACCCAAGGCCAATGGACAGCCCTATCGCCGCGAACAGCGGTGACATGACGGTAATGATGTCCGCAAGGACGTTGTTATAGAACAAAGAGCAAGTCACAAAAAACAAGGAGGAAAACCATGAAAAAGTTTCTTGCACTGCTGCTGGCGCTCGCTATGACGCTGGCCCTTGTCGCCTGCGGCGAGAAGAAGGACGACACCAAGACGGACGGCGCCGGTGATGGCGAGAAGACCTACAAGGTCGCCATGATCTGCGACTCCAGCATCAACGACGGCGGTTGGGGCGCTGCCTGCTACAACGCCATGGTCAAGGCTGCTGAGGACAAGGGCTGGACCTACGACGTCACCGACTCCATCTCCCAGGATCAGTATTACGAGACCATCGTTGCCTTCTGCAACCTGGGCTACGACATGATCTATGCTCCCGGCAACCAGTACACCGATGCGGTCCTGCAGGCTGCTGAGGAGTATCCCGACATCGCCTTCGCTCTGCTGAACGGCGCTGAGTCCACCCCCGAAAAGGCCGCTAACGGCAATGTCGCGTCTCTGCTGCCCAACGCTGAGCAGATCGGCTGGATCGCCGGCGCTCTGGCCGGTCTGATGACCGAGTCCGGCAAACTGGGCTTTATCGGCGGTATGGAGCTGGATACCACCAAGGGCAAGATCGCGGGCTTCGAGGCTGCTGCCAAGTATGTTGGCGAGCAGGAGGGCAAGACCGTTGAGCTGCTGGCTGTTCCCTATGCCAACTCCTTCTCCGATGCCCCTAAGGGCAAGGAGTTCGCCACTGAGCTGATCTCCCAGGGCGCTGACGTGTTCTTCGGCGATGCTTCTGCCGTTGACTCCGGTGCCCGTGAGGCCATCGACGCCGCCAATGAGAAGGCCGGCGCCATCAAGATCTACGATATCGGCCAGCCTGCCGATATCCTGGGTCAGAACCCCTGCATCATTTGCTCCCAGGTCACCGATAACGCCGCTATGATCGGTGTCTGCATGGAGGCTGTTGTGGCCGGTACCTTCGGCGGCAACACCATCTTCGGTACGCTGGAGAACGGTGCCCTGTCCGCCGGTGCCATCAATACCGAGCTGGTTCCCGCTGAGAAGGTGGAGAAGTATAACGCCTATCTGCAGCAGATGATGGACGGCACCTTCATGAAGTAAGCTGTCATTCCTTTGATATCCCCCGGCCAGCGGCCGGGGGATATCTTTTCTGCATATAAAAAAAGACACGGTATATGGATCCTCCATCCATTTCCGTGTCTTTTTCCTGTTGTAAGCTTTGGGGTTTGGACTTTTGCGTGTAACGGGGTTCAGCACGCCCCAGGTGCCCCGCTGCATAGCGTCACGCCGGCGCTTCTCTTTTTTCGAGAGTTTTTCATAAGGGATGAACTTTTCCGTAGTGTGCTCCTTTCAAACGGTTTACGCCATCATAGCAGACCTTACACCGTTTGTCAAAGGAGCGCGCTTATTTCACTCTGCCAATATCTCCTCCGCTACTGTCCGGCGCGTAACGCACCGGTCCATGGCCTGTTTTTCAATGTAGCGGTGGGCCTCCTGCTCCGTCATGCCTTGCTTGTCGATCAGTGCCCATTTGGCCCGGTTCACCAGCCGTATCTCCGCCATGCGTTCCTCGATGGTGGCAGTCTTTTCCTCCATACGCCGCAGACGCTCCCGTGTGCCGCACAGCAGCTGCATGGATTGCAGCAGCAGCGGCGGCGTGGTGGGCTTTTGCAGCAGCAGGATACCCTGAGGCGCCAGCCGCGCCGCCAGGTCCGGATAGTGCTCCGCCTTCACCAGCAGCAGCACACCGGCGCTGGATTTGTCGATGATGTGCAGCGCCAGCTTTGTACCGAATTCATCCGGCAGCGGCGTACTGATGACCACGATGTCGAAAGGCCTCTCCAGCAGGGCACGCCGTGCCTCAGACACGCTGCCTGCGGCACACACCGGGTCGTACCGATCCTCCGGCAGCATTTCACGCAGGGACATATGGAACTTGGCCGCGGCAGCGACCACCAGCACGCTGTACGTCCGGCGGCTGTCCTCCATATGCGTCCCTCCTCTCCAAAGCAGACCGGCTCAGTGGGTGTACTGCTGTATAATGGTCTTGGGTAAGTGCTCTGCGATAAATGCGCTGGATGCAGCCAGTGATCTGGCGTCCTCCAGAGTCTCCGGCAGCGTGTGGAAGCGTGCCTTTACGTCGTTGGCCGCCGTGTAGAAATTCACGTCTGCGGCCTCCGGCAGTACCAGCTGCCGCGTTACACCGTCCAGGCCGGCGCGGATCAGCAGCGTAAAGGCCAGATACGGGCTGCACAGCGGATCGGGAGAGCGCAGCTCCGCGCGGCGGTACTCGCCCTGCGCGGCAGGGATGCGTATCAGCTGACTGCGGTTTTCGCTGGACCAGGAGATATATCGCGGTGCTTTGCTGCTGCCAAAGCGGTGATACGATTCCTCCCGCGTGTTCAGGAACACCGTCATCTCAGCAATATGGGCCAGAATGCCGGCGATGATCTGTGGCATTACCTCTGCGCCGTCGCGGCTTTTGGCGGAGATGTTGATGTGCATCCCGTTGCCCGGCTGTCCCATCAGCGGCTTGGGGGAGAAGTCGGCCGCCAGGCCGTTTCGCACCGCCACGGAGTTGACGACAGCCTTAAAGGTTACGGCGTTATCCGCCGCCGTCAAGGGATCGGAATAGCGAAAGTCGATCTCGTTTTGCCCGGGGCCCTGCTCATGGTGAGAGCACTCCGGCCGTATCCCCATCTGCTCCAGCGTCAGGCAGATCTCACGCCGTACGTTCTCGCCCTTGTCCTCCGGTGCGATGTCCATGTATCCTGCGTTGTCGTAGGGAATGTGGGTCGCTCCACCGTTTTCGTCCCGGCGGAAGAGATAGAACTCCATCTCCGTGCCGAAGGAGAAACGGATGCCCAGTGCTTCCGCGTCCGCCGCCGCCTGACGCAGCAGCGCGCGGCAGTCGGCCTCGAAGGCGGCGCCATCGGGCCGCAGCACGTGGCAGAACATCCGCGCCACCCGGCCGTGATCCGGCCGCCAGGGCAGCATACAGAGGGTGCTGCTGTCCGGATGCAGGAACAGGTCCGAGTGGACCTCGTCGCCGAAGCCGGGCACAGCGGAGGCATCGAAAGCGATGCCGTAGCTGAAGGCCCGGTCCAGCTCATCCGGCAGAATAGATATATTTTTCTGGCTGCCGAAAATATCGCAGAAGGCCAGACGCAGGAATTTTACATCCTCCTCCGCCGTAAACTGCCTGATCTCATCCACTGTGTACTCCATCGTGCTCCTGCCTTTCTCAGTTGGCTACATACATCTGCTGATAGGGGTTTTTGCTGTCCGGTGTGATAACGGTATAGTTGTCGCGGAGCATCGCCTCCGCGTCACGGTCAAACAGACGGCAGTACTCCCGCACATAGGGTGCGATTTCCGCCATATCTTCCGCCGTGGCGTTGTGCAGCGTGACCTGATCCGGAAACCGTATGCTGCTCACATCGCCGCGGAAAACCATTTTTCCGCCGTGCATTCCCGTGCAGGGGAAGAAGTGTACTATCGGCCGGCCGTCGGTGTGCAGGCCCAGCACCAAAATCAGCCCGCCGGCCTGGTATTCGCCCAGAAAGCTGCCGGCCCGCCCGCCGATGACGATCACCGGCTTATGCTGCTTATAGGCTTTCATGTGTATCCCGGCGCGGTAGCCCGCATTGTCCCGGATAAATATCTCACCGCCCCGCATGGCGTACCCCGCAGCGTCGCCGGTGCTGCCGTGGATCACGATGCGTCCGGCACTCATGGTGTCGCCCACCGCGTCCTGTGCATTGCCGTTTACGGTAATAGAACCGCCGCCCAGATAGGCGCCCAGCGCATTGCCGGGGATGCCGTCGATCTCCAGCCGTTTGCTGCTCATACCGGCGGCGATGAACCGCTGGCCCTGGCAGGCACAGATACGGCATTCCTTCCCGGCGTGGCGTATCGTTTCGTTTAGTTGGGAGAAGGACAGACCACTCGCCTCTATGAAATCCATATTGTACCACTCCTTTCGAGTGTTTTCCATTATTTTTCCTATAAATATCGCTTTTTCGACAGACCTTATTCACCGGCGTGGGCAATTCCCAGAATTTCCAGTTCTTTTTCATTCAGGTGAATACCCCGCAGCATGACCCGGTTGCCCCGCAGCGCCTCGATGGAGTTGATGCCCATACCGCCCATCATCTCCTTGATCTCGTGCTTCCAGGCGGTTACCAGGTTTACCAGCCGCGCCGCAGCCTCCTCGGGGTCCAGACGCTTCACCAGCTCCGGCCGCTGTGTGGCGATACCCCAGCAGCACCGACCTGTCTGGCAGGAACGGCACAGATGGCACCCCATGGCCAGCAGTGCCGCGGTGGCAATGTAACAGGCATCCGCGCCCAGAGCAATGGCCTTGACCACGTCGGCAGCGGAGCGTATGCTGCCTCCGGCAATCAGGGATACGCTGCTGCGTATGCCCTCGTCCCGCAGCCGCTGGTCCACCGCTGCCAGCGCCAGCTCAATGGGAATACCCACATTGTCCCGTATTCGGGTGGGCGCCGCGCCGGTGCCGCCCCGAAAGCCGTCGATGGCGATGATATCCGCACCGCTGCGGGCGATGCCGCTGGCGATGGCGGCGATGTTGTGTACCGCCGCCACCTTGACGATGATCGGCTTTTTGTACGCCGTGGCTTCCTTTAGAGAGTACACCAGCTGCCGTAGGTCCTCAATGGAGTAAATGTCGTGGTGCGGAGCAGGGGAGATGGCATCCGCGCCCTCTGGTATCATCCGTGTTTTGGACACGTCGCCCACGATCTTTGCGCCAGGCAGATGTCCGCCGATACCGGGCTTGGCGCCCTGGCCCATTTTGATCTCGATGGCCGCGCCGGTGTTCAGGTATGTCTCATCGACGCCGAAACGGCCGGAGGCCACCTGTACGATGGTGTTGGCGCCGTAGGGATAGAAGTCCCGGTGCAGTCCGCCCTCGCCGGTGTTGTAGCAGATGCCCAGCTCCCGGGCAGCCTTGGCCAGCGCCGCATGGGCGTTGTAGCTGATGGAGCCATAGCTCATGGCCGAAAACAGAATGGGCACCGACAACTCCAGCTGCGGCGGTACCTCGGTGCACAGGCTGCCGTCCCCGTTCCGTCGGACGGCCTCCGGCTTCTTGCCCAGGAATACCCGCGTCTCCATGGGCTCCCGCAGGGGGTCGATGGGTGGGTTCGTCACCTGTGAGGCGTTGATGAGGATGCGGTCCCAATACACCGGCAGGGGCTGGGGGTTGCCCATGGAGCTCAGCAGCACGCCGCCGGTGGACGCTTGCTTGTATATCTCCTTGATGGTGGCGCAGGACCAGTTTGCGTTTTCACGCAGGCAGTTGTCGCTTTTTACGATCTTAATGGCGTGGGTGGGACAGAAGGACACACAGCGCTGACAGTTGACGCACTTGCTTTCGTCGCTGACCATGACCTTCCCATCCGCGTTATAGGTGTGCACGCCGTTGGCGCACTGGGATTCGCAGATGCGGCAGCGGGTGCACCGTGCGTCGTTTCGCACCACTTCAAATTCCGGTATGATGTAGTCAAGAGCCATCAATAGGCACCTTCTTTCACTTTCACGATAAACGGCTCGCCGCCCATGGGCGCATACAGGTTCTCCGCATCCGGGGCCATGACCCGTATGGCGGCCTCCTCACTGGCGATAAATACCTTGTCGTCCTTTTCCGCCGTTACCATGGAGCGCAGCTTCAGCCGGTCGTTCAGCGCCATCAGTCCGCCGTTGAACCCCAGAATGATGGAGAATGGTCCGGTGATGAGCAGGCTGGGGTATATGGTCCGCAGATAGGTCAGCTGCCGTGCCGCGGCCGGCTCTCTGGTGCGTATGGTACTCCAGAAGGGTGCCGCGATCACCGACGCCATTTCCTCCAGTGTCAGCCCCTGACGCCGCAGCAGATAGTCGGCGATGTAGGTGATGACCTCCGTATCCGTCTGCAGATTGCATTTGTAGCCATACATCTCAATACAGCGCCGATTGGCGTCGTAGGAGGATATCTCTCCGTTGTGGACGATGGACCAGTCCAGCAGGGAAAAGGGGTGCGCGCCGCCCCACCAGCCGGGGGTATTGGTGGGATAGCGCCCATGGGCCGTCCAGCTGTATCCCTCATATTCCTCCAGCCGGTAGAAGCGTCCCACATCCTCGGGATATCCTACGGCCTTGAAGGTCCCCATGTTCTTTCCACTGGAGAACACGTATGCGCCCTTCAGCTTGGTGTTGATATCCATCACCGTCCGTGCCACGAACTCCTTTTCATCCAGCTGCAGGCGTGCCAGCCCCGAATTAAGGGGCCGCACAAAGTACCGCCAGATGTGGGGAATGTCCGTGATCTCCGGGATGATGCGGATGGGGATCAGCTCCGCGTCTACGAGCTCAAAGCCCTCCTTCAGCATAGCCTCTCACTCCCGCCGGGTGGTGTTATCATCAAAAAAGATGTGGAAGGCGTATTCCTCCCGGTGTTCCGGGTAGATGCCGTAGGCGGCGAAGCCGCCTCCCAGACCGTTGGACCGATCATGCATGGGGACCATGCTCCTGATGATGTCCTCACCGGTCATGCGCCGCCCCTCCCGGGAAATGACCGCCGAAATGGCGCACCCGGATGGGATACGTACCTGTCCCTCCAGCTTCATAGTTTCTCACCCTTTCTTTATGTGCTTCCGTAGGTTCCAGCCGTTCCATGGAGTGATCCGCTGAAAAGCCGCCCCGGAAAGCAAAAAACGCCCATCCGGCAGGGACAAATGTCCTGTCCGGATGAACGCCTTTGCTCATCATGGTTCGGCATTATAGCATCAGATGTGCATAAAGTCAATGAATAAAACGCCAAAAATTGTGTAAAAAGCTGATTGACAAATCCGTCACAACCGCCTATAATTTCGCACATCAAAGGCAAAGGCGTCTTGAAGCTGCGGGCTTCCTGACGCCTTTTTCTATTTTCCAAATCTACAAAAGATCGGGGTGGAACACATGAAAACCGTATCGGACATTTTTGGCACACTGGTATTTGACGACCGACAGATGAAAGCACGCCTTCCCCATGACGTCTATATTTCCCTGAAGAAGACTATTGACGAGGGCGGAAGCCTGGACAACCAGGTAGCGAATGTGGTGGCGGATGCCATGAAGGATTGGGCCATCGAGCACGGCGAGACCCAATTTACCCATTGGTTCCAGCCGCTGACCGGCATTACCGCCGAGAAGCACGACAGCTTGATTACCCCCTCGCCGGATGGCGGCGTCATCATGGAGTTCTCTGGTAAGGAATTGATCCAGGGTGAGCCGGATGCCTCCAGCTTCCCCTCCGGCGGCCTGCGTGCTACCTTCGAGGCCCGGGGCTATACCGCCTGGGATCCTACCTCTTACGCTTTTATCAAGGACAAGGCACTGTGTATCCCCACGGCATTCTGCTCCTACGGCGGTGAGGCGCTGGATAAAAAAACCCCGCTGCTGCGCTCCATGCAGGCCCTGAACAAGCAGGCCATGCGTGTCCTGAAGCTGTTTGGCAACACGGATGTCAAATGTGTTCGCACCTCTGTCGGCCCCGAGCAGGAGTATTTCCTGGTGGACCGCGCCATGTACCGCAAGCGCAAGGACCTGATCTTCTGCGGCCGCACGCTGTTCGGTGCCAGACCCCCCAAGGGTCAGGAGATGGATGACCATTACTTCGGCGCTATCAAGCCTCGTGTGGCGGAGTATATGGCCGATTTGAATGAGGAGCTCTGGAAGCTGGGTATTCTGGCCAAGACGGAGCACAATGAGGTGGCCCCGGCCCAGCATGAGCTGGCGCCCATCTACACCACCACAAATATCGCCACCGATCACAACCAGCTGACCATGGAGATCATGCAGAAGGTGGCTGCCCGCCACGGGCTGGTCTGTCTGCTGCATGAAAAGCCCTTTGACGGTGTCAATGGCTCCGGCAAGCACAACAACTGGTCTATGGCCACGGATACCGGTGTGAACCTGCTGACTCCCGGTGAGACACCCCACGAAAACGCCCAGTTCCTGCTGTTCCTGTGTGCTGTTATTCAGGCGGTGGATGACTATCAGGACCTGCTGCGCATCTCTGTGGCCACCGCCGGCAATGATCACCGTCTGGGCGCCAACGAGGCGCCGCCCGCGGTGGTATCCATCTTTCTGGGCGATGAGCTGACGGCTATTCTGGATGCCATCGAGAAAGATGAGCCGTACAGCGGCACGGAAAAGACCGTGATGAAGCTGGGAGCCCATGTGCTGCCCAAGTTCCTGCGTGATACTACCGACCGGAACCGGACGTCGCCCTTTGCGTTCACCGGCAATAAGTTCGAGTTCCGTATGCTGGGCTCCGCCAACTCCATTGCCTGCTGCAACATCATGCTCAACGCCGCCGTGGCGGAGTCTCTGCGTCAGTACGCGGACAAGCTGGAGAAGGCCAAGGACTTTGACGCTGCACTGCATAGTCTGATCCGGCAGACCATCAAGGAGCACAAACGTATCATTTTCAACGGCAACGGCTATGACGATGCCTGGATCAAGGAGGCTACCGAGGTCCGCGGCCTGCTGAACCTGCGTACCACGCCGGACGCTATGCCCTATCTGCTGCACGAGAAGAACGTAAAAATGCTCACGTCCCTGAAGGTCATGTCCGAGGCGGAGATACGCTCCCGCTATGAGATCACACTGGACAACTATCGCAAGATCGTCAATATCGAGGCCGAAACGATGGTGGATATGGCCCGCCGTCAGATCCTGCCCGCCGTGGAGAAGTTCTCCTCTAAGCTGGCGCAGGATATTGCCGTAAAGAAGTCCATCGCGCCGGTGGTGTCCGGCATCTATGAGACGACGCTGGTCACGCGCCTGTCCGATCTGGTAGAGGACATCGACGCTGCCGTGGAGGACCTGGCTGCCGCGCTGGCCACTTTCCATAAGATCGATGATGTGACCGAGAGCGCCAACATGGTCCGCGACGTGCTGCTGCCCAAGATGGCGGCGCTGCGCGCCCCCTGTGACGAGGCCGAGCAGCGCACGGCCGAGGGCTGCTGGCCGTTCCCCACCTACGGCGATCTGCTGTTTGGCGTGGAGTGACTTTGCTTCCGATCCCACCGGGCTCCGCCAGGCCCTGTGGTTCCGTACCCTTGCAAACGGGGTACTTTCTCTCCTGAAAAGTGGAATGCCGTGTGCCTATTGGGCACGCGGCATTTCGCTTTTCCGATCATGAAAAATAACTTGATTTGAAGCCGGGTTTATGTATTAGAGAATAGAGCGGGCAAAACAAAGAACAAGAAGCTTTTATCATGGATAAAAAGGTTTTAAAGCAACCGCAGGTCTTAAAACGCTTAAAATAAAAAATCTCACATCAGATTTTAGGTAGCCCGCCATCAGAATGGATTGACAATTCGACAAAATGTGATATAATCCCACTGTCTGGAAAAATATAAAGTTGTAGCACAGAGGTGTCTGCTCAAAAGCAGATGAAAAGGGAATCCGGTGTGAATCCGGAGCGATGCAGTCACTGTGTACGGGAGCGGTCTTGCAAACCACTGGGAAACCGGGAAGGGCAACGCCGTGATGAACGAAGTCAGGAGACCTGCCTCTGTGTGGAATCTCAAGCCTGCTGCCAACG
>OKUM01001613.1_pt1 | contig 10456 bp, 10 predicted proteins | sample 1606801 | NCBI WGS metagenome assembly OKUM01 (sample SAMEA3882546, study PRJEB24775) | human gut metagenome | biome: human-associated habitat; feature: intestine environment; material: feces | place: Netherlands | collected 2009/2010
TCATAGATTTTTTTCCCATGATCAGTTCTCTCCTTCCCCGTTCTTCTCCTCATAGTCCTGTACTTTACGGATAATGTCACGGTTATATCTTGTCCAGTCTGTATCAAATTTTTTCAGGAATGCATCTTTATCCTTTTTCATCAGGAAGGTCTGGATCTGTGCATCCACAGCCATCTCTGTAGGATAATAATGATCCTGGTAGTCGGCCATCCTTCCCTCTTCTATATATTCCTTCATACCATCCAGAGTAGAGGGAAGTGTGAAATCACCCTCTTTACAGGGAACTGCCTTCTGGTCATCCAGATATGTCTGTATATTCTCATCCTCAAGAAGGAAATCCAGCACTTCATATGCAGCTTCCTTATTCTCACAGTCATCCATCACACAGAACTGAAGGTCAACTCCGGAATTCAGTTTGTTTTCTGACGGATCATTGCTTGCCGGTGTTACAAAAGAATCAATATCCATATCCGGATTTACACTCTGGATCTGCGGGATCGCATAGCTTCCGATGGGATACATGGCAGCTTCCCCTTTTGCAAAAGCGGTGCAGGCACCATTGTAATCATAGGCAAAGGGATCATCCGGTCCATACTGGATAAGCTCCAGCATACGGTCTGCTACTTCCTGATACTCTTTTTCAAAAGTAGTGTTTCCCTGGTTTACCTGACGGCATACATCAGATGGTGCAAGGTCTACCGCAATGGAATTCCACGGTGCAAGACAGGTCCAGGTATCTTTAAATCCGAAATAAAGCGGCTGGATACCTGCATCCTGAATTTCCTGGCAAAGGCTCATAAATTCATCCCATGTAGTCGGGATCTGCCAGCCATGCTCCTTGAAAAGCTCACGATTGTAAAGGATTCCGGCGGCATTGGCCACGTAAGGAACCGCATAGACTCCGTCTTCCGGAACGAATTCCAGCGCTTTATCAATTTCTTTATATGCCTCTTTAATATCTTCCAGACCCTTATAGTCGGAAATATCCATCAACATGTCAGAATCGATAAAGTTTGAATAGTTCACGTCTCCTCCGATTCCAATAATATCCGGATTATCCTCCCGGATAAATCTCGTCTTCAAAACAGTCATTGCATCATTCGGAGATTCAATCGTAAGATGAATATCATCATGTGTGCGGTTGAATTCTTCTTCTATTTTCTCAAATGTTTTTACTGCTTCCGGCTTATACTGCACAAGTTCTATTTCTGTCTTTCCTGTCTCTTTTTTCTGTCCGCATCCTTGCAGCATCATAGCCCCAGCCATCGTAAGAACCAGTCCGGCACTTACCAGTTTCCTGTACTTCCTATGCATGTTCCAAAACTCCTTTTTACTCCGTTCCTTCCTGATTTTGAACCTTTCCCGGGATATTTATCTGTTTTCATCGTCAGGTTTTTGCTTTTCATCTATTACAAATGAATTGTAACATATCATAATGCGTCTATAAATATCTTGATTTTATATGTTTTATAGTAAAATGCAACTTTTCCCGTTATATATTGAAGTCATCTAGCATTTTGGTATATACTGATGAAAAAGGAGGTGTCGTATGAGTGACATTTTATTTTCTGTTTTTCCAAATGAGAATTTTGTAGATATCGGTTTGTATCAGTACGGCTGGGAACAGTGTGAACCTTCACATTCTTTCGGACCTGCTGCCAGAAATCATTATGTCTTTCATTATGTAATATCCGGCACCGGTACCTTAATGGCCAATGATTCTTCTGATAACACGATAAAATATCAAGTAAAAAGCGGACAGGGTTTTATGTTATTTCCTAATCAGATCAATACTTATATTGCAGATCAGGATCTGCCATGGGAATATACCTGGGTTGAATTTGACGGACTCCGCGCTAAAGAGATTGTTTCTACCGCCGGACTCAGTCCCGATCATCCGGTCTATCACGCCGGTTCAAAAGACCTTTGCAATGAAATGATGAACGAAATGCTATATATTGCCCGGCATCCGGGTTCTTCTTCCGAGTCGCCATTTCATATGATCGGCCATTTATATCTGTTTTTAGATTATTTCATGCGTTCCGCTGCTACCGTGCGCATGAATCAGAGTGGAAAGATCAGGGATTTTTACATAAAAGAAGCTTTATCTTATATTGAACAGAATTTCCAGAACAATATTACGATTGAAGATATTGCAGCCTTTTGCGGTCTGAACCGGAGTTATTTTGGGAAAATATTTCACGATACCATCGGAAAATCGCCACAGGAATTTCTGATCAGTTACCGTATGACAAAAGCTGCCGAACTTTTGAAGTTAACATCTCTGTCTATTGCTGATATCGGGAATGCTGTAGGATATCCAAATCAGTTACATTTTTCCAGAGCATTTAAGAATGTCTATGGGACTTCGCCAAGAAGCTGGCGGAATGTTAATAAGTTGGAACCCGATTAATCTCTTGCATACTATGGTATGACAAAAGGACGTATGAAAAAACTTTCGTTTTTTCATACGTCCTTCCTGTTTTCATATTCACACTATCCACAAATCTTATCGATCCATGCGAATAACTCTTCCAGGTCGTAGTCTCCGGCATGCGGCATCTCTATCTCCTGATGCCAGTGTTCCAGAACGTCTTTGATATCGCCCCGGTCGTCCTGTATGGTCCGGCCTGTGAAGTTCTGGATCTGGAATGGAAGGCTGTGTGTGTATTCTACAATTTCGTAATTATTAAACATATTACCCCTTTTGGGGATGGAGGATTTCTGGAAATCCTCCGTCCCCAATTAAAATTGCCCTGTCCCTTTTTACTTGTCCACGATTTCCCCCGCAATTATCCGCATGGCTTCCACAATTTCCGCAATCTGTTCTTTCGTGATCCCGTCCATGTGAATACCTCCGGTGCACACCACGGTCGTTTTCTTTCCTGCCGATACTTTCTCAGCAAGATAACGACATACTTCCTCGTCCTTATGCCCCGTCACGTTCAGTACCGATGCCGTGCTGCTCATCTTGCCGCTACCGTCAAGAGACGGTCTTGGAATTGCAAGGACGGTACAGCCTATATGTGGGCATTCCCCACCGCTTACTAATATGTGGTAATCATCGCCGAGTCTGCGAACTTCCACACAGATCTCAGTAAATGTCAGCTTTTTCTTTATTTCCCAGAAGTTATCGGTCTCCATACTGTGACACTCCCTTCTCTACACAAGTCCGGTCCATCGACGGTATTCTCTCGCCTCTATCCCGAACGGCTCCACCAGCTTTGCCGCAATATGATATGTCATCTCTTCGATATTCTCCGGCTGATGGTAAAATGTCATCATCGGCGGAATGATCCGGACCCCCGGAATTGTCGCAAGTTCGGAAAGGTTACGGAGATGTATCGCACTAAGCGGAGTCTCTCTTGCTGCAAGAACCAGTGTCCGCTGTTCCTTGATCGTCACATCTGCCGCTCGCAAGATCAGATTGTCTGCATAGCCGCTGTGGATACCTGCCACAGTCTTCATACTGCATGGAACGATCAGCATTCCTTCCGTACGGAAGGATCCGCTTGCCGGTCCGGCTCCGATATCTTTTGTATCACATACCTGATCTGCAAGTGCTTCGATTTCTTCTACTGTGTCTTTTGTTTCCTGCTGTAATGTGATTTTCGCACTGTCACTTAAAATCAGAATGGATTCATAGTCTGAATCCTCCCGGATAATCTGCAGACACATTTTCAGAATCGGAAGACCACTCGCACCAGTTGCCGCCACAACTATGCGTTTTCTGTCCTTTTTGTCTTTTCTGCTTTTCGTCAGAAGACATTCCTTATCTTCTCTACTCTCCCTGCACATCTTATTTCACCCAATGCTCCGGATCTACATCCATGAACTGTGCACGCTTGAATCTGTCTTTCTGATCATACGGAACAGTACAGTCGAAGATTGTCTTGCATGCGATTCCGTGATCGCGGATACTGCCGGAGCAGCTCGGATCGTTGGACGGATCCAGCGGATGGCATCTGACTCCTGGAATTGTGATGATATCCGCATCTCCCTGAAATCTTGTATTCATCGCCCACAGTACATCGTTCATATCGAAGCAGTCTACATCTTCATCAACCAGGAATACATGTTTCAGCTCACTGAATGCAGAGAATGCCAGAAGCGCTGCCTGTCTCTGTCTGCCTTCATCACTGGCCGTAAGCTTCTTAAACTGCAGAACGGCCATATATTTTCCGCCGCCCGGTGAAGCGCAATATACGTTCTGAAGTCTTCCAGGCATTGCCTTTTCCACCATTCCGTAAATGCTTGCTTCCGTCGGGATTCCGGCCATAGATACATGTTCCTCACTCGGTCCGATGCAAGTCTGCATGATCGGGTTCTTTCTGTGTGTTACAGCTGTTACTTTAATCATCCAGCACTGGTCACTTGCCGGTCCTGTGTATCCCGGGAATTCCGGCATTGCATATCCGGTATGGCTGTTCTGATCTTCCTGTACTCTTACATTCGGAACAACTTCCCCTTCGATCACATACTCCGCATTGGCGATTGCACGTTCATTTACCGTCAGGCATTTGCAAAGTCTGACCGGTTCACCCCTGAGGGCACCTGCAACTGCAAGTTCATCGTATCCCATCGGTGTTGTCGGCGGCTCAAAGCAAGAGCCGATCTCAATTGCAGGATCTACTCCGATACTGATCGAGATTGGCAGACGCTGTCCAAGCTCTTCTGCTCTTTCTGCCATTGCTCCGATGTGGCGTGCACCCGGTGTAAAGAAGATCGATAATTCATCTTTCCCCTGGATGCAGAGTCTGTGGATCGTCACATCACTTACTCCGGTATCCGGATGCGATGCGTAGCACATTCCAAGCGTAATGTACGGACCCGCATCTACCGGCGTATTCGTCGGTGCCGGCACTAATTTGTATAAGTCAAAATCCGGATCTGTCGCTTTGTGTACAACTTCCTGACAAGGTGCTGCTTCTTCTGTCAGCACCGGCGGGATCGGGTTATCCACGCTGTGATATAATTTCTTTCCGAGATCTTTCGGATCACATTCCAGCAATGCACCGACTCTTGTTCTGCTCGCAAGCACGCCGATCGCAACTCTTGCTCCCGGATGTCCTTTTACATTGTTAAATATCATTGCCGGTCCTTCTTTGGTCGGACGCATAACGGTTCCGCCCGCCCCGACATGACGGTATACACCGGAAAGCTCTGCCATCGGCTCGACTTCCACATCTGTTTCAATCAGCTGTCCCGGCATATCTTCTAACATTTTTAATGCACTTCTGAGATCTGTGACTTTTGCTGCCATAAAATAATCCTCCTGTTTTTTCATTCTTTATTGAAATCATTACTCATACTCTTTATTCCCATTTTAATGATTTTCAGATGCAAAATCAATTCTACTTATGCTATAATTGATTCCAAAATGGAATGAATTGCAAGAAATTTTCGTACAATATAAGGAGACCTCAGATATGACATTTGATCAGATTCAGTATTTTATTGCCATCGCTGAATGCAATACCTATTTTGACGCCGCAGAAGAACTAAATATCTCGCAGTCTGCACTTTCAAAACAGATCATAAAACTAGAGAAAGAACTTGGCGTCGCCCTGCTCGACCGTTCCCGCCGCAAGGCCTCCCTTACCCCCGCCGGAGAGACCTTTTACCAGGACGCCCTGGCCCTTCGCCGGCAGTATGAAATCATGAACAGACACATGCAGAAGTATCAGATTTTCACGGGAAATAAAAATGAACTCCGTGTCGGAACACTGCCGATCCTGACACAGTACGGACTGACCGCACATTTCCGTCAGTTCACCGAATCCCATCCGGACATTCATCTCATTCTCGATGAAGTCGAAGAAAATGACTTAAAAAAAGGACTGCTATCCAGCCAGTATGACCTTATTATCTGCCGGGAACAGATGATAGCCGATCAGAGCGACATTTCTTCCGTCTATCTTGCGGACGATGAACTGGTCACCGTCCTTCCCGTTGGACATCCGCTTGACGGACCCGTATCACTTTCCGCTCTTGCAGACGAATCATTCATCCTGATGAACCGCTACACCTCCGTCTATCAGATCTGTCAGGCACTGTTCGCAAATGTGCCGGTCCACCCACAGATTCTAAGAACCGGACGTGTCGAATCGATCATCAGCGCCGTTGCCATCGGGGAGGGCGTAAGCCTCCTTCCATACAGTAACTTCAAGCTCTTTCATCATGAGCACGTAAAGACACTGCCGCTTACGCCTCCGGTAAAGCTTCCTGTCGTAATTGCCGGCACGAAAAAACGGATAAATTCCTCTATCTGTCAGGAATTCATCCGTTGTATGACGGAACATGAAGTTTTGTAACCAGATTGCCCAGATCATCAATTGGTTGATTTCACATTTCATAGCATGCTATGATAATTTTGTATGTTTTTAGCGTATTTTGTCAGCTACAAGCGGTACATATCTCTGGCATTTTTCTCCGTCTGTTCGACTACTTCTTCATACGTAATGCCCTTTAATTCCGCAATCTTCTCTGCCACATAACGGATATAAGCAGAATTATTGCGCTTTCCACGGTTTGGTTCCGGCGCCATGTACGGGCAGTCCGTTTCAAGTACGATTGATGTCAGCGGAATATTTTCCACTACTTCCTTCAACTTCTTCGCATTCTTGAACGTTACCACTCCGCCAACGCCGATGTAAAATCCCATCTTGATATATTCTTGTGCCATTTCTTTTGAATAAGAATAACAATGGATCACGCCGCTTAGTCCTTTCGCATGCCCCTTCATAATCTCCATGGTATCTGCCGCTGCCTCCCGGCTGTGGATCAGAACCGGAAGATCCAACTCTCTTGCCAGTTCCAGCTGCCGTATGAACCATTTTTTCTGCACTTCTCTCGGCTCATTGTCCCAGTAATAATCCAGACCGATCTCGCCTACCGCAACCACTTTCTCCTCTTTAAACAGCTCTTTCATCTGTGCAAAGGTCTCTTCATTCAGGCTTCCGACCTCATCCGGATGAATCCCGACTGCCGCATATACAAATGGGTACTCCTTTGCAAGTGCGATAACCTTTCTGCATGAATTGTATGTTGCACTGACATTTATAATTGTGCCAACGCCCTGCTCTTCCATAGAATTCAGCAATTCTACTCTGTCCTCATTAAACTGCTCATCGTCATAATGTGCATGTGTATCAAATATCATATATCCCTCCGGGGACGGAGGATTTTCAAAAATAATGTCTTAAATCCTCCGTCCCAAATCAAAAATGTCCTGTCCTCAGTATCCCAATATTTATCCCATCTTTTCCACACGTTATCCCAAGGAATTTCATGGTTATCCCACCCTTATCCCAAGGTTTTCCACATACTTATCCACATCATGTGGATAACTTGTGTGACAGATACTGTATATAGATGTCGGATATTGGAGATATATATCAAACAAGGACGGTGATTCCAAAAATCCTCCGTCCTCATTTTCATTCTTTCATATACAAAGCCAACTATTATCAACCAGTTTCTTTGTATCTTTCTATACTTACATTAGCAGATCTCTGCACCGGCCGGCATATTTTTCTCCGGTGTCATAAGTGCCAGGTTGCCTTCTGCGTCTTCCGCACACAGTAACATACCTTCAGATAATACTCCGGCGAGTTTTGCAGGTTTTAAGTTCACAAGAACCATAACCTTCTTACCAACCATCTCTTCTGCTGAGTAATGTTTCTTAATTCCGGATACGATCTGTTTTACTTCGCTTCCGATCTTAACCTGTGAGCAGAGAAGTTTCTTAGATTTTTTCACTTCTTCGCAGGCAATGATCTCACCAACCTGGAACTGCATCTTTCCGAAGTCATCGAATGTGATCTCTGGTTTTGCTTCGATGTCGATCACTTCTTCGTCAGCTTCTTCTTTTGCCTCTTCCTTCTCTTCTACATGTGGATGAAGTTCTTCTACTTTCTTCATTACTTCATTGACGTCCAGTCTTGCGAAAAGGATTTCTGGTTTCTCTGTTACTTTTCCATCACCAAGCTGAGCAAGAATCTTCTCAGATGTTTCTGGCATGAAGGATTCCAGAAGTTTTGCTCCTGCTTTGATGCTCTCGATCAGGTTGTAGAGAACTGTCTCCAGACGATCTTTCTTAGCCTCGTCTTTTGCAAGTGCCCATGGCATAGTTTCGTCAATATATTTGTTCAGACGTTTGAACAGAGTAAAGACTTCTGTCATTGCATCTGCGACACGCAGTTTGTCCATCTTCTCGGCAACTTTGCCCGGAACAGCCAGTGCAAATGCTTTGAGATCCTCGTCAACCGGCTCAACAACACCTTTGTTTTCTACAAGACCTCCAAAGTATTTGTTGGACATGGAAATAGTACGGTTTACAAGGTTTCCGAGAGTATTTGCAAGCTCGGAATTCAGTCTCTCTACCATCAGTTCCCATGTGATGACACCATCATTTTCGAACGGCATTTCATGAAGTACGAAATAACGGACAGCATCTACACCAAAGAAATCTACGAGCTCATCTGCATAGATTACGTTTCCTTTGGATTTACTCATCTTTCCATCACCCTGGAGAAGCCACGGATGTCCAAATACCTGTTTCGGAAGCGGCAGGTCAAGTGACATCAGGAAGATAGGCCAGTAAATAGTATGGAAACGGATGATATCTTTTCCGATCAGATGAAGGTCTGCAGGCCAGTTCTTGTTGAACAGCTCTGTGCTGTTGCCGTCACAGTCATATCCGATTCCTGTGATATAGTTGGTCAGCGCATCAAGCCATACATATACGATGTGTTTTGGATCGAAGTCTACCGGGATTCCCCACTTGAAGGATGTTCTGGATACACACAGATCCTGAAGTCCCGGAAGCAGGAAGTTGTTCATCATCTCGTTCTTACGGGCAACCGGCTGAATGAACTCCGGATGCTCATTGATGTAGTTGATCAGTCTGTCTGCGTATTTGCTCATCTTGAAGAAATATGCTTCTTCTTTTGCAGGCTTACACTCACGTCCGCAGTCCGGGCATTTGCCGTCTACTAACTGAGACTCTGTCCAGAAAGATTCACACGGAGTACAGTACATTCCTTCGTAAGCTCCTTTGTAAATATCTCCCTGATCGTACAATTTTTTGAAAATCTTCTTAACCTGTGCTTCATGATCTTCGTCTGTTGTACGGATGAATTTGTCATAAGAAGTGTTCATCAGATCCCAGATTCTCTTAATCTCCCCGGATACGTTATCTACAAATTCCTTTGGTGTAACACCTGCTTCTTCTGCTTTTAATTCAATTTTCTGTCCATGCTCGTCAGTTCCTGTCTGGAAAAATACATCATATCCCTGACTTCTCTTATAACGTGCAATTGCGTCTGCCAGCACGATCTCGTATGTGTTACCGATATGTGGCTTGCCTGATGTATAGGCAATTGCAGTTGTAATATAATATTTTGGTTTGTCTGCCATGATTCTTTATCTCCTTTTTCTATAAATTAAAAATAGTGCACATCTCCGGCACGTAGTGCCTTTTATTTAACAAAGACTTCCTGTTAAATAAAAAACCGCCTTCTATAAAATATAGAAGACGGGATTATTGCCGTGTTACCACTTCTCTTCATCCTTCCCTCACAAGAAGAATCTCACCGGGTACAGTCTGCTGTTTTTGGCAGTCCATATCTGCACTCGCCGCTGTAACGGGCGGAACCCATCGCATGCTTGCACAGGAAACTGATTCGTTGCTTCCTTATGTTCACCTGCGCTGCTCAGAAGCCATCTTCAGTCTTTCTCCAGCCATCCCTCTCAGCCTCTGCGGGACTTCTCTGTAAACATTCAAAAGACCTACTCTCTTCGTCATCGCTTTTCCCATATCAAAAAAATCGTATCACAAATATCAGAAACTTGTCAAGGCGTATTTGACACCAGATAGTCTTTTTCCTTCAATACCTGCTCGATCAGATCCAGTGTCTCTTCCGAATCCGCTTCAACTGTGTGATAATGATAGTTGGAAGTGATATTCTTAAGCGGACTGGACTTTCCACTATGGATCCCTTCCATGAATTCTTTGACATTTCTCCGCGATGCCACATCAAGAGGTGCTTCCATATGTCCATAAATCCGGTGATTGATCATTACATTTACCACCTTGCCTCCCAGATCCACGATCGAACAAAGCTCATCCTCCATCTGTTCATCCGTATGACTGACTTTGAACACTCTCGTTACCGTATGCGGTGCATTCAGAATATATCCCCGGTTGGTTGAAATGATATCATATCCGGCTGCACGGATCAGCGCAATGTCCTGTACAATGACCTGACGGCTTACATCATATACCTTCGCCAGTTCTTTCCCGGGTACCGGAACCTCACTGCTCTTTATTTTGCTGACAATCTCTTATCTTCGTCTGGAACCTGTCATCCCGATATAACTCTCCTTTTTCTGCAATTCTGCTCTGTGCCTGACGTATTACAGACTTTCCTCTTCTGTCTGCCAAATCCTGTCT
>OKUM01001622.1_pt1 | contig 10385 bp, 8 predicted proteins | sample 1606801 | NCBI WGS metagenome assembly OKUM01 (sample SAMEA3882546, study PRJEB24775) | human gut metagenome | biome: human-associated habitat; feature: intestine environment; material: feces | place: Netherlands | collected 2009/2010
TCTGTGCTCGTTTCTTCCTTTCCAAACCGCAAACTGAATTTGCGGTTTGGGTTTTCGTGCAAATCTGCAACAACCTCTCAGTCAGCCTTACGGCTGACAGCTCCCCTGAAAGGGGAGCCTTTGGTCTTGCATACCATCAAAAATCAACGATTATGAAGGAGGACATCCGATGCGTTTACAGTTCCCTGAGGGCTTTCTGCTTGGCGTCAGCTCCGCCTCGGCGCAGATCGAGGGCGGCGAGGTCGGCAGCAATTGGAACGACTGGTATCACCAGGGCCGGATCAAGGACGGTTCCGACCCCGCCGTCGCCGACGACCACTGGAACCGCTGGCGCGAGGACTGCGCGCTCATGGCCGGCCTGCACCTGCCCGTCGCCCGTCTCGGCGTCGAGTGGGCCCGGATCATGCCCGAGCGCGGGCAGGTCGACGAGTCCGCCGTCGCGCACTACCGCGCGGAGCTGGAATACCTGCGCCAGCTCGGCATCCGCCCGCTGCTGACGATCCACCATTTCTCCAACCCCATGTGGTTCGAGCGCATGGGCGCGTTCTCCAAACGCGAAAATCTCGACGATTTCCTCTCCTTTGCCAAGCTCTGCGCCGACCGCTTCGGCGATCTCGTCAGCGACTGGATCACCATCAACGAGCCGAACGTCTATGCGACCAACGGCTATTTCTTCGGCGACTGGCCCCCGGGACACAAGAAATTCGCCGAGACCTTCACCGTGCTCGAAAACATGGCCTACTGCCACATCCGCTGCTACCGGATGCTCCATGAGACGCGCGAGGCCATGGGCTATTCCGACACCATGGTCGGCTTCGCCAACCACCTGCGCGTCTTCGAGCCGGAAAACCCCCGCAATCCGGCCCAGGCCGCGACGGCGAAGGCCGTCGAGTGGCTGTTCCAGGGCGCGATCACCGAGGCCATGACCACCGGCACGTTCCGCTGGCCGCTGCGCAATCACTGGAAGCTGCCGAAGGGCGAATACTGTGACTTCCACGGTGTCAACTACTATACGCGCTCGACCGTCACCGGCTTTGCCGACGGCGTGCGCAAAAACAGCCCCCGCAACGACCTCGGCTGGGAGATCTACCCCGAGGGCATCGTGCGCTGCGCCCAAAAGCTTGAAAAGCTTCTCCGCCGCCCCATCTGGGTGACGGAGAACGGCACCTGCGACAACCAGGATACCTTCCGCGCCCGTTATCTCTACGAGCACCTTGAGGCCATCGTCCAGTCCGGCCTGCCCTTTGAGCGCTATTACCACTGGTGCTTCTGCGACAACTTCGAATGGCTGGAGGGCGAGAGCGCCCGCTTCGGCCTCGTGAACGTCGACTATGCCACCCAGACGCGCACCATCAAGCGCTCCGGCGCGTTCTACGCCGATATGATCCAGCACGGCGGCGTGACGGACGAGGCGTTCAACACCTACGTCAGAGGGGAGGTCTACCGCATCGAATGATCAACGTCAGACAAGGCGTGTTCCACCTGCGAAATGAAGAAGCGTCCTATCTCTTCCGCGTGAAGGACGGGTTTCTCGAGCACCTGCACTTCGGCGCGCGCGCCGAGACTGCCGACGCGCCGGCCCTCGCCTCCCGCCCCGGCTGCGGCTGGGGCGACAGCACGCTCTACCGCGAGGGCTCCAACGCCGACTGCCTCGATATCCTGCCGCTCGAGTGGAGCGGCTGCGGCCGCGGCGACTACCGCGAAAGCCCGCTGGAGCTGTCGATCGGCGGCAGAGCCGTCTCCACCGACTTCCGCTATCTCGGCTGCGAGGTGCTGAAGGAGCCGCCGCCCTCGGCGCTGCCCGTCTCCCGCGGTCAGACCATCCTCGCCGTGTACCTGGAAGACGCGGCGGCGAAGCTCCGCCTGACGCTCCTCTATGGCGTCCTGCCCACGGCCTTTACCCGGCGGGCGATCCTCGAAAACTGCGGCAGCTCCGCCGTCCACATCCGCAAATGCATGAGCGCCTGCACGGAGCTTCCCGGCGACTGGGAGCTGCATACCTTCTCCGGCGGCTGGATCACCGAGATGCAGCACACCCGCACGCCCGTCACCATGGCAAGGACTTGCCTCGAGAGCACGACCGGCGCCTCCTCCAGCCGCGCCAACCCCGGCTTCCTGCTCGCCGCGCCGGACGCGGGGGAGCAGGCGGGCGCGGTCTACGGCTTCAACCTGCTCTACTCCGGCAGCCACTACCTCAGCGTGCAGAAGAGCCTGCAGGGCCTCACCCGCGTGCTGCAGGGCATCTCGCCCGCGAATTTCGACTGGGAACTCGCGCCCGGCGCGCGCTTTGAGACGCCGGAGGCCGTCATGGCGTATTCCGGCGCGGGCTTCGGCGGCCTGTCCGCCTGCTTCCACCGGTATGTGAACGAACACCTCATCCCGCCCCACTGGCAGGGCCGGCCCCGCCCCATCGTCTACAACAGCTGGGAGGGCTGCATGTTCGATTTTACGGAATCGAAGCTCCTGCGCCTCGGCCGGGCGGCAAAGCAGCTCGGCTGCGAGCTGTTCGTCCTCGACGACGGCTGGTTCGGCAAGCGAAACAGCGATACTTCCAGCCTTGGCGACTATACCGTGAACGAAAAGAAACTGCCGGGCGGCCTGCGCGGCCTCGGCGAAAAGCTGAACGCCATGGGATTGCAGTTCGGCCTCTGGTTCGAGCCGGAATCCGTCAGCCCTTACTCTGAGCTCTACCGGCAGCACCCCGACTGGGCCCTGCACGACGTCCTCGGCCGGGAGGATCTGCTCGGCCGACACCAGCTGCTGCTCGACCTCACAAAGCCGGAGGTGCGGGACTATCTCGTCGAGAGCGTCGGCGGCATCCTCGATTCCGCGCCGATCTCCTACGTCAAGTGGGATATGAACCGCCATTCCTGCGCGCTCGGCGCGCAGCAGCACGCCTTCGTCCTCGGCCTCTACGACGTGCTGCGCCGTATCTTCCTGCCCCGGCCGCAGATCCTGCTTGAGAGCTGCTCGTCCGGCGGCAACCGCTTTGACTGCGGCATGCTCTGGTTCTCCCCGCAGATCTGGTGCTCCGACGATACCGACCCCGTTGAGCGCCTGCGCATCCAGCAGAGCCTCAGCTTCCTCTATCCGCCCTCGTGCTTCGGCACGCACGTCTCGGCCAGCCCGCACGCGCAGACGCTGCGGCACACACCGCTCTCTACGCGCGGCAACGTGAGCCTGTTCGGCTGCCTCGGCTACGAGCTCGACCTCACGGAGCTCCTGCCGGTCGAGCAGGCGGAGATCCGGGCGCAGACGGAGTTCTACCGCGCCCACCGCCGCACGCTCCAGTACGGCCGCTTCGCAAGAGGCCGGACCGACGGCGGCGGGACCGTCTGGCAGATGCAGACGAAGCAGGAGACCGTTACAGCCGTCTTCCACGGCCTGCAGCCCGCCGCTCCCGGCTACGAGCACCTGTGCGTGACGGGGCTGGACGGGGAGAAGCAGTATCGCCTGACCTCCCGCCCCCAGCTTCTGCGCGTGGGCGATTTCGGGACGCTCCTGCGCCATGTGCTGCCCGTGAAGCTCAATCCCAACGGCCTTGCCGTCCAGACTGCGGACAGCCTGTACCGGATGTCCGACGGCAGCCAGAGCCTGACGGCCTCCGGCGCGGCCTTCGCCGCCGGGATCTGTCTGGCCCCGCGCTTTGCCGGCACGGGCTACGACCCGGACGGCCGGATGCAGGGCGATTTCGGCTCCAATGTCTATTTCATTCAGGAGGTGTGCAGTCATGAAAAACCTTGACCGCCGCAACAAATACTTCTTCGGCCTCGGCACCATCGGCCGCGACATGTTCTATGCGTTTGAGGCAAACGCGCTTCTGTATTTCCTGTCCAACATCCTCTCGCTGCCGCTGCATGTGTTCGCGGCGGTCAGTCTTGTGCTCTCCGTCCTGCGTATTGCCGACGCGCTGAACGACCCCATCACCGGCCTCGTCATCGACAACATCCACACGAAGTGGGGCAAGTTCAAACCCGCGATCCTCGTCGGCGGCGTCGTGTCCGTGATCTTCTACCTGATCCTCTTCGGCAACGTCGGCACCGGCACGGCCTACGTCATCTTCTTCGCCGTGGCCTACGTCCTCTGGGATATCAGCTACGGCATCAACGACATCGCCTACTGGACGCTCCTGCCCGCCCTCACGCAGGACCAGAAGCAGCGCGAGAATTACGGCGCCTTCGCCCGCATCTGCGCGAACATCGGCATGTACATCATCATGGTCGGCTGGCAGCCCATCACCGCTGCCCTCGGCAACACGCCGAAGGCGTGGATGACGGTCGCCGTGGCCGTGAGCGTCATCTACCTCGCCGGTCTGTGCTTCCCGCTGTTCGGCGTGAAGGAGAACCGCGAGATCAAGGAGGACGAGGAGAAGTTCACCATCCGCGACATGTGGAACGCGCTGACGAAAAACGACCAGCTCATGTGGACCACGCTCTCCATGGCCCTGTTCATGGTCGGCTACTGCACCACGACGGGCTTTGCCACCTATTACATGCAGTACCTCTACGGCGATATCAACATGTACGCCGTGCTGGCGGCTGTCTGCGGCGTGGCGCAGCTGGCCGCGCTCATGATCTTCCCGCTGTTCTCGAAAAAGCATGACCGCCGCCAGCTCTATACCGGCGCGACCATCCTCGTCGCTGCGGGCTACGCCGTGTTCTTCTTTGCCGAGCATTCCATCGTCCTCATCGCGCTGGCCGCCATCCTCATGTTCGTCGGCCAGGCCTTCATCCAGCTGCTGATGCTCATGTTCCTCGCTGATACGATCGAATACGGCCAGTGGAAGCTGGGCCGCCGCTCCGAGTCCATCACCTTCTCCATCCAGCCACTCGTCAACAAGATCGGCGGCGCGCTCTCGACCGGTCTCATCAGCATCAGCATCATGCTCGCCGGCATCAAGACCAGGGGCAGCGACGCGGCCGCGGCCGCCATCGACGCCTCCGGCAAGCTCACCATCAAGCTCGCCATGCTGGCCATCCCCCTCATCCTCATCGCCGCCGGCTACATCATCTACCTGCGCAAATACAAGATCAGCAAGGAATTCTACGACCAGATCCTGCAGGACCTGAAAGACCGCGAGAAATAAACAAAAAAATGCCCCGCCTGCCGGCGGGGCATTTTTTTCGGGTTTTTACTTGGTCAGATACCGGTGGAGCATGACCGCGACCTCGGCGCGGGTGGCGTTGTTCTTGGGGCTGAGCTTGGCGCCGCTGCCCTTGACATAGCCGCTGCCGACCGCCCAGCTCATCGCGTCATAGGCGTAATCGCTGACGGAGGCATAGTCCGTGTAGCTGCGCAGGCTGGCCGAGTAGACCGGCTTGCCCGCGAGCCGCCAGAGGATGGAGGCGATCTGCTCGCGCGTGATCTTGCCCTTCGGGCCGAACGTCGTGGTGCTGGTGCCGTTGACGACGTTGTTGCGGTACGCCCAGAGGACGGCCTCATAGTAGTAATCCGTGCTCTTCACATCCGTGAACGGGTTCGATACGCCGTAGACCGACGGAGAACCGGCGTTGCGGTAGAGGATGAGGACGAAGTCGCCGCGGGTCATGCTGCCCTTCCAGCCGAAGGTGGAGGTGCCTGTGCCCTTGACGAGGCCGTATTCATTCATGAAGTCGACCGCGTTCGCCGCCCACGAGCAGGTCCGCGCGTTGACATCCGAGAAGACGGAGGAGGCCGTCTTCGAGGCCACGCGCACGGTCAGCTCGCCGCTGCCCAGCTGCGTGCCGGACGTGCCGTAGACCGTGAAGGCGAGCCGGATCTGCGTGCTGCAGTCCGCTGCGGGGAGGAAGAAGACGCTGTCGAGATACAGGTTCTTCGCGCTCGTGCCGCTGAGATAGAACTGGTCCTTGCTGTAGTCGACCGCCGTGTAGTTCTGCGCGGCGACGGAGCGGAAGTTGTAGAGCAGACGGCCTTCGCTCACCGCGGGCTGCTTGAACATCACATAAGCGGCGTTCGGGTAGGCCCGCAGGACCGCATCCGCCGCGCCCAGCGTCTTCATCGACGCGCCGGAGGCCGTGATGGAGTCGTCGCCGGAGACGGTGATGGCGGTGTAGCCCTCATACCGCGAGCCGGAGGTGCCGACGGCGGTGTAGGGGAGGTAGACCGTGTACTTGGTCCGGTAGCTGCCGGTCACATAGGTGACCTCGTCGAGGTCGAGCTGCGTGTAGCTCGCCTGATAGTAGCACTTGTCGGTGGAGCTCAGCTTCGTCGTGGCCTTGGAGGTCGTGTAGGCCCAGCCGAAGATGGCGGCGTTGCTGCCGTCGTTCAGACTGTAGGTCTTGTTGTTCATGACGACCGTCGCGCGGTTCATCGCGAACGTGACATAGTCGAGCTTTTCGCCCGCCTTGCCGGAGAAGGCCTTGCTGAAATCGGATTCCAGGAAGGTCACGCTGCCGCCGAAGCTGGCGGAGTATTCCATGTCGACGCTCTCATCGCCGAGCGTCACCTTGCCCGCGGCGATCACATCGCCGTCGGCGTCATAGCCGATGTAGGTGAAGTAGGCATTCGTCGTGCTGGTGGAGGAGGTCCGGAAATACAGGCTGGAGATCAGCTTGTTGCGCGCACCGGAGACATAGTATTTCATCGACGAACTCACGCGGCTGCCGTTTTCATAGACCGAACCGCCGTTCGAGCCCTCGATGGTGATGGCGGAGAGCTTGCCCGCGTAGCGGCCCGTCGCGCCGTCGACGGCCTCGGAGAAGTCGTCGGGATCGAAATAATCCTCCTCATGCACCGCAAACGAGGGCGCGGAGGCCGGACTCACGCTCACGGAGAGCGGAGAAGCCTGATAGGTCGTGCCGCTGATCGTGACGGAGACCGTCACCGGTACCTGCACGGCAGTTTTGGACGTGCCGGTCGCGTAGGTATAGAGCGTGACGCTCGAAGAGCCGCTGCTCGTCGTGGTCTTCACGGCCTTGCTCGGATCGCTGCCGCCAAGATCGGCAACGCTCTCCATGTAGGCGTTCCACGTCAGCTCCACGGATTGCTGATAGGGCACGTAGCCCCGTTCCGTTTTGTACTGATAGACCGTCGCGGAGACGGTGGAGGCGCTGCCAGCCGTCAGGCTCGACGGCGCGGCGCTCAGCTCGATCTTATACGCGTCCGCGACCTCGACGGTGTAGCTCGCCGTCTCGACGATAACGTCGGAGGCGTTCCTGACCGTCGCGGTGATCGTGGCCGTCCCGGCGGCGACGCCGGTCACGGTGCCGCTCGAAGCGTCGACCGTGGCGACTGCCGTGCTGCTGGCATAGGTGAGCTTATCGCCAGCCGCCGGGGCCTTTGTGACAGGATTCACGGCAGTTTCGCCCTTTTTGACCGTCAGCTTCTGCTTTTCAAAGGTCACGGTATGGTCTTTCGTCGCCTTGACGGTCACAGCGACCTGCGCCGTGGCTGTGCCGCAGCTGAGCGTGACCGCAGCCGTGCCGGTCTTCACTGCCGTCAGCGTGACAGAGCAGCTGCCGGTCGAAGCGTCGACCGAAGCTGGGACCGTCACGACGGTTGTATCGGACGACTGGACCGCCAGCACGTCGCCGCTCGCCGCGCCCGTGAGCGTCACGGACAGGGAAGCAGTCTTCGCGTTGTCAGCATCGATCTCAATGGAAGAAGGATCGGCCGTGATCGCAGTCACGCCCAACTCCACAGTGATCTGGACGCTGCCGAGCGTCTGCGTTTTTCCGTCCTCTGTCACCATCGCCGTAATGGTGGCGGAACCGACCTTCAGTGCCTTGATCGTCGAGCTGTCAATAACGCTGACGATATCGTCATGGTCACTGCTGAGCGTCACGTTCGGCACAGCAGTTCCGTTTGCGTCTGTGACGCTGACTGTCGTCGATTCGTTGACAGACAGCGTGTTTTTTTCCGCTGAGACCGTTTCGCCCACGGCGAAAACCGCCGGGAGCATGGCGATGACGAGCGTCAGCACCACGAACAGGCTCAGAAGCTTTGCAAATGTACGTTTCATCCCTGTACACCTCTTTCTGCGGCGAGCTTCGCCGCTTCTTTTGTGACTCCAGTTTACCGTAAGATTTAAAAATTGCAATACTTTTGTAAATAATTCAGAAATTCTTCACAACTTTCCGCCCCAGCCGCAGGAAGCCCCCGGAAACACAGGAAGACCCTTCCCGAAACAGGAAGGGTCTTCAATTATTTTTCCTTATAATAGAGCATACAGTGGCAGTAGCCCTCAAAGTCGGGGTCGGCGATCTGCTCGCGGAATTCCTTGCACATGCACTTGTTTTCCTCCGTCCGCGCGAGCCTGCACGGGCAGTAGCCGCCGGTGCGCTTGAGCCCCTCCTTGACGCGGGCGACGACCTCCTTGTCTTCGTTCAGCCGGACCTTCACAGCGCTTCCAGCTCCTTCTTGAGCGCGTCCTTCTCCCGGTAGCCGACCAGACGCTTCACGACCTTGCCGCCCTTGATGCACAGCAGCGTCGGGATGGACTCGATGCCGAATTCCATCGCCAGATCGCGCTCGTCGTCGACGTTGACCTTGCAGAACTTCACGCCGTCCATCTCGCCGTCCAGCGCTTCCATCACAGGCGCGAGCATCATGCACGGGCCGCACCAGCTGGCCCAGAAATCGACCACGACAGGCGTCTGTGCCTGCATGACCTCCGCGTCAAAGTTATCCAGATTCACATTCGTCATGTTGGGTGCCCTCCTTGTATCATTAGATTTCCGCAGTCTGCGCGCTTTATCCCTCCAGCCTGTCGCAGATGGCCTGCGCGGCGGGGATCTGCTTCATGGCCAGCAGCGACTGGCGCATGATGAGGCGTTCTTCGTCGTTTTCCAGCAGCTCCTTGCAGAGCGCGGCGATGTCCTCCGGCGTGCCGGCCGTGGCCGCGCCGCCGTGGGAGACGAAGAAATTCAGGTTCGGCGTCTCGCATCCGCCCACCACGTTGACCAGCACCATCGGCAGTCCCTTGACCATGGCCTCGGTCGTGCTGATGCCGCCGGGCTTGGTGAGGAAGAGATCCGCGCTGTCCATCAGGACGGAGACGTTGCTGATAAAGCCGCGGATGTGGATGTTGGGCTTGTCCGCGAACCTGCGCTCCATGCGCCGCAGAAGCTGCCGGTTGCTGCTGCAGGCTACAGTCACATCATACTCCGGCGGGAGCGAATTTGCAAGCAGCTCCGTGATTCTTTCCATCGGCCCGCAGCCCATGCTGCCGGTCATCATTACCAGATGCCGGTGCGAGGGCTCGAGCCCCACGGCGAGCTTCGCCTCCCGGTTCGGCAGGCAGGTATAGAGCTCCTCGCGCACGGGGATGCCGCAGGGGAGGATGGTCTCCGGCCGGACGCCGTTTTTTTCGAATTCCGCGCGCAGCGACGCGTCGGGGATGACGCAGGTGTCCAGCTGCATCCGGTCGCACGAGGGACTTGCGGTGTAGTCCGTGGCGATGAACATGGTCCTGACCGGCAGCGGCTGCTGCTGCTGGATGAACGTGAGCATCAGCGCGGGGAACAGATGCACGCACACCACCGCGTCGTATCCGCCCTGCACGATGGCCGCGCGCAGCCGCTTGCACCCGCGCCGCAGAATGCGGCAGGCCGCAGACGACTCGTTAAACGACGCCGGGTGCTCCTCCGCGTACTGGTAGCCCTTGTTGTAGAGCTTCGGGAAATAGCGGTAGAAGCGCACATGCCAGTTGCTCACAAAGCGGCTCGTGCCCTTCGACACGTACAAGAGCGCGTCGTCGGTCTCATAGGTGTGGCCGCGGCGCTGCAGCTCCGTGCCGATGGCCCGGGCGCAGGAATTGTGCCCGCCGCCGGTATTGCAGCTGAGGATCAGGACTTTCATTCTTCTTTGCTCCTTTTTGCGCACATCCGCTCATACAGCCGCACAAGGCGGGGGCGGTTATAGCGCTGAATGATGAGAAAAACCAGATTGCCGAAAATGGCGTAGATCAGATATAAAAGGATGCCGCCCGCGCCCGGCCAGATGGCGAGCAGTCCGAGCCCCGCCAGAATGAGCAGCGCGTGCGTGGCCTCCGCCGCGCAGGTCTCGCGGATCATGACGAGCAGCGTCTGCTCGTCCGGCCGGGCCGGGATCTTCTTGGCGGGCATGAGCTTCGGGAAGATCCGGCTCATATCCGGTACGCGGCTCTGCCACTTTGCAATGCCGATGGCCTCGTAGATCTTCCCGCCCTTTTCAAACGCAAAGCTCCGGTAGGGGAAGCGCGTATAGTCGAACCACTCCTTCGGCACGAGCCTGCCCAGCACAAAGCTCACCACGCCCAGCCCCGCCGCATAGCACAAACAATAAATAAACCGCATCGGTGCTCCTTTCTGTCTTCGGAAAGGCTCCCCTCCCAGGGGAGCTGTCAGCCGCAGGCTGACTGAGAGGTCGCCGCAGATTTGATGCGACCTCTCCGTCTCGGCTTCGCC
>OKUM01001627.1_pt1 | contig 10364 bp, 10 predicted proteins | sample 1606801 | NCBI WGS metagenome assembly OKUM01 (sample SAMEA3882546, study PRJEB24775) | human gut metagenome | biome: human-associated habitat; feature: intestine environment; material: feces | place: Netherlands | collected 2009/2010
TCGTGCCGCTGGTCGCAGCTTCACCAGAAACGGACTGCACGGCGATTTCTTCGTCAGGGGCGCTTTCATAGACCGTGTGTTCGTGATCTTCGACTGCAAACGCCGAAATGCTCAGCGAAAACACCATGCAGAGGACAAGCAACAATGCCGTAATTTTTCTCATTTTCATGCTCAACCCTCCATGACAGCCGCAATCGTGAAGATCACAGTCGCAGCGTTGATGTTTGTGACAGCCTCGCTCGCAGAAACCTTGGCTTTATAGCGGATGGCGAGATTTTTCTCGGCGGCAATCGCCGGAAACGCGCTGTCCACAAGCGTCAGACTGCCCGCACCTTTCGTGCTGCAACCGTTGATAGACAGCGCAATGCTGTTTTTTCCTGCGCTGAAATCATCATAGTTGCCGATCTCAAACGTGCCAGCCTGAACATCCACTTTCGTCACCTTGATACTGCCTGTTTTGGCAGTATTGGTGATTGCTGCATTATTGGCTGCCACAACATAGCCGTCTACCAGTGAAACCGGCAAACAAGCTGGAACGGTGCAAGAGATCGGAGCAGCCACATTGACCACGGTGAGCGTCACCGGCACACGGGCCTCGGTCGTTTCCGCTGCCGACGCAGGCACGGGAAGCGCAAAAATGAGCGCCAGCGCCAGAAGCAGCGCTGCCGCTTTCTGATAGGTTTTCATCACATTACTGCACCTCCTTGGGCCAGAGATACGCTGTGTGTAGCGTCAACTCGGTCTGCATGGAGCCGATCTGCTTGCCGTCGCGGAATGCAGTCACAATAACTGTACACTCCACGTTCCCGAACTCCGGCACTTCCAGCAACGTCAATGTCGAGACAGATTTTCCTGCGGCAAGCTCAAAAGCGTCGGCAATCAAGGTGTTGTCCTTGTTACGGCGAATTTCCACCTTGTAGGTATCGCTTTTGCTGTTGTTTGTGAACTCAGCTTTTACCGACTGTTCCCCGACAATAGCATACAGATGAGCCGGAGCAACAACAGCAATCTGATTGTCCGCGACAATGGCGTTGAGCTGCTTCTGGGCTTCACGGAGACCGCTGACATCGTAAAATACAACCTCGGTTTCTTTGAAAGCCCTTGCGCGTTCCGTGATGCGAACCTTGATCGTGTCAATGACTGCGAGGGTGGAATCTCTGTCATAAATGACTTTCACGGCATCGTCTACGCGGGCTACGACAACAGCGGGCATATTCGTCCCAGCGTTGCAGTACACGGCTTTTGTGCCGCCGCCCCAGACGAGCAGACGACCCTTGACGGTCACATTGTCCAGCACGATTTTACCATCCGCCGCGCCGCAGCCAATGATGAGGTCACCATCCACGGTCAGATTTTTCAGTTCCACGTCGTCGGTGCGAATGAGAACGCTGCCTTTAATGTCCTTGTCATAAGTGCCCTTGGACACGATGTAAGTGCCGATAATGTTGTAGAAGATCTGTGCAAACTCGGCGCGGGTGATGTTGTCTAGCGGTTCCAGACCTTTTGTGCGTCCGTGGATATAATCCGTTCCGACCATTGCGCGGACGTATGGCAGCGCCCAGCTGGAAATGTTCTTTTCATCTGCAAATTTGGACAAGTCCGTTTTTGCATATGCGTTGTAGTCCAGTTCCAGCGCTCTTGCCACAACGGTCATGGCTTCTTGCCTGCTGATGGGCGCGTCGGGAGCCATTGCCGAAGCAGAGCGACCGTTATACGTCCCCATCTGGACAGCGAGGGCTACATCTTTGTAGTACCACTTGGATTTTGCAACGTCCTTGTACTGCGAAATATCTGCCGTTTTATAGCAGCCGAAAGACCTGTTGATGATCGCAGCCATCTCCGCACGGGTCATATCTCCATTCGGGTCAAGTGTCGTGCTGGATTTGCCGTACAAAAGTCCGTTGTCCACTGCGGCGCTCACGGCTTCGGCATACCATGCGGTACGGTCGAAATCGCGGAAATCCGTGGCTTTGCGGTTGACCGTGTTTGCCGCCGATGCGGAAACTGCCAGTGATAAGCACGATACCGCCGCAAGGAACAATGCGAGGATTCGTTTTTTCTTCACGTTGAATACCTCCTGTTAGAATTTAAGGGGAACGCTTTGGGCGTTCCCCTTGGATGAATTGCGATCAGACCGCATCCCAAGCGATGATGAACAGAACGCTTGCGATGGCGGTGTTGGTCACAGCTTCGGAGACCGGGGTCACGATGGCGTCATAGGCAATGCTGATGCTGTTTGCAGAGGTGTCGCCCACGCCGGACATGAAGCAACCTTCAACAGCAGCGTCCAGAAGCGTCTGCTTGGAAGCGTTCTTGTCGTCGGTCAGCTTCTTTTCGCCGTCGCCGAGGCAGAGGGAGAAGCCAAACTTGTTGGAGTTGACCTTTTCATGGGCGAGCGTGGCCTTGTCGCCGAACGCAGCCAGCGACCATCCCTGCGCGGCTTCGATGCTCACGGAATTGACCTTGACAGCGCCGAACGAGTTGTTGACGATCTTCGCGTCGGTCGCAGTAGAAACTGTTCCATCCGTGCCAACAGCGATGGGCAGGACGGTGGGCACGGTGACGGACATCTTAGTGGCTGCGGGGTCGCCGCCGATGCTGCCGTCAGCGGTAGACGAGAGCGTGACGCTGGATGTGCCGGTGCCGCCCGAAGCGTCAACGGTATTGGCAGCAGAAGCAGAAATGGCGAGGGACGCGAGCATGCAGACCGCAAGGACGAGAGAGATAGTCTTCTTAAAGTTTTTCATGGTGTTTACTCCTTTTTCATAATAAAATTTTAGTTTTTAATGGTGATATTGATGATAGCACCGGCTGTGCCGATGGTTTCGCCACTGACCGGGTCAAGATTGTGGAACATGGCTGTGCATTCATACGTGCCGGCCGGAAGTTCCGCATCAAGGGCAGCACGTTCGATCTTGCTGCCCACGGGGATCGCTTTGCTCTGGTAGATCTGTTCACCTGTGTCGTTGCGGATGAACTCGACCTGCTGCGGGTAATTATTGATCGATTCGTTTACGATCATGACGTTGCCCTCAGCCTTGCCGTTTTCAAAGTACGGCGCGGTGTTCATGCTGATGTTGATCATGCCTTCCGCGACCTTTTCGTTCAGTTTTTCCGCAATTTCTTCGGGCGAAAGGTTATCCCAGCCGCCCTCGACGGCGCTGGAATCGTAGACGATACCGGTTTGACCACGAGCGTCTTCTTTGGTCAGCGGCTTGCTGACCAGACGGGTGATAAGAAAAATGCCCGCGCCAATGGCACAGACGAGAAATGCGACGGCAAGCACAACGCGGATATTGAGCCGTGCCTGTTTTGGATGATCCTGATATACTTCGTACATGGAAACAGCTCCTTTGTATTTTGTTTTGTATGCTAGGGCGGAATACGATAGCGACACAGCAGGCGATACAGGTCGTCCACCGTGCATGGGATTTGATTTCCGGGCAATTCGATACCTCCTCCGTCTGAATTTGAGTATAAAAAAACACGATCTTGAAAAAAGTCGTGTTTTTTATGAAGTTAGCTGTGCCTCATCCGCCGCGCTGCCTGAGAAATTCCAGAAACAGATCTTCGATTTCCTTGTCGCTTTTGAACTTGCTCAGGTATGGTGCAAAGCGCTTCCGGTCAAAGCTCAGCTTTTTCGGCTGCGCGGCAGCCCGCGACGTTGCCTTTTCCCGTGCCTCCCGCCATGCGGCGTAGACTGCCTGCTGATCCGCTGCCGGCGGCGGGCATTGCGTCTGAATAAACGTCATTGTCTGCTTGTTCAGCGCATAGCCTTCGATCTGGCACATCTCGACAAACGCCGTTTGCGTCGCTGTATCGTAATCTGCAATCAGGTCGGCACAGGCCAGATTCAGCTTCTTCGGCCCATTCTCCACGATCTCGGCAAGCGGCGGGATCAGCTGTGCCAGCTTGACCGCCTTGCGGATTTCATACTCTGTCACGCCGAAAAACTCAGCTACAATTTTTCTCGCGTTGTACCTTTGGCGATTGTCGCCAAAGGTTTCAACTGCCGCATTTCGCTGTCCGCAGCGGTTTCGGGCATCCAGCAACGCTTTATACGCCTTGCCGCGCTCGATGATCGTCAGATCCTGCCGCCGCAGAAGATTCGTTGCAATCGCAATGCTGATGGCACGCTGGTCGTTGACGTTCATAACTGTTGCCGGAATATCCGTCCATCCTGCCAGCTTTGCCGCTGCTGTGCGGTTATGCCCGGCCAAAATCTCAAATTCATCCGTTCCTGCGATGGGGCGAAGCAGAATCCGCTCATACAAGCCGTTCTCTTTTAATTCTTCCGCAAAGGCTTCCAGCTTAGCGTGAGGGTAGGGGTGAAAGCCGATGTCGGCGGTAAAGAACGGGCGCAGCTTGCTGATCGGCACGTCACGAAATTGTGTTTCTGTCTGCGGCACCGGCATCTGAAAAATCTGTTCATACGCCGCGTCGCCGGTCTGCTGTTCGGATGCCTGCTGGGTCGCGCTCATGCGCTTGCGCAGCATCTCGTTCATGTTCGCTCTAGCCAAGCCGCAGCACCTCCGAGGCAAGATTCCGATAGGATTCCGCTGCCGGATTGCCCGGCTCGTAGTCCAGAATGCTCATACCAGCCATGGGGCATTCTGCAATACGAATGGTGTACTCGATGGGCCGGTCAAAGACGTGCAGATCGTCGCCGTAGACCTCCCGGACGCTCTGCTGTACGCTTTTGCAGAGCTGCGGCCGGGACTGGTACATTGTCAGTAAAATGCCCGCGATCTTCAAATCCGGGTTGAAATGCTTCTGCACCGAACGTACCATATCAAGCACATCCGGGATGCCCTCGGATGCGAGGAAGTGGGATTGCACGGGGATGATGCAGTAATCCGACGCGCTCAACGCATTGACGGTCAAAAGCTCCTGCTTGAGTCCACAGTCAATAATAATGTAGTCATAGGCGTCGCGCAGCGGTTCCAGCACCTGCGCCAGCATCTTTTCCGCGCAGCATTCGGATTCGTTCACGGCTCTGTACTGCGAGATCTGCATGACTTGGAGCCGCGCCGCCGCATCCGATAAGCGCCGGTTTGCGGGAATGAGATCCGGCTTACTGTCTGTATGCAGGATGCAGCGCGGCAGATGCAGCTCCAGATCCTCCGGATAATCGATGGCGGCAAGCAGCAGATTTGCCAATGTGTATTTCTGCTCGGCTGGGGTGTAACCCATAGATGCGGTGAGATTGCCCTGCGGGTCGTTATCGATGAGAAGCACGCGTTTGTCTTCATCCGCCAAAGCAGAAGCGAGATTCAGAGCTGTCGTCGTCTTACCGACGCCGCCTTTTTGATTGGTTACAGATATGATCTTCATGGTTAAACCTCAATTTTTAGTTTTATATCGTGTCGAGGCATAGATAATAAAAAAGTAGTAAGTCGGTAGTAAACAATACCGACCTACTACGAAAAAGTAAGGAATATCAAGCATCCTGAGGTTTTTGTTTATATACTGCCGTGGCAGACGAATAAGATTTTTGTCATTGCATGGGTTCCTTTCGTGGTGGTCAGGGGTATCTTAGCATATGGGGCAGGGAGAGGCAAGATGGAAATAAAATAATAATAAGAACTACTTGCAAAATTGAAACGGGTATGCTAGAATAGAATCACGGAAAGCAAGACACGATATTTTAAATCTGAATTGAAAAGGAGACACAGATATGAGCAAGTATGCAGGCACGAAAACGGAGGCCAATCTGCGCGCCGCGTTCGCGGGCGAGTCGCAGGCGAGAAACCAGTACACCTTCTTCGCCTCCGTGGCGAAAAAGGAAGGCTACGAGCAGATGGCGGCGCTGTTTCTGAAGACGGCGGAGAACGAGAAGGAGCACGCGAAGCTCTGGCTCAAGGAGCTGGCCGGGATCGGCGACACAAAGGCCAATCTGGCCGCAGCCGCCGCGGGCGAAAACTACGAATGGACCGACATGTATCAGGACTTCGCCAAGACCGCCGAGGAAGAGGGCTTCCCGGAGCTGGCGCAGCGCTTCCGCCTGGTCGCCGAGATCGAGAAGCACCATGAGGAGCGCTACCGCGCCCTGCTGCACAATCTGGAGACGGCGCAGGTCTTTGAAAAGAGCGAGGTCAAGGTCTGGGAGTGCCGCAACTGCGGGCACGTCGTCGTCGGCACCAAGGCGCCGGAGGTCTGTCCCGCCTGCAGCCATCCGCAGAGCTATTTCGAGCTGCGGGAAGAGAACTACTGAGAAGTAAAAAGTAAGCGTGAAGTGTGAAGAAGTGTGGTGCTGGCTGCGCCAGCGATCAAAAAAGTGCCGCTTCGCGGCACACCACACTGATTCACGATTCCCTATTACCTCAAAAAAAGCGGCTGCCGAAGCAGCCGCTTTTTTATGTGCGTATTGGACTTAGTTCAGCTCGGTGATGCCGTCGATCCGCAGCTGGAAGGACGGAGCGGACTGGAAGTAGGACTCGTGGTAGTAGCCGTCGAAGATCGCTTCGTCAGCATCGGGCGTGAAGTCGCCGTCGGTATCGGTTGCGAACGCGGAGGTGACAGTTTCGCCGCCAACGGTGAACTTGCTGGTGTCGAAGACGTGCAGGCTGCCGTCCTTGATAGCTGCGATGGTCTCGTCGACCTTCTCCTGGGTGCCGGGTGCGCAGGACTCGCCGAGCGGAGTGAGCTTGACAGCGTCAGACTCATAGCCCTGGCTCCAGTTGGTGTCGAAGGACTCGCCGTTCATAACAGCGTTGAATGCGTACTCATAGAAGACTTCCCAGACGTTGGTCGGAGAGGTCAGAGCGGCGGTCGGAGCAACTGCGAGCATGTCGACGTTGTAGCCGACGCAGTAGACGGTGGTGCCGGCGTCAAGCGCTTCCTGGCAGGCGGACGGAGCGCCGGTGGAGTCAGCGTGCTGGCTGACGATGATGCAACCGTCGGCGATCAGAGCCTTGGCAGCTTCGTTTTCAGCGGTGATGTTGAACCAGGAGTTGGTGTACTGAACCTGCATGGCGACATCGGGAACGATGCTCTGCACGCCAAGGAAGAATGCGGTGTAGCCGGAAACGACTTCTGCGTACGGATAAGCGCCGACATAGCCGATCTTGATCTTGCCGTCAGCATTCTTGTTCTTGTCTTCGACCTTGCCTTCGTCGATGAGCTGCTGCAGCTTCATACCGGCGACGACGCCGCCGACGTAACGGGCTTCATAGATGCCGGTGAAGGCATTGTGGAAGTTTGCAAGGCCATCCGCTCTGGCGGTGTCGCCGGTCATAGCGACGAACTGCACGTCGGGATATTCCTCAGCGGCCTGACGGCAGAAGGACTGATGGCCGTAGGAGTTGGTGATGACGATCTGGCAGCCCTGGTCAACGCAGTCGACGCAGGCGTCATAGCAGGTCTCGTCTTCGCCGATGGAGTATTTCCAGACGATGTTGTTCTCGCTGATGCCCAGAGCCTTGGTGGCCTCCTGGATGCCGAGAATGTGGGAGTAGGTGTAGCCTTCGTTTTCGTCACCGATGAGAACGACGCCGATCTTGATGTCGGTGCCGACAGCATCGCCGGTGGGCTCAGCCGGAGTCTCTTCCTCGGCGGGAGCCTCGGTCTCTTCAGCGGCGGGTTCGGTGGTCTCGGTGGTTTCAGCCGGAGTGGTCTCGGCCGCGGTGTCGTCCGTCTTGGCGGTGGAAGCGCAGGCAACCAGCGCGAAGACCATGACTACGGCGAGAAGCAGAGCGATGATCTTTTTCATGTGTTCGTTCCTCCTAAAAAATTTTGTGACGGAAGTCACAGTCCTGCTGTGCGGAGCCCCGCGCAGCAAAATTGGATACCTGTATTTTAATTGATTCTATACAAAAAAGCAATCTGTTTTTTCGCATTTGCGGGATAGAAATACAAAAAAATGAAGGTCCGACCAAAAACTTTTTTAGTTTTTTCGGCGCTTTGTTATAATTGCCCGATTGCGGCGGGCTGATTTCGTGAAGAACGCCCAAGAACATAAGTGGAATTTCTGCACGATATTATGATATGATATTCTAGAATGGGCAGGCACCACAAGCGGCCTGCGTCTGCGCGGCACGCGCAGAAAAGCGCTGAGAACAAAGGAGCACGGAACAGTGAACACTTATATAGTAAAGGGAGATATCTGCTTCAGCCGGAGCATGGATGAGATCGTCTGTCTGGAACAGGGCAGCATCGTTGTGGAGCAGGGGCGCGTCACCGGCGTCTTTCAGACGCTGCCGGAGCGCTATGCCGCGCTGCCGGTGCTGGATTACGGCCGCAGTCTGATCCTGCCCGGTATGTCCGACCTGCATGTCCACGCGCCGCAGTTCGCCTTCCGCGGGCTCGGCATGGATATGGAGCTGCTGGAGTGGCTCAACACCTATACCTTCCCGGAGGAATCCAAATACAAGGACCTGGACTACGCCGAAAGGGCGTATGGCAGCTTCGCCTCGCATCTGCTGCGCAGCACGACCACGCGCGCGGCCATCTTCGCCACCATCCATGTGCCCGCGACGGAGCTTCTCATGCAGAAGCTGGACGCGATGGGGCTGGAATGCTTCGTGGGCAAGGTCAATATGAACCGCAACTCGCCGGTCTACCTGCGCGAGATCTCCACCAACCAGGCCCTGCGCGACACCGAGCGCTGGATCTGCGAGACGCAGGAGCGTTATGCCCACGTCAGGCCCATCCTGACCCCGCGCTTCATCCCGTCGTGCACGGACGATCTGATGTTCGGGCTGGCGCGGCTGCGGGTGAAATACGACCTGCCGGTGCAGAGCCATCTGTCGGAAAACTATTCGGAGATCGCCTGGATCCGCGAGCTGTGCCCGCGCTCGAAGAACTACGGCGACGCGTATGAGCAGTTCGGCATGTTCGGCGGCGGATATCCGTGCATCATGGCGCACTGCGTCCACTCGAACGAGGACGAGCAGGCGCTGATGCAGAAAAACGGCGTGTTCATCGCCCATTCGCCGGAATCGAACATGAACCTCGCCTCCGGCGTCGCGCCGATCAATAAATTCCTCGATAACGGTCTGCAGGTCGGCCTTGCGACGGATGTCGCCGGCGGCAGCCATGAGAGCCTGCTCCGCGCCATGACCCACGCCATCCAGGCCTCGAAGCTCCGCTGGCGGCTGTATGATCAGGACGTGAAGCCCCTGTCGTTTGACCGCGCGTTCTATCTTGCCACTATGGGCGGCGGCGCGTTCTTCGGCAAGGTCGGCTCGTTCCTGGACGGTTACGAATTTGACGCCGTCGTGCTGGACGACGCGGCGCTGGACCATCCGCAGGAGCTTTCGGTCCGCGCCCGGCTCGAGCGCGCGGCCTATCTGGCCGACGACCGGAACCTCACGGCCAAATTTGTCGCGGGGCAGAAAATTCTCGGTTGACAAACGGACGGCTTTTTTGTAGAATACAGCCGCAATTGCATAGCGCCGGAAACCGGCGCAGACAGTTCGTGACCATCCTGTCTTAAAATAAAACTAGGGAAGCGTCAGTTGACAAGAGCACACGCGCTTGCGGGCCGGACTGGACCGCCGTCCGCTGCGTTATCGTCCTTGACATGCGACAGCATGCCTGCGTCCTCTGCCTTGCAGACAACGCTCCAGACCGGCCGGCAAGTCCTTCAGAGTTTTTCACGGAGGATAAACGGCGGCTGGCCAGGCAGACGAGGCAGGTGGGCTGTCGCCCGCCAACGAGGATAACGACGCCAGACGTTGTTTTGCCCCGTGAAAAACCGCGTGTGCTCGTGTCAGCTGACGCAAAGCAAAGATGGGCGCACTGCGTCCATCTTTTTTTCCCTCCGGCAATTGCAGAAGGAGGAACCATCCATGAAAAAACTCACCACCCGCCAGATCGCCCTGAACGGCGTCGCCGCCGGTCTCTACGCGGCCATCACGATCCTGACCGCGTCGTTCGCCTACGGCAACATCCAGTTCCGCATCGCAGACGCCCTATGCGTGCTCGTCGTGCTCGAGCCGTCGCTGACTGTCGGCCTCACGCTGGGCTGCCTGATCTCCAACATCTTCTCCACGGTCTCCGCGCTCGATATCGTCATCGGCACGGCCGGGACGCTGCTGGGCTGTTTGCTTGCCGCGAGAGTCAAAAAGGACTGGCTCGTGCCCGTGCCGATCATGCTGGCCAATGCGGTGCTCGTCGGCGCGATGCTGGCGTATGTGCTCACGCCGACCGCGCTTGTGCAGGGCTTCTTCATCAACGGCGGCGAGGTCCTGCTCGGCGAAGCCGTCGTCCTCTACCTGCTCGGCGTGCCGCTGCTGGTGTTTTTCCGCAAAAACGGAGTGATGGAGAAATTGATGAAAGAAAAACGCTGAAACCAAGGCTCCCCTCCCAGGGGAGCTGGCGTACCAATAATGGCATAAACTACGCGCCTGAGAGGTTGTCGC
>OKUM01001647.1_pt1 | contig 10274 bp, 8 predicted proteins | sample 1606801 | NCBI WGS metagenome assembly OKUM01 (sample SAMEA3882546, study PRJEB24775) | human gut metagenome | biome: human-associated habitat; feature: intestine environment; material: feces | place: Netherlands | collected 2009/2010
ACACATATTCGTTGTATAGTGTAAAGCATTTTTAGAAGTTTTTCAATACTCTTTCCACAACTTTAACGTTGGAATCACCATATTTTTTCTTTAATTCTTCTAACAGAAAATCGCTGATCTGCACATGGTATCCTGCCGGAAGACGTTTTATCGCCTTCACATCTTTGAGGTAGATTACTACCGCAGAAGTTCCCACTGAACCTCTCAGATAGTTCAGAAGTTCCTGCTCTTTCTGTGCATAATCCTCACGGTCTTTAAACTGAATCCAGATTTCTCGTGGTATATCATCAAAAGCACGTACTTTTTCCAGAATTAGCTTACTCGGCTTATCATCTTCTGCATTGACACGTCCCTGGATAAAGACTCGCGCATCTTCATTGATCAACGTCTGCCATTTCTCATAATCTCTCGGGAATACAACGATCTCCACAGTTCCCATCAGGTCTTCTACCGTCAGGAACGCCATCACCTTATTGTTTCTTGTATACTTGATCGTCTTCTCTGTGATCATACCACCAATGATCACTTTCTGACCGTCATAAACCTTCGGAATACCAGTTTCATCGTCCGGCTGGAAATCAATCGTTCTCGCTGAGATCATCTTTTCCATAATATTCCGGTATTTCTCCAGAGGATGTCCACTCAGATAGATTCCAAGAACATCTTTTTCAAAACCAAGGATCATATCCTTATCATATTCTTCCACATCCGGCATCCGGATCTCATAATCTTTTTTATCTTCTTCACCAACCAGATCAAACAGACTCATCTGTCCTGCAAAAGAATTCTTCTTCTCCTGCGCGATGCTGTCCACGATCTGACTGTAAACAACCATTTTCTGCCGGCGGTTTCCCTCCAGACAGTCCAGTGCTCCAGCTTTGATAAAGTTCTCAATCGCACGTTTATTTACCGTACCGGTCAGTCTCTCGATAAAATCCTTCAGTGATCGATATTCTCCGTTTGCCTCCCTCTCTTCCACCAGGGCATTGATCACCGGGCGTCCAACGCTCTTGATTGCAGAAAGGCCATAACGGATTGCGCCATTATCAACTGAGAATCCATATGCTCCACGGTTTACATCCGGCGGCAGGATCTTAATATTCATCTTCCTGCATACCTGAATATACTCAGCTACTTTGATCGGCATTTCAATCACAGATGTCATAAGAGCAGCCATGAATTCAACCGGATAATAATATTTCAGAAATGCCGTCTGATAAGAAACTACAGCATACGCTGCCGCATGAGACTTATTAAATGCGTATTTTGCAAAGTCAATCATATCGTCATAAATCTTATTTGCCGTCTGCTCCGGAATTCCATTGGCAATACAGCCTGGTACGCCTTCCGCTTCATTTCCATAAACAAAGTTCTGACGCTCTTTCTCCATGACTGCTGCTTTTTTCTTGGACATTGCACGACGTACCAGGTCGCTCCGTCCAAGTGTATAACCTGCCAGATTACGCACAATCTGCATAACCTGCTCCTGATATACGATACATCCATATGTCGGTTTCAGGATCGGCTCCAGCTGCGGGCAGTCATATTTGATCGTATCCGGGCGATTTTTTCCCCGGATATACTGCGGAATAAAATCCATCGGCCCCGGACGATACAGGGAAATTCCCGCGATCACATCTTCCAGGCTCTGTGGTTTCAGTTCCTTCATGAAGTTCTTCATTCCCGCACTTTCCAGCTGGAACACTCCATCCGAATGACCTGTTCCAAGAGAATCCAGTACCTTCTTATCATTATAATCAATATGCTGCATATCCAGCTTCACACCGGTATCCTGTTCTACCAGATGTACCGCATTCTGGATAACTGTCAGTGTACGAAGTCCCAAAAAGTCCATTTTCAGAAGTCCCAGTTCTTCCAGAGTTGTCATTGTAAACTGGGTAACGATCGAACCATCCGATGCTCTGGAAAGCGGTACATATTCTGAAACATCCTTCTGACTGATCACAACACCTGCTGCATGCATGGAAGTATGGCGTGGCAATCCTTCCAGACGTTTCGCTGTATCGATCAGTTCATGGATTTCTTTATCCTCTTCATATACCTTCTTAAATTCCGGATTCATCTGCAGAGCTTTGTCAATCGTGATATTCAGCTCCTGTGGAATCATTTTGGCGATCGTATCCACCTGCGCATAAGGCAGATCCATCACACGTCCGACATCCCGGATAACGCCTCGCGCTGCCAGCGTACCAAACGTAACGATCTGAACGACACAGTCATCGCCATATTTTCTTCTGACGTAATCAATAACTTCCTGTCTTCGTTCAAAGCAGAAGTCAACGTCAATATCCGGCATGGATACTCGTTCCGGGTTGAGGAAACGCTCGAACAGCAGATCATAACGAATTGGATCAAGCTGTGTGATGCCCAGTGTATATGCAACCAGGCTTCCCGCTGCAGATCCACGTCCCGGTCCGACCATGATATCATGATCACGGGCATATTTGATAAAATCCCACACGATCAGGAAATAGTCAACGTATCCCATGTTCTTGATCGTCGTCAGTTCATAATTCAGCCTCTCTTTCAATTCCTCGGTCACTGGCTGATAACGTTCTTCCAGTCCTTTGAAACAAAGCTCATTTAAGTACTCCCAGGAAGTATATCCGTCCGGAACGCCAAATTTCGGCAGCTTGGTTACACCGAATTCAATCTCTACATGACAGCGCTGTGCAATCTTATGTGTATTTTCCAATGCTTCTGTCGCATATGGAAAAAGACGTTCCATCTCTTCCGGAGATTTTACATAATACTGACCGCCCTCATAACGCATACGATCCTGATCTGCCAGTTTCTTACCGGTCTGCAGGCAGAGCAGGACATCATGTGGCTGGGCATCCTCTGCAAGGGTATAATGTACGTCATTTGTTGCAACCAGCTCAATTCCGGTCTCGCGGTGCATCTTAAGAAGCTGCTGGTTTACATTCTGCTGTTCCGGAATGCCATGATCCTGTAATTCAAGGAAAAAATTTCCTTTTCCAAAGATATCCTGGTACCGAAGTGCGGCCGCTTTTGCATCTTCATACATACCTCTTGTAAGGAATCTTGCCACTTCACCTGCAAGACACGCACTCAACGCAATGATTCCCTCATGATATTTCTCCAGAAGCTGCAGATCCACACGCGGTTTATAATAAAATCCTTCCACAAATCCCTTGGAAACGATCTTCATCAAATTACTGTAACCCTGGTTGTTCTCTGCCAGAAGAACCAGATGGTAATAACGGTCTTCTCCACTTCCTGTTTCACGGTCAAAACGGGATCCCGGTGCAACATAAACTTCACAGCCCAGGATCGGATTGATTCCCGCAGCTCTTGCCGCACGGTAAAAATCGATCACGCCGTACATCACACCATGGTCCGTAATAGCCGCACTGTCCATGCCAAGTTCTTTGACACGGTCCACATATTCTTTTATTTTATTCGAACCATCCAGAAGACTGTATTCTGTATGGACATGAAGATGTGTAAAGTTCATACTCTCATCCTTTACCTGTTATTTCACCAGATAGATCCTGCGGTCTTTGATCTGAATTTTTCCTTCTTTAAGAAGATGTCCGACTGCACGCTTAAATGCATTTTTGCTTAAGCCAAATTCTCTGCGGATCACTTCCGGTGAAGCCTTGTCATCAAAAGGAAGTACTCCTGCAAATTCTTCGATGATCTCCAGAACATTTTCCGCATCTTCGTTGATCTGAAGATATGCTTCCTGACGGTCACTGACATCCATCTTTCCATCTTCTTTGACTCTGGTCACACGCAGGTCAAGAACAGTACCAGGACGATATTTACCTTTTGCTTCTCTTGCAGGGATCAGTGCAGAATATTTATTATCGACTGCAACAAATACTCCAAAATTCTCGCTGATCTGATATACACGGCCTTTTACCTGGTCACCTTCTTTATAAGGTGTTTCCTTGGACAGGTAAGGATAAACTTTCATAGTTGCACAGAGACGGCTGCTTTTATCCACATAAACAGCTACCAGACATTCCTGCCCCTCAAAGATACGAGTTGTCTGCTCATGATATGGAAGCAAAAGATCTTTTTCCAGTCCCCAGTCAAGAAATGCTCCGATTCTTGTTACCTGTTTTACTTTCAGAAGTCCTGCCTGCCCCACCATAAGAAGTGGTTCATTTGTTGTCGCGATCAGACGATCCTGAGAATCTTTATAAATAAAAACTTCCAGTTTATCTCCTGCTTTTGTCCCTGCCGGAACCTGTTTGACCGGCAAAAGTACCTGATGCTTTGTATCTGCATTCATATCTTCTGCAAGATATACGCCAAACTCTACGGACTTCACAACCAGTAATGTCTGTTTCTTTCCTAATTCGATCATTTTTTTCCTCCAATTTTATTTAAACTCAACAACTGCATACGGTTCACCCTTCTGATCATTCAGAAGAACTGTTGTTTTATTTTCATCTACTGCTCTTGCCGGACAGATCACATCATTCAGTCTCGCCTGCTGCTTATATTCCGCACGCATCTGATGTATCTTGAAATTCTCCGGCAGATAATCCATTGCCATCTGTACATACTGACAGTTATTTACATGATGGTTCGTATCCAGATGATGTTTCTGCACAGCAAAAGAATCCTGCTGCTCATAATCTTCCGGAAGTACAATTTTACGCGGTGCATATTCCATATCCAGTTTCGATTCCATCTTCCCGTCTTTTCCTCTGTAAGCATCTGTATCTTTCGCTTCCAGACGGACTGGCAGTCCGTTTTCCGCATCAATATAAGTCCAGAAAGTATTGGCATACGCCAGACGTTCTCCGCCCTCTGTTTCCATTGTAAAATTACGGAATCCCATAAATCCACGGAATCCATATGCCCAGGTAGATGTTTTGATTCGTTCTCCCATATATGGATAACGATCTACAACCACCTGCCATGCCGACAATACCCAGATACGTTTCCATTCCTTCAAAATATCGATTCCAAGTCCGACTTCCTCTGACTGAAAGGTACTGCAGTCCTGAAAATAATTCAGGATTCCCGGCAGTGTCAATAATCCATTTTCTCCAATTTCACTGTAGCGGACACGTCCACTGAAACTATATGCCATGCATTCACTCTCTTTCCTCATTTATAACTATCGACTCGTTCTCTGCAAAATTTTGCTTTACTTTTTATTTTATCATGTATTTTATACTAAGGTCAATCAACAAAAAATATCTCTGACCACACAGCCAGAGATATTTTTATTCAGTCATATAAAACTATACAAGATTAACTTCTTATTCCGTTACGATCATTCTGCTTCTGATCTTTTTGGAGATTTCAGAATATGCAACTGCAAGGATCAGTACGATACCTTTTACAAACTGCTGTACATAATCGTTAATACCACACATGATCATACCAGTTGTCAGTACACCCATGATCAGCATACCAATAACAACCATATGTAATTTACCTTCTCCACCATTCAGAGAAACACCACCAAGTACTACAGCTGTGATTGCATCCATTTCATATCCGGAACCTGCAGATGGCTGTCCGGAACTTGTTCTTGATAACAGTACCAGACCAGCAATTCCGGCGAGGAATCCACTGAGTCCGTATGCCATCAGCTTAATCTTTGTTACACCAATACCTGAAAGACGAGATGCTTCTTCGTTACCGCCAACACCATACAGATAACGTCCTAATGTCGTCTTAGCTAATGCATAGATAAAGATAATAAACAAAATAATTGTCAGAATAACCTGATTCGGAATACCTACAATACTTCCCTGTGCAAAAGAACCAAATGCTTTTGTAAATCCATATACAGGAAGACCTCCTGTAACAATATATGCAAGACCTCTGAGAGATGTCTGTACACCTAATGTTGCAATCAGAGGAGGCATATTTAATTTTGTTACACAGAATCCACTGATCAGTCCATAAATCAGTGACAGAATGAGTACCAGGATGCAGGTAACAGGAATCGGAAGATTATAGCTCTTTAAGAAAATAGCTGCTGTTACAGCTGATACACCTGCAACAGAACCAACCGACAGGTCAATACCTCCAGTGAGCATAACCATTGTCTGACCAATACATACAATACCTGTAATAGAAACCTGTTTCAGAATCGTAAACATTGTGGAAGTTCTGAAAAAGTTCTTGGATGTAAATGAAAAGATTGCAATCATAAGCAGCAATGCAACAACAATTCCATAATTCAATAATATAAGAACCGCATTTTTATTCTTCTTCATGTTAAAAATCCCCTTTCAATATCATAATTTGCTTGATGCCATTTCCAGAAGGTGGGTCTGATCATATTCACCTTTGCTAAGTTCGCCGGCATTCTCACCATTACTCATTACAACGATACGGTCAGACATTCCAATCAGCTCTGGCATTTCCGAACTGATCATTATAATGCTCTTGCCTGCCTCTACCAGCTTACACATAAGATTGTAAATCTCCTGTTTTGCACCAACATCAATACCTCTGGTCGGTTCATCAAAAATAAGGATTTCACAGTTTGTGGCAAGTGCTTTTGCAAGCACGACTTTCTGCTGGTTACCACCTGAAAGATTCTTTACCAGCTGTTCCGGACTTGGTGTTTTAACATTCAGCTCCTTAATATACTGGTCAACAATCTCTTTTTCCTGTTTCTTCTGAACCACTGATACTTTAGAGATTTTTTTCAGAATACTGTACACGATATTTTCTCTGATTGTAAGAGAAAGCACGCAGCCCTGTGCCTTTCTGTCCTCCGGAATCAGTCCGATTCCGGCCTCGAGGCCATCTGCCGGACTCTTTGGCGAATATTTCTTACCATTAAAAGTAATTGTTCCGGATTCAATTGGGTCAGCTCCGTAAATTGCTCTTACAAGTTCAGTTCTTCCTGCACCTACAAGGCCTCCAAATCCAAGAATTTCTCCTTTTTTCAGTTCAAAACTTACATCGTGTACTCTTTTATTTTTAAGATGTTCCACTTTAAGAAGTGTTTCTCCAATTTTCCGCTTCGGTTCCGGATAATCATCCGAAAGTTCTCGTCCTACCATGTATGTGATCAGCTGTTTTTTGGTAATATCCTGTACATCCTTGGAAACTATATGTTTACCATCACAGAATACACTTACACGGTCACATATTTCAAATACCTCTTCAAGACGATGTGAAATAAAAATAATGGTTACATGATCCTGTTTTAATTTCTGGATAATTTTAAAGAAAACTGCCGTTTCTTTTACAGTAAGAGGAGCTGTTGGTTCATCCATGATAATAAACTCAGATTTTTTGGATACCGCCTTCAAAATCTCAACGATCTGCTGATATGCAATACCAAGATCACAGACTCTCTTATGTACATCAATGTCTACACCCATTTCCTTGCAGAGCTCTTTGGCCTGTTTTTCCATGGCTGCAATGTCTCTGATAATACCCTTCTTGATTTCTCTTCCATAGAAGATATTTTCTGCTACGGAAAGATATGGAATCAGGCTGAATTCCTGATAAATAACACTGATACCAAGCTCCATAGACTGCTTCGGTGTCAGTTTTGCATATTCTTTTCCATTAAATTCGATCGTACCACTGGTTGGTTCATTGGCGCCTGTCAAAATCTTAATAAACGTAGATTTTCCAGCCCCGTTTTCCCCACAAATGGCATGTACCTCTCCACGCTTTACCTCGAAGTTCACGCCGTCCAGGGCTTTTACGCCAGGATAATATTTGCATATATCCTTAACTCTCAAGATAATGTCGTCCATCTTAAACCCCCATTCCCTTTATTAAAAGACACCCCGTAGCAAGCCACGGGGTGTTCTGTTTGTAGATGCTATGCCGCTTTATTATGTCTTCTATTTAGGATCGTAAGCGTATGTGCCATCAAGTAAATCTGCAAGCGGAACCATTACAGGTGTGAATCCCTGAGTCTTGGTTTCTGCCGTTTTTCCGTTTATGCAATAGTATACTAACTGATATGCAGATTCATATCCACAAGCATATGGAGCAAGGTCTACAGTTCCTCTGTAAATAGTATCATCCTGAAGCATGTCGTTCAGAGCTTCGTCTGTTGCATCACCGGAGAATACTGCTACAGGGTCAGATCCTGTGTAACCAGCATTTACAAGTGCCTGATATCCACCGATTCCGCCGCTGTCGTTTGTAGCAACTACCACTTTAAGATCCGGATATGCTGCAAGTGCACTCTCTACGATTTCAAGTCCACCTTCAGGAGTATCACCAGCCTGACGGGTTACTACGTTAACGTTCGGGCATTCTTTTTCAAGAGTATCCTGAACACCATCACCACGTGCGATAACGTCTTCTACGTTATCCTGGGAAATGATACAAACCTGTACTTCATCTTCATCAGCAAGGTTTTCGTTAATCCAGTTTGCAGCATTCTGTCCAATTGCCTGGCCATAGCTGTATTCTTCTACGATATAACGGAAATCAACGATGTCAACGCTCTGTGCTGCACAGCTTGTAACGATACCAGCATCGTTTGCTTTTGTAACAACATCTGTCAGTGCGTTCTGGTCGATCGGGGAGATCATGATCGCATCATATTCATCGTTTACCATTGTCTCAACGTCAGATACCTGTTTATCTACGGTCAATGGTTTTTCCAGTCCCATTTCTTTACATGCAGCTTCGAAACCTTCAACCACCTGTACAAACCATGGGTTTGCAAGGTTCATACAAACATATCCAAGTTTGAGATCTGAAGGAACATCAGATTTCTGAACAGCTGCCTTAACTTCGTCCATTGTCATGGTATCGCCGCCGGCTGCATCATCCTTTGTCTCTTCTGCTGCAGCTGCTGTGTCGTCTGCTTCGCTCGCAAATGCAACTGTTCCGGACAGTGCAGAAGCGATCATTGCTGTTGCCATAATGAGCGCGAGTCTCTTTTTCATTGTAAAAACCCTCCGTTTCGTTTTTTATTATTTCACCGGCCCCCTGCCGGATAAAATACACATTCCTTCTTTTTAGAAATTTACATAGTCTTTGTAATCAGCAAAAATCAGATATTTTGCTTCTTCATCTTCTTCAATTTCCGGAATTCTTCCACCTGCGGTATGGAAACGATTGTCAATCGTGTCATCGTTACAGGTTGATACTTCAAACAGCATAACCTTTCCTGTTCCCGGAACCCCCTGCCATGTATGGTACTGACCCGGTTTCAGTGTTACGCTCTGTCCTGGTTTCAGGATAATCTGTCCGCCTGCCGGAACCGTTACATTACATCCGTCTACACTTACAGTAACCGGCGTATCTGCAAAAGTACCTGGTTTTCCAGCTCTTCCACCTTCTACATCTTTGAAATCTTCTTCGGTACAGTTGTACAAGGTAATTGCAAGATTACCTCCGCCTCTGTTGATGATGTCTTCCATTTTACTCCAGTGATAATGATATGGAAGAATCTGTCCATCACCTACAAGAAGAAGTTTTTCTGCGTATGGCTTCGGATATTTATCTTTCTTATAGAAGTTTCCGTTTCTGAATGTAAAGATTGTAAGACCAATCTTCTCAAAATCGCCACTTCCGAAATCTGTGATATCCCATCCGAGCATATTTTCTACAATCTCTTCGTTCTCTTTGCCAGCCGCTTTCCATTCCGGAACACCCCAATATGCGAATGGTGGAAGAGGCAATCCCCTATCTTCCATAAATTTGATAGTATCCTCGATTATGGAATTTAATTCTGATCGTTTCATTTACCTTCCCTCCTTGTATTATTTTCACACGTCTCTGTGTTTTGTTCATGTATCACATTATATTACTGTTTTTTTATTATTTATAGTGCATTTTAACCATATAATAGTAATTTTGTTCGCGTATATCTTGTCTTTTTTTCTATTTTGCACAAAAAAAAGAACCGTTTTAGTTCTTTTTTATGTTTGTTTTCTCATTGACTTTCTATATTCTCTTGGTGTAACACCCATCGCTTTTTTGAAGACCTTTGTAAAATAGTTATAGTCAGGAATTCCTACCTCCGTTGCAATATCCGATACCCTGTCTTCAGTATTTCGCAGAAGATCACAGGCAACCTTTACTCTCATTCGACGAATGTGTTCGGAAATTCCCATTCCAAAACTGTGATTTGAAATTTCATACAGTTTTGTTCGGCGTATTTCAAATTCATCGCATATATCTTCAATTGTAATTTCTGCAGCTGGAGTTCCGGTAGCCAAACATGGAAACAGGTCAGCATCAAGCAAATGTGGGGCGGCAGATGTTTTGGAAGCTTTAGGTGTAAATATTTATATTGAACCGGAAAAAAGCTTGAAAATATT
>OKUM01001653.1_pt1 | contig 10263 bp, 7 predicted proteins | sample 1606801 | NCBI WGS metagenome assembly OKUM01 (sample SAMEA3882546, study PRJEB24775) | human gut metagenome | biome: human-associated habitat; feature: intestine environment; material: feces | place: Netherlands | collected 2009/2010
ATCCCGCAAAGTGGGGCGTGCAGATTGCGGGAATGATTTTTCAGACACACTCTAGTACATCGTTTTAAATGACGTTCGGACAAAATATTCTACCTTATTATATCATTAATTACAATGCCTGTGTAAAATTTATATGATAGTATGTTAACAGTGTGTTACTGTTCGGGAGTTTGACAGTAACCAGTGTTATTAAACAGTAACAGGATTACCCTAATATTCAAAAAAATACTTGACACAGTGAATTTTGTGACCTTATAATGAATCCGCATAGTTAAATAAATGATATGTCCACAAAAACGTTGATGGAGAGAGTAACTGCAGGGGAAAGCAGACAGCGAACCGGGGAGGGTGTGAGCCCGGTGGTGAGTAAATGCAGTGAAGATCACTCCGGAGTTGCAGCTCTGAAGGGTGTACAGACAGGTAAGAGCTGACGGAAATCCCCGTTAAAAGATTCATGTATCGGCAGAGGATGCCCGTACAATGTAACAGGTGGTATAGCGAACGTCAATAAACCTTCGTCCTTTTACAAAAGGGCGATTTTTTTATGGGCTTATTTTCGTTCTTAAAGGACACTGGAAACATTTTGCAGCGTATATAAACGTCCTGCATATTTTCAGGTGTCTGATACAAATAATTTAAACAGGAGGTAAATTACTGTGTACCAGAAAGTTGATACGAACTTAAACTTTGTAGACCGTGAGAAAAAAGTAGAAGAATTCTGGAAAGAAAACCATATCTTTGAGAAAAGTATGGAGAACAGAAAAGAAGGAGAAACCTATACATTCTATGATGGACCGCCCACTGCAAACGGCAAACCGCACATCGGCCATGTACTTACCCGTGTAATCAAGGATATGATTCCGAGATACCGTACAATGAAGGGCTACATGGTTCCGCGTAAAGCAGGATGGGATACCCATGGACTTCCGGTAGAACTGGAAGTAGAGAAGAAGCTTGGTCTGGATGGCAAAGAGCAGATCGAAGAATACGGTATGGAGCCATTCATCAAACAGTGTAAGGAAAGCGTCTGGAAATACAAAGGAATGTGGGAGGATTTCTCCTCTACTGTTGGTTTCTGGGCTGATATGGAACATCCATACGTAACTTACTATGACGATTATATTGAATCCGAATGGTGGGCATTAAAAGAAATCTGGAACAAGAAGCTTCTGTATAAAGGCTTCAAGATCGTTCCTTACTGTCCAAGATGCGGTACCCCTCTTTCCGCACAGGAAGTATCCCAGGGATACAAAACTGTAAAAGAGCGCTCCGCAGTTGTAAGATTCAAGGTTGTTGGTGAAGATGCATACTTCCTTGCATGGACAACAACACCATGGACACTTCCGTCCAACGTTGCACTCTGCGTAAACCCGGATGAGACTTACTGCAAAGTAAAGGCAGCAGACGGATATACCTATTATATGGCAGAAGCACTCCTTGACAAAGTCCTTGGCAAGCTTGCAAAAGAAGAAGGCGAGAAAGCATATGAAGTTCTGGAAACCTACAAAGGAACAGACCTGGAATACAAAGCATACGAGCCGCTTTTCGCATGTGCAGGAGAGGCAGCAGCAAAACAGAAAAAGAAAGCTCATTTCGTAACCTGTGATAACTACGTTACTATGAGTGATGGTACAGGTATCGTTCACATCGCACCTGCATTCGGTGAAGACGACAGCAGAATCGGACGTAACTATGAACTGCCATTCGTACAGTTCGTAGACGGACAGGGTAACCTGACAAAAGAGACACCATACGCAGGCGTTTTCGTAAAGAAAGCAGATCCTATGGTCCTCACAGATCTGGACAAAGAAGGCAAGCTCTTCGATGCTCCGAAATTCGAGCATGATTATCCACACTGCTGGAGATGTGACACACCACTGATCTACTATGCAAGAGAATCCTGGTTCATCAAGATGACAGCAGTTAAGGATGACCTGATCAGAAATAACAATACAATCAACTGGATCCCTGAGAGCATCGGTAAAGGACGTTTCGGCGACTGGCTTGAAAACGTTCAGGACTGGGGTATCAGCCGTAACCGTTACTGGGGAACACCACTGAACATCTGGCAGTGTGAATGCGGACATATGCATTCCATCGGAAGCCGTCAGGAATTATTCGAGATGAGCGGTGATGAGAGAGCCAAGACAGTAGAGCTTCACCGCCCATACATCGATGAGATCACACTGAAGTGTCCGGAGTGCGGTGGAGAAATGCATCGTGTACCGGAGGTTATTGACTGCTGGTTCGACTCAGGAGCAATGCCTTTCGCACAGCATCATTATCCATTTGAAAACAAAGAATTATTTGAGCAGCAGTTCCCTGCAAACTTTATCTCCGAGGCAGTAGACCAGACCCGTGGATGGTTCTACTCACTCCTTGCAGAATCCACACTGCTCTTCAACAAAGCACCATACAAGAACGTAATCGTTCTGGGACATGTCCAGGATGAGAACGGACAGAAGATGAGTAAGTCCAAAGGAAATGCAGTTGATCCATTCGATGCACTGAACAAATACGGCGCAGATGCCATCAGATGGTACTTCTACATCAACAGTGCTCCATGGCTTCCGAACCGTTTCCATGGCAAGGCAGTTGTGGAAGGACAGCGTAAATTCATGAGCACACTGTGGAATACTTACGCATTCTTCGTATTATATGCAGACATCGACAACTTCGACCCGACCAAATATGAACTGAACTATGACCAGCTTCCTGTAATGGATAAATGGCTGCTCAGCAGATTAAACACAACTGTTCAGGCTGTAGACAATGATCTGGCAAACTACAAGATCCCGGAAGCAGCAAGAGCACTCCAGGAATTCGTAGATGAGATGAGTAACTGGTATGTAAGAAGAAGCCGTGAACGTTTCTGGGCAAAGGGAATGGAGCAGGATAAGATCAATGCTTACATGACTCTGTACCATGCACTGGTAACCATCGCCAAGACAGCAGCTCCGATGATCCCGTTCATGACAGAAGACATCTATCAGAACCTGGTAAGAAGCGTGGATAAAGATGCTCCGGAGAGTATCCATCTCTGCGACTTCCCAACTGTAAACGAAGCATGGATCGACAAAGATCTGGAAGCAGACATGAAAGAGCTTCTGGAGATCGTAGTTCTGGGACGTGCCTGCAGAAATACAGCAAACATCAAGAACCGTCAGCCGATCGGAACCATGTATGTAAAAGCTGAGAAGAAAATGAGTGAATTCTACACTGACATTATCGCAGATGAACTGAATGTCAAAGAAGTGAAATTCGCAGATGACGTAGAATCCTTTATCTCCTACAGCTTCAAACCACAGCTTCGTACAGTAGGACCGAAATACGGTAAACTTCTGAACGGTATCCGTACAGCACTTGCTGAGATCAACGGAACAGAAGCGATGAACGAGCTGAGATCCACAGGTCTTCTGACACTGGATATTAACGGAAACAAGGTAGAACTTTCTGAGGAAGACTTATTGATCGAGACCGCACAGACAGAAGGTTATGTAACAGAAGCAGACGGTGATATTTCTGTAGTTCTTGATACAAATCTGACACCAGAGCTGATTGAAGAAGGATTCGTCCGTGAGATCGTCAGCAAAGTACAGACAATGAGAAAAGAAGCTGGATTTGAAGTTATGGATAAGATTCATATCTATGCAAAAGACAATGACAAGATTCTTGAGCTCATGAAGAACCACAAAGAAGAAATCATGTCTGAAGTACTGGCAGAGGATATGACTCTGGGCACAACCGATGGCTATGTAAAAGAATGGAACATTAACAAAGAGCCAGTTGTTCTTGGTGTTGCAAAAATGTAAGAAGTTCATGCCCGGTAAATATACCGGGCATGATTTGCAAAAATTGGGGGAATAAAAAAGCGCAGCATTGCTGTGTGATTAAGGAGGAAACGCAATGATTGACAAGCAGTTTAAAAAAGAAGCTTTCAAAAAGAGCGTAAAGGAAAACGTTAAATTTCTTTATCGTAAAAAACTCGAAGAAGCTACACAGGAACAGATTTTCCAGGCTGTATGCTACACTGTAAAAGATGTTATCATTGATAACTGGCTGGAAACACAGAATGCATATAAAGAGCAGGATCCTAAGACAGTTTACTATATGTCCATGGAGTTCCTCATGGGACGTGCTCTTGGAAATAACCTGATCAACCTGACAGCATACAAAGAGGTAAAAGAAGCTCTGGATGAACTTGGTCTGGATCTTAACGTGATCGAAGATCAGGAACCGGATCCGGCACTTGGAAATGGTGGTCTTGGACGTCTGGCTGCATGCTTCCTGGATTCTCTTGCAACACTGAATTACAGTGCATATGGATGTGGTATCCGTTATCGTTATGGTATGTTCAAACAGCAGATCAAAGACGGATATCAGGTAGAAGTTCCAGATAACTGGCTGAAAGATGGATATCCATTTGAACTTCGTCGTCCGGAATACGCAAAAGAAGTTCATTTCGGCGGATATGTAGATGTTGAATATGATCCGGCAACAGGATCCAACAAATTCGTACACAAGGGATATCAGGCAGTAAAAGCGGTTCCGTTTGATATGCCGATTGTAGGATATAATAACAAGATTGTAAACACCTTAAGAATCTGGGATGCAGAGCCAATCGTAGACTTCGAGCTTGACTCTTTCGATAAAGGTGATTACAAAAAGGCAGTTGAGCAGGAAAACCTTGCCCGCAATATCGTAGAAGTTCTTTATCCGAACGACAACCATATGGCTGGTAAAGAGCTGCGTCTGAAACAGCAGTATTTCTTTGTGTCTGCAAGTCTTCAGGCTGCTATTGATAAATACAAAAAGAACCACAAAGATATCATGAAACTGCACGAAAAAGTTACTTTCCAGATGAACGATACTCATCCGACAGTAGCAGTAGCAGAACTTATGCGTATCCTTATGGACGAAGAAGGACTTGGATGGGATGATGCATGGTCTGTAACAACTAAATGTGTTGCTTACACAAACCATACAATCATGGCAGAGGCTCTTGAGAAATGGCCGGTTGAGCTGTTCTCCAGACTGCTTCCGCGTGTATACCAGATCATCGAAGAGATCAACCGTCGTTTCATTCTTGACATTCAGGCTAAATATCCTGGAAATTATGACAAGATCAAGAAGATGGCAATCCTCTATGATGGACAGGTAAAAATGGCTCATCTTGCAATTGTTGCAGGTTACTCTGTAAACGGTGTTGCAAAACTTCATACAGAAATCCTTAAGAAACAGGAACTGAAAGATTTCTATGAAATGATGCCGGAGAAATTCAACAACAAGACAAACGGTATCACACAGAGACGTTTCCTGCTTCACGGAAACCAGCTTCTTGCAGACTGGGTAACAGATCATATCGGACCGGAATGGATCACAGATCTGTCTCAGATCAGCAAACTGAAAGTTTATGTTGATGATGAAAAAGCACAGCAGGAATTCATGAACATCAAATACCAGAACAAAGTTCGTCTGGCAAAATATATCCTGGAGCACAACGGAGTAGAGGTAAATCCACGTTCTATCTTCGATGTACAGGTTAAGAGACTTCATGAGTACAAACGTCAGCTTCTGAACATCCTGCATGTAATCTATCTGTATGACCAGATTAAGAAACATCCGGAAATGGATTTTTATCCAAGAACATTCATCTTCGGTGCAAAAGCATCTGCAGGTTATGCACGTGCTAAGAAAATCATTAAACTGATCAACTCTGTAGCAGATGTTGTAAACAATGATGCATCTATCGAAGGCAAGCTGAAAGTTGTATTCATCGAGAACTATCGTGTATCCAACGCTGAGATGATCTTTGCAGCAGCAGATGTATCTGAGCAGATCTCTACAGCAAGTAAAGAAGCTTCCGGTACAGGTAACATGAAGTTCATGCTGAACGGTGCACCGACACTTGGAACCATGGATGGTGCTAACGTTGAGATCGTTGATGAAGTTGGCAAAGAAAACGCATTTATCTTTGGTCTGAGCGCAGACGAAGTAATCAACTATGAAAACAACGGTGGATATGATCCGAGAGTTATCTACAATACAGATGATGAGATTCGTCAGGTGCTGACAGAGCTTGTCAATGGAACGTTCTCCTCTGATACAGAACTGTTCCGTGACCTGTACAATTCTCTTCTTAACCAGAATGGTGGAGAAAGAGCAGACCAGTACTTTATCCTTGCTGACTTCCGTTCTTATGCAGCAGCACAGAAGAAAGTGGAAGAAGCCTACAAAGATGAAAAAGGCTGGGCTCGTATGGCTATGCTGAACACAGCATGCGCTGGTAAGTTCACATCTGACAGAACTATCCAGGAATATGTGGATGATATCTGGCATCTGGACAAGGTTTTTGTTAAATAAAACTTTTATAAAAATGGATTTTTAAGATTTACGCAAAGGGGACTTGACGGTCCCCTTTGTGCATCCCTGGCTTTTTAGAAAAAATTCTACATGGTATAAGACGGAAGAGAGTTGTAATTGTGTCTGACTCCTGGTGCATCATGGATATATTTTGCGAGATGTGTGCGAATGTTTTCCATTTTCTGTTTTGTATCAGGATTGCTGTATGGAATCCGGTCGATGATCTTATTCAGATAATCATGTTCTTCAATGATATCAAAACTTGCACGGAAATAGATATCACATAAATAAGCAACATAGGATACCCAGTAATCCATTTTGGTTACACGGTCCGGGGAATAAATGCACTGATCTTTGAGTACAGTGTCATAAACGACAGGAGTGATCTCCTGTGCACCAATTTCTTTGCCTGAAGCACCCATAAAAACAAGAAGATCATCTTGCAGTTTTACGCGGCAGTTATCAAGTTTGTCTGCATCACGGATCAGACGTGCATGGAGCAGCGTCCGATTATCGGTAATTCCTTCGAGGTGGAAATCACTGTGTCTGGCAATTGCGGTGCGAATAATATCATCCCAGGTGTCTTCCGGAACAAACTGTCGGATCATTCCTTCTTCAAATAATACCTGAACTCCATAAGCGGCATGGTCCATGGTTGTTGGCTCGAAACTGTCAAAGCGTTTTAACTGTTCAAAACGTCCGATGTCATGAAGCAGGGCAATGATGCGTGCAAGTTCAGTATCTTCTTCTGTCAGGTGCATCCGATGACAGATTTCACTCATATCATGTACGACTCCATAAGTATGTATGATCTTCAGTCGAACTTTGTCATTGCTGCGGTCATAACTTTCAAGATAAGTTTCAAATTTTTGTTTTGCATCGTTATAGTTCATGTGAGGTGGTCTCCTTTAAATTTTTTCGGTATTCTCTTGGACTGCATCCTTTAATCTTGCTGAATACTTTGGAATAATAATTGGAATCGGAAAAGCCGGTTTTTTCAGCAATACTGCTGATGGATTCTTTGGTATTGAGATATTCCAGGCTTCGCTCGATCCGGTATTCCTGCAGAAAAGAAAAAAGGGTAGTATTCATATGGCGTTTAAAAAGACGGGTACATTCACTCTCGCACAAATGAATATGTTCGGAAATATCATCCAGTGTAATCTGATTCATATAATTTTGTTCGATGTAGGAGAGAATCCTGCGGATTCGTTCGTATTCTGTGAAATCAGAAGTAGTTGATACAGGCTGATGCGGAAGGTGTTCCACAAGCAGCCGCCACAGGAGCTGCATCCGAATGGAAATATCCAGTTCATAGAAATCCGGCTTTTTTTTATCGAGTGAGATGACTTCCAGCATTCGGTCACGAAAAGTTTCGTGCCATTTTTCACTGTAATCAATATGTACCGCACATACAGCGAGATTCTGAATCACAGGATCTACATATCTGGTACAGATGGTACTTTGAAAGAAACCATAGATCAGTTTGGGATCAAAGGTGATCGGTATGTAAGAACAGTCCTCCTGATTTTCCATTTCTCCGGAATGGAGGGCATTGGAATTGCAGAAGATAATATCGCCCTCTTTCAGATGGAAGGAGCGGTTGTTTATACGATAATGCATGGAGCCTTCTTTTACATAAGTAATCTCGATTTCCGGATGGCAGTGCCACATAAAAGAATTGGAATCGTATTCAGACAGACACTGATAACTGACCAGAAAGGGAAAGTGATCGCTTCCATGTTTTTTTAGTTCTTTTTGAAATTGATTTGTGATAATTTGCATGTTAAGCTCCTTACAGCTGGGTATCGCGCAGATATGATCAGATATATCAGATTGTATGCGGAGATACTTTAAACGCATAAAATTACGGTTATTCTTCTCCTATTATAGGCATATTTTTATGAGATACGCAAGATTTTACTTGTTTTTCGCAGATTAATTAAGGTATTTTACAGAAAAAGCAGTATAATGAGAGTATCAGATATGCAAAACAGAGTGCATGATGAAAGAGCGGAAACAAGCAGGATACTATATGGGTTGCAACAAATAACATGTAAAAGGAGAACAGAGTTATGAATTTACCGGAAACAGCAAAACTTCAGGAAATTTACGGGGAAACAGAAATCAGCGGAGCACGTTTCAAAAATCTTGCAGATAATTTTTCAAAAATCTATGGGCAGGATAAGGCAGAATACTTTACAGCACCTGGAAGAACAGAGATCATTGGTAACCATACAGATCATAACGGTGGTAAAGTAATTGCAGGAAGCATTAACCTGGATACGATAGGGGCGGCTTATCCGAATGGAACACAGGTGATCCGTATCACAAGTGAAGGATACAGGGATGAAATCGTAGTTGACCTTACAAAACTCAGCAAGAGTAATTACAAAAAAGGTACAGCAGCACTTGTAGCAGGAATGATGGAAGGTGCGCAGAAGAATGGTTTTGAAACAGGTGGATTTGATGCTTATGTCAGCACCAATGTTATTGCGGCAGCAGGTGTCAGCTCTTCTGCTTCTTTTGAAATGCTGATCTGTACGATCATTGATTACTTTTTCAATGAGAGCAAAATGTCCTTTAATGATTATGCCAAAGTAGGTCAGTACGCAGAAAATGTATACTGGGACAAGGCATCCGGAATGATGGATCAGATGGCATGTGCAGTTGGTGGTCCGGTACTGTTTGATTTTGCAGACAGAGATAACCTGAAATATAGCAAACTGGATTTTTCCTTCGGAAAATTTGGATACAGACTTGTTATTGTAAACACAGGAAAAGGTCATGCAGATCTCAGTCAGGAATATTCTGAGATTCCTGGTGAGATGAAAGCGGTTGCAAAAGTACTTGGTGTGGAACTTCTTCATGAAACAAATGTAGATGCACTTCTTGAACACTGCAATGAAATTGAAGATGACAGAGCCGTCCTTCGTGCACTTCATTTCTTTGGAGAAACATCACGCGTAGAAGATGCAGCAGATGCGATTCATCACAATGATTATGACAAGTTCCTTGAACTGATCGATGAGTCAGGAAAATCTTCATGGGAACTTCTTCAGAATTGCTACACAATGAAAGATTTTCATGAGCAGAAGATTACCAGAACACTTGCATTGACTCAGCTCTTCCTCAAGAAGATCGGGGCAGGTGTATGCCGTGTTCATGGAGGCGGTTTTGCAGGTGTTATCGCAGCAATCGTGCCGGAAAAAGAACAGGATAATTACGTAGAATATATTTCCAGATTTGTTGGAAAAGAAAATGTATATCCGATGGACATCCGCGCGATCGGAGCAGTACATATTGGATAATATGAAAGATAAACGACAACAGTTGATTATCCTTTGAAAATTATTAAAATACATACATAAAAAACATAAGGTATCATAAATACAGACAAAGGAGAGATTCTTTGAAGATCATTTCCTATATTTCTGTATTTATGATACCTTTTTTATACCAGTGATTTATTCTTTTCAAGCATTTCGTAAATGATATTTTGAGTATAAGTTCCGAGATGCTTCTGATCCTCTTTGGAAAGTTCTTTTACATAGATCGGTTTACCGTATTCCAGAACAACATGTGTGGATTTGATCTTTGGCATATGTGCCTCAAAAATCGACAAGTGTGCCATATTCTGTGTTAGATATGGTGCTTATTGGCCGCAATCCATACAAATCACTTTTTGCGCAGCCAGATAGTAATGATAGAAAAATGGCAGAGGCAGCATTAGAGCGTGTTGGAATGCTTGAATTTTCTGAATACTCGTATGATAAACTTAGTGCAGGACAGCAGCAGCTTGTAAAGCTTGCACGAGCACTTGTCGCATCGCCATCACTTTTAATTATGGATGAGCCTGAGAGTGGACTTGATTTACGTCACACAGCACAGCTGATAAAG
>OKUM01001663.1_pt1 | contig 10213 bp, 9 predicted proteins | sample 1606801 | NCBI WGS metagenome assembly OKUM01 (sample SAMEA3882546, study PRJEB24775) | human gut metagenome | biome: human-associated habitat; feature: intestine environment; material: feces | place: Netherlands | collected 2009/2010
AGGCGCTGGTGCTCGCCGTGCGCGACAACGCCCGAGCCCACGGTGCGTCGCGTGCTGTGGTGGCACTCGAGGGCGACTTGCCGTCGTCCCTGCTGGCGGCGCTGGCCGTCGACGCTCTGGGCCCGCGCAATGTGATTGGCCTGGTGCTGGGGCGCAACCGTATCTTTACGCCGGCGCAGGAAGAGGCCGAGGCTGCCCGCTGCGCCGCCGTCCGCGCCATCGCCGAGCGTTTGCACATTCGCACCGTCGAGCGCGATGCTCCGGATGCGGCGCGTGTGCTCGATCGCGACGTGTCGGCGGGCGATGCCGAGCGTCTGCGCTCGCGCACGCTAGGCCTCATGCTGGAGGACACGGCACTCGAGCTGGGTGCGATGGCGCTGAGCCCGCTGTCCAAAACCGAGTACGCGCTGGCGGCGCCGGCGCTTTGCGGCGGCTACCAGGGCGACTTTGCGCCCTTTGGCGATGTGTACCTGTCGACGCTTGAGTTTGTGGCGCGTGTGCGCAACCGCACGTCTGCCGTGGTGCCCCAAGAGCTCGTGACGCTCAACGCGGTGGAAGACTGCATGGAGCGCGTGCTGGCGCAGGCGCTCTCGACGCTCGACGGCCCGGTCGATATGCTCGACCGCGCGGCACAGCTGCTCGGCGGGCTTGAGCCGGGTGAGGTCGATGGCGCGCTCGAGGCGCACGTGGACCGCAATCGATCTTTCGACGACATCCCGATGGCCGCTGGCAAGCCTGAGGCTTGCTCGCTGCTGCTGATGCTCGTTCGACAGGGTGAGGCTGCCCGCCGCATGTTGCCGACGGCGCCGATCGTCTCGGCCCGTTCGTTTGCCGAGCGCGCCTGGCCGTACATGCTTGCATGGTCCGATCTGGGGCTCAACGGTAAGGAGCGCATGACGGTTGATTCGCTGGCACGCGCCGAGGTGCGCCGCTTTGCCGACGACGATACGAGTGACCGCATGCGCGGCGAGATGATGGGCCTGTTGGGCGAGCTGTTGGGTATTTCGCCTGAGCAGATGGAAGAGCTGCGCTCTGAGGACGGTCAGCGTCGTTTGCACGAGGGAATGAAAAAGTTCGAGGGCGAGGTTCAGGACGCCATCGACAAGATGATGGGCGGCCAGGGCGGACCACAGGGTGGGCCCCAGGGAGGCCCGATGCCGCATCCGCCGGTGGATCCCCGACAGTTCCCGTTCTTCTCGCAGAACTAACTATGGGATGGGATTCGCTCCCAACCCCGATACTTCAACTAAGCGTCTTGGCCCCGTTGTGTTATTCTAGAACAGACGTTCGTGAATGATGCGCGGGGCCTTGCCTTGCGCTGTGCTTGTGGCGAGGGGAGGTCGGCTTGGTTATCTTGGGTATCGACCCTGGTTTGGCCCATACGGGCTGGGGGATTATCGAGGAACGGCGTGGCGAGGTTCGCTGCCGTGCCTACGGTTGTATCGAGACCAGCGCGGGCAGCCCGCTCGCGGTGCGTCTGTCGCATATCGCCCGCGACCTCAAGGGCGTCGTCGAACGCTACCGTCCCGATACCGCGGCTATCGAGAGCATCTACTTTGGCGCTAACGTCCGCTCGGCCATCCCCACGGCGCATGCCCGCGGTGCCGCGCTCGTGGCGCTTTCGGAATGCGCGCTCGAGATTGGCGAATACACGCCCATGCAGATCAAGCAGGCCGTGGTGGGCACCGGTGCCGCAGATAAACGGCAGGTTGCCTACATGGTGCGCACGCTCACACAGCTCGATCACGACCCGCACCCAGACCATGCCGCCGATGCCCTGGCCTGCGCCATCTGTCACGTTAACCTAAGCCGCACCCGGGCGCTTACCGGCGGCGAGTTCTATCAACAGAGAGGAACCGGATACTGATGATCTCCCAGCTCCATGGAACGCTTGTCGAGGCCACGATGAGCTCTGCTGTCGTCGATGTGTCGGGCGTTGGCTTTGAGCTCGGCATTTCGGGCAGCACTGCGGCCACGTTGCCGACGCCCGGTGGCGAGGTCCGCCTCTACACGCGTATGCAGGTGCGCGAGGACGCCATGACGCTCTTTGGCTTTGCCTCCAAGGACGAACGCACGATGTTCGATCGGCTCGTGTCCGTCTCGGGCGTCGGCCCACGCCTGGCGCTCGCCGTGCTCTCCACCTATACCGTGGGGCAGCTGTATTCCCTGGTGATGGCCGAGGACGACAAGGGCATGGCCAAGGTGCCCGGTGTGGGCAAAAAGACAGCTCAGCGCCTGATCCTGGAACTCAAGAGTACCTTTGCCAAGGACAAGGGCTTTGTTCCGGTCGACGTAATTCCCGGTCAGGTTGCGATGCCGGTTCCCGCCGCCGCTCCCTCGGCGATCGATGACGCCCGTGCGGCGCTCCTTTCCATGGGCTTTAGCCCGCAGGAGACCGATGTTGCCCTGAGCGGGTATGATGGGCAGGATATGCGTGTCGAGGATCTGCTCGGCGCGGCGCTTAAGCGACTCGGAATGGATGCGTGATGTGGGAAGCCGATGACTCTCAGGACCTGTGGGCGACGCCCGGCAACTCGCCGGCGGCATCCATGGCGCACGGCGAGCGCATGGTGGGCTCGGAGCTGACGGCCGAGGACCTCGATGTCGACCGCACTTTGCGCCCCCAGCGCCTGGACGACTACTGTGGCCAGGAGCACATCAAGCAGAGCCTGCGCGTGTTGATCGAAGCGGCACAGAGCCGTGGCGAGACGCTCGACCACGTGATCTTCTCGGGTCCTCCGGGTCTGGGCAAGACCACGCTGGCCACCGTTATCGCCAACGAGTTGGGCGCTCAGATCAAGACCACGAGTGGCCCTGCCATCGCGCGCACGGGCGACCTGGCGGCCATCCTTACTAACTTGCAGCCGGGTGATGTGCTGTTTATCGACGAGATCCACCGCCTCAACCGTTCGGTCGAGGAGGTCCTGTACCCCGCGATGGAGGACTTTGCCCTCGATATCGTGATTGGCAAGGGTCCGGCGGCGCGCTCGATTCGCCTGGATATTCCCAAGTTTACGTTGGTAGCGGCAACGACCCGCTCAGGCATGTTGACAGGCCCGTTGCGCGACCGCTTTGGCATTTCATATCGCCTGGATTACTACACGGTCGAGGAGCTCGCGCAGATTGTGACGCGCTCGGCGACCATTCTGGGCGTGACGATCGACCATCCCAGCGCGCTCGAGATCGGCTCGCGCTCGCGTGGTACGCCGCGCTTGGCCAACCGTCTGCTCAAGCGTGTGCGCGACTATGCGCAGGTACGCGGCAACGGGCCTATTGAGCTTGATATTTGCCGTCAGGCGCTCGAGTTCTTCGAGATCGACGAGCTCGGCCTGGACTGGATGGATATTCGCATTTTGGAGACGCTCGCCAAGACGTTCTCCGGTCGTGCCGTGGGACTTACGACCCTTGCCAGCGCGGTGGGCGAGGACCCGGGCACGCTCGAGGATGTCTATGAGCCCTATCTGCTGCAGTGTGGCTTGATGATTCGTACACCGCAGGGTCGCCAGGCAACCCTGCGCACATTCGAGCATTTGGGTATTGAACCGACCCTGTAGGAATGGGCTTGTTTTAGCGCATCTGTAGGCTATCGCTGGGCATCGGGTAAACATATCGCCATTCATCGGTTACGGGTGTTTTACTATTGCGCGCCCGTGCTATGCTGAAATGGTCTTTTTCTCATTCGGTAACGAAAGGACCGCCCATGCCTACTGACATCGAAATCGCACGTTCCGTCACGCCGCTGCCCATTACCGAGGTGGCTAAGAACGCCGGCGTCGACGTAAAGCACCTGATTCCGTATGGCTTCGACAAGGCTAAGGTTGACTATTCACTGCTCAACGAGCCGACCGATCACCAGGCCAAGCTCGTCCTCGTGACCGCCATCAACCCCACGCCCGCAGGCGAGGGCAAGACCACTACGACCATCGGCCTTGCCGACGGTCTGCGTCGTCGCGGCGTCAAGAGCGCCGTGGCCCTGCGCGAGCCTTCGCTCGGCCCCGTGTTTGGCGTGAAGGGCGGTGCCGCCGGTGGCGGTTGGGCCCAGGTCATCCCCATGGAGGATATCAACCTGCACTTTACCGGTGACTTCCATGCCATCGGTGCCGCCAACAACCTGCTGGCCGCCATGCTCGACAACCATATTCAGCAGGGCAATCAGCTCGGTATTGACGTTAAGCGCATTACTTGGAAGCGCGTCGTCGATATGAACGACCGTCAGCTGCGCCACGTTATCGACGGCATTGGCGGCAAGGCCCAGGGCGTGCCGCGCGAGGACGGCTTCGACATCACCGTCGCCTCCGAGGTCATGGCAATCTTGTGCCTGTCCACGAGCATCAACGATCTCAAGGAGCGCTTGGGCGAGATCGTCGTCGGCTACAGCTATGCCGGCGAGCCCGTCCGCGCCCGCGACCTCAAGGCTCAGGGCGCCATGGCTGCGCTGCTTAAGGATGCGCTCAAGCCCAACCTGGTGCAGACGCTCGAGGGTACGCCCGCGTTTGTCCACGGCGGTCCCTTCGCCAACATTGCCCACGGCTGCAACTCCATCATGGCCACGCGTATGGCGATGCGCTTTGGCGATGTCGCCATTACCGAGGCCGGCTTCGGTGCCGATCTGGGTGCCGAGAAGTTCCTCGACATTAAGTGCCGCATGACGGGCGTTCGCCCCAGCGCCGTCGTGGTCGTCGCGACCGCTCGTGCGCTGAAGTACAACGGTGGCGTCGCCAAGGCCGACCTCAACGAGGAGAACCTCGAGGCACTCAAGGCTGGCATGCCCAACCTGTTGCGTCATGTCGACAACATCCAGAACGTTTATGGTCTGCCCTGCGTGGTCGCCATCAACCGTTTCCCTACGGACACCGAGGCCGAGCTTGCGCTCATCGAGTCCGAGTGCCAGAAGCTCGGTGTCAACGTTAAGCTTTCCGAGGTCTGGGCCAAGGGCGGCGAGGGCGCGCTCGGCCTGGCCGATGAGGTCATGCGTCTGATTGAGCAGCCGAGCGAGCTCAAGTTTGCCTATGAGGACGGCGCTGATGTCGCTGATGCCCTCGAGGCCGTTGCCACCAAGGTCTACCGCGCCGACGGCGTTGACTTTACGCCGGCCGCCAAGCGCCAGCTCGCCGAGCTGCGCGAGAACGGCTTTGGCAACCTGCCGGTGTGCGTCGCCAAGACGCAGTACAGCTTTAGCGATAACGCCAAGGCTCTGGGCGCTCCCGAGGGCTTCCGCATCACCGTGCGCGAGCTCAAGGTTTCCGCCGGTGCCCACTTTGTGGTCGCGCTGACCGGCAGCGTTCTGACCATGCCGGGCCTGCCCAAGGTGCCCGCGGCCGAGAACATCGACGTCGACAACGACGGCAACATCACCGGCCTGTTCTAAGCCTGCTGTCCATAGCTGCTAGCCCGCCCCGCCGCGCCCACAAGGCACGGCGGGGCTTTTTGATCCTTAGGCCCGCGCATGTCTTGTAGATACCGACGGGCTCTGCCCATCATAGGCTTTTGCGCGGGTAGAATGCATGGATAACTTGATGCTTACAGGCGACGGAAAGGAAACGTTGCATGGACCAGGACAAGACGACCGTGATGGGCGGATATGGTTCCGCGCAGGCTGACGATAGCGCCGATGCGACCCGCGTTGTTCCCAACCCCGGTTATACCGACCCCGCGGCGACTCAGCCTTCTGCCGAGCCCACCCGGGTTATGGGCTATGGCGACACGGCGCAGGATTCTTACGCTGCATCTTCGCAAGGCCCCTATGGCAACGCAGCTCCGGACCCGTTTGATTACGCGCCGCAGGATTCTTATGCCGCCTCGACGCCGAATCTCTATGATGACCTGCCGCAGAATCCCATTCCGCAGCCTCAGCAGACGACGTATATGCCTCGCACGGCGCAGCCTCGCTACGAGTCGCGCGAGCCGTATCGCGAGTTCCCCAAGTCGATTCCGCAATATGGCGAGGACGAGGAGAAGAAGCCATCGCGTTCGTCGAGCGTGATCAAGAAGATCCTTATCGTGCTGGCGATCTTCTTTGCCCTCTCGATTGTGTTTGCCATCGTGTCGGGCATGCTCAACAGGCGAGGGAGTTCAACGGCTGATACCACTGCCGAGCAAACCGAGTCCGCCTCGTCTAGCACTGTCGATCTGAGCGATATCCCGGGGCAGTACTGGTCCAACGCCAAGAAGCTCCTCAAGTCGCGCGGGGCCGATCTTTCGAATGCCGTGGTCCTGACTGATGATGGCTCAACGCCCGTCGTCGATGCCAACTGGGTCGTTACTTCCGCCTACTATAACGACAGCGGCAACCTCGAAATTCAACTCACGCACAAGAACAGCTCGGGCAACTCGTCCGACGGCCAAAGCGGTACCGACAGTTCGAGCTCCAATACGCTGGAGGACTTGAGCAACAAGGCACAGGAGTTGGGAGACAAGGCGCAAGAGCTGGGCGACACGGCACAAAACCTGGGCGATACCGCGCAGAACTTGGGCGGCATGGCGACGGATGCTTGGAACGCCCTGCAAAACGGCATCTCGGGCGCGCAGGGAAACTAGCTGTTAAGTGGGCTACAGCTGCTCGGCCGGACGGTCGGGCGAGCTAAAGCCCGAATCAAACGTGACGACGCATGAGACGTCGGGCCGGCGCTCGTGCACGATGCGCGTGACGAGCTCCAGCAGCTCCTCGTCGGATATGTCAAAGCCGTCGGGACGCACAAGGTCAAATGACACAAAGCCATCGTGTTCGTGCAGGTCGTGGATGGAGAGCGCGGGATCGATCTGCGCTACGCCGCGCTTGACCCAGCCGCGCAGGTCGTCGCCGGTGGTGGCGATGGGGTCGCAGTGCAGCGTGATATCGATGCCCATCTGGCGCTTGATGTCGTGCTCGATGGTGTCCAGAATCTCGTGGTGCTCAAACGCGTCGCCCTCGCCGGGCATCTCCACGTGGGCGCTGGCAAACTGACGACCGGGGCCGTAGTCGTGCACCATGAGGTCGTGTGTGCCCAAGACCTGCGGATAGGACATGATCTTGTCGCGGATTGCCTGGACGAGCTTGGGGTCGGGCGCTTGCCCCAGCAATGGGCTGATGGCGTCGCGCACTAGGCCCATGCCGCTGATGCAGATGAAGATGCCCACACCCAGGCCTGCCCAGCCGTCGAGGTCAAAGCCTGTCGTCTGCGAAATAAGCGCCGCCACCAAGACCGAGCCCGAGGTGATGACGTCGTTTTTGGAGTCCTGCGCCGTGGCGATGAGCGTCTCGGAGTCGATGCGATTCCCCAGCGTGCGGTTGAATGCAGCCATCCAGAGCTTAACGAGCATGGACGTAGCCAGTGCCGCAAGGGAAACGAGCGTGTAGGCGGTGGGGGAGGGCTTGATAATCTTGGTAACGGACTCGAGCACCAGGTTGATGCCGACGGCACAAACCAGGACGGCGACAAACAGACCAGCCAGGTACTCGTAGCGGCCGTGGCCGTAAGGGTGGCCCTCGTCTGCCGGGCGGCTGGCAAGGCGGAACCCGAGCAGACTCACGATGTTGCTCGAGGCATCGGAGAGGTTGTTGAAAGCGTCGGCGATGAGGGAGACGGAGCCGGCGAGCACGCCCGCGATGCCCTTGGCCAGGCACAGGGTGATGTTGAGGCCAATGCAGACGAGGCTTGCGGAAAAGCCCGCGTTGGTGCGGCAAGATGCATCGACCGGCTCGCTCTCGCTGCCGGGAACAAGCGTATGTACCAGCCGATTTACAAATAGCATGGCGTATCTCCTCGCATCCTCGTTAAGGGGATAGTGTAGCTCGCATGAGCGCACCGTGCGCCGATGCTCAGAAAATGCAGCAATGGTCTGCGCGAGCTAACGAGCGGCCCTTCTTGTCCGACCGGGTGCTCCATTTTGGGCCACATGGGTATGGGCATGTGCCTACCTGCCCGACATACTTAATGTTGACAGCCCCTGTGCAAAGGAGGACGTTTCTATGGACGAGATGTTTGCCATTAAATGCCAAAACTGCGGCGGCCCTATGTACTCACACCAGGCTAAACGCAGCTTTAAGTGCGCCTATTGCGGCACGGTCATCCCGTGGCAGGCCGATGCGGGGGAGCCCAAGAGCGCCCTGGGCATTCGCCATACGCCGTTGACGGTTGTCGATGGCCTGCTCAAGCTCACCCATGTGTCGCAGCTCGAGCGCCCGGAGGACCCCGACTGGTATTTCTTTAATGCGTACTGGCGCAATCAGTCGGTTCTGGAGCATCTGCTGTGGGAGGACCGCGGCACGGCGCAGGAGTTCCAAGAAGCCACGCACGTGAGCATTCCCTGCCCCTTCTGCGGCGCGTCCTTTGAAGGCGAGTCCACTCAGCGCGTGTTTGAGTGCCCGTCCTGCGGAAATAAGATCGGCGTTGCCGACCTACTCAAGCCCGGTACCTTTAGCAAGCGTCTGACCATGGGCGTTGGTGCCGAGTACGTGCCTGAGCAGGGTATTCCTTGCGAGATAACGCCGCAGCAGGCACGTGCCAACGCGCTGCAGCTGGTGCGCCAGTATCCCGATGCCTTTGCCGGGCACGACGTGGAAGACGCGATTCAAAATGACATGATGCTCTTCTACTTCCCCATGGCGCTCGCGGATTTGCGCATGATGGCGTCCTTCCCGGGCAAGGGGCTGAGCAAGGAGACCCTGGTGTACTACGAGGTGCTCGACTGGGCGTATCCGCGGGCAAACTACCTGGACGTTCGCCTTATGGGCATTTTGGAGCCGTGGGACTTTGCCAAGGTCGGTCCGTTCGATCCCGCCATGCAGGAAGGCGACTTCCGCGTCGTCTCCGTCGATGCATCTACCAAGGACCAGGTGGTCATTGATAAGTTGGCGCTCGACGTTGCGGGCAACGATGCCGAGGCCGTACTGGGGCTCAATAAAAAGAGCATCCGAACCTGGGCGCGCAAGGCCCGCAAGCATAAGGATGGCCTGGTGATGGTGCCGGTCTACTTTGTCGATCGTCCGGCGACGGACAGCCGCGATGGCGAGCAGGTGCGCATTGCCGTAAACGGCCAGACGGGCCGCGCGGCCGCGGTGGTGTTTAGCGACAAGCGTGAGACGCATGTGGTGGCGCCGCTCAACCCGAGCCTGCATCTATCGAACGAAAGTACCGTGCACGCCACGCCCATCGAGGTCAAATACGTTAAATCGCCCTTCTTATACCAGATCGTGCGTCGTGGAGACGGCGAACAGCCGCGTCAGGTGGCAGCGGTTGCCGAGGGTTCCTACCGAGAGGAGAAGCCCAAGCGCAAAGGCCTGTTCAGCGCGATCTTTGGGAAGTAGGGGAGTAGTGCCGGTCGGCGCTGCGATGCGATAGTTAGAGGAACGGGGCAGCTCGCAGGAGTGCGGGCTGCCCCGTGCTGAGTGCCGCGCAGATGCTGTCCGTGATTAAAGCTGTGGCGGAAAAGCCCAGCCGAGGCGAGGTCTTAAACTGCTCTAATAGAGTGCCTCAGGTTCAGGCTTGATTTTTGACGGCTTGCCGGTCTTCAGACACTTCTCTATCTCGGCAATGGGGTCACCCATGCAGTAGGCGTAGCACCTTTCGTGAAAGACCCGTTCGTACTCACGCATAAGGCGATCTAGCTTTGCTCTGTCGTCCTTGTTGAGGTAGATGTACACGTTAGCTCCTTCTCGACTCTCCAAGTATCTCATTGAATAATTTATCCGATTTCATGAAATAACGCCTTAGCTGACCGGCGGATTCCGGGCTGGTTAAGCCAGCACTGAAGAGCCTGACAAACGCCTTGAGCGCGATAAAGTCGTCGTCCCAGCTACAACTGGGGCACGACGTTCCGTTTTTGCATCGATTGTCAGCGATGCCGGGAAGGTATCCGATGCGTCGACGTCGGCTCGTCCTACTTAGTGGACTCAAAAGCGTCCAATTCGATGCCAAGGGGGGCTTTGTTAAGGGCATGCGATTGCCTCAAATCGGCAATGAAAAGCCGCCCCGGGGGACGGCTGTCGGCAAGCGCCCGGATTTGAACCGGGGTCTCCTCCATCAAGGGCACTCCCAGTTGTGTGCTACTACTTGCCTTGTCTATATTTTTCCCAGTCAGATAGACCCTGTCAATCACTTATCGCTCGTCAGCCAACAGGCACACAGGCTTGGTGCTTGCCATCGCTTTCATGTGCGCCACGGCTGCGACTACAATGAGGACGACTCAATGAAGGGTGCGGCAAGGCTGGCGCCTGATGAGTTGGCTGTGGTTG
>OKUM01001665.1_pt1 | contig 10198 bp, 8 predicted proteins | sample 1606801 | NCBI WGS metagenome assembly OKUM01 (sample SAMEA3882546, study PRJEB24775) | human gut metagenome | biome: human-associated habitat; feature: intestine environment; material: feces | place: Netherlands | collected 2009/2010
TGTTCCGAGCGCACCGGCAGCTTGACGCGATCTCGGTCTTGTTGAGTCCCAGGCTATGGAGCCTGAGGATCTCGCGGTAATTGGTCATACAGGTGACCTCCTTGTAGATATTTACGCCAGAAATCTGACGCATATCTACATTTTACCGTAGTGCTCAACGACGGCGGCAAGGGTGCTCAATCCCGCCGGAATGGATGCTCAATTTGAGCGGTTGAGGTGCGCAATCTCACGCGGAATACTCAATTGGAAAATTTCAGCTCCACACAAGCGATATCCATATTGAACTCACAAGAAACCAGTCTTCTCATATCCATTTCTCCCTACACAACAATCCTCGCTATGTACCTTACCTGCACCTCGCGCCCCACAGCAGTCCTGTCTTTACGGGTATAGTTCGCAGTTCGTACGGGTGTCATCTTCTTGACCATCTGGCCGCCGACGGAGCCGGCTTCGCGGGAGGTCAGGTGACCGTTGTAACCGTTGGTCAGGTTCACGCCAACCTCGCTGGCAGCCTGCATCTTAAACTTGTCCATCGCTTCCCGAGCCTGGGGAATGTTGATCTGATTGTTGCTCTTCATACCGTTTTCTCTCCTTTTTGCTTTCTCGCGGTTTTGTTCCGCAACCATAGCTTTGCCAATATTTTTTGGAGTATTAGCGTGAATTTCCGGAAGGAAATACAGAAAATGACAGATTTTATTGACACCTCCTTCAGATTCTGCACAGATTTTCCCGCGCGGTTGCATTCAATCGGGATTTGTGATATAGTAAGGCAAAATGGATAAAGACGTGGGTGATATTTATGAAAATCATGATTATCGGCGACGGAAAAATCGGCAGTGTCCTTGCTGAGCAGCTGTCGAAGGAAAAGCATGAAGTGACGCTGGTAGACCGCTCCGGGGTCAGGCTGGATCAGTCCAACAACGAGCTGGACGTGATGGTCGTGGAGGGCGACGGCGCTTCCCGGGAGGTTCAGCTGGAGGCCGGAGCGGATCAGGCAGACCTCGTCATTGCCTGTACCGGCGCGGACGAGCTGAACCTGCTGTGCTGCCTCATCGGCAAGAAGCTGGGCGCGCGGCACACTATCGCCCGGGTGCGCAACCCCATGTACGTGGAGGAGCTGAACCTTATCAAGGACGATCTGGGGCTCAGCATGGCCATCAACCCCGAGGAAGCCTGCGCCACGGAAATGGCCCGGGTACTGCGGTTCCCCTCGGCCATCAAAATCGACACCTTTGCCAGAGGGCATGTGGAAATTCTCAAAACCGGCGTGACGGCGGGTTCCCCGCTGGACGGCATGGCGCTGAAGGACATCGGAAAGTTCCGGGCCAACGTGCTGATCTGCGCGGTGGAGCGGGGCGAGCGGGACGTCATTATCCCCTCCGGTGAGTTCCAGCTGAAGGCCGGAGACCGGATCTCCGTGGTGGCAAGTCCTCAGGAAGCGCAGCGGTTTTTCCGGCAGGTCGGTGTGGCGAAGACCCGGGTGCGGCAGGTCATGCTGATCGGCGGCGGACGGATGGGCTATTATCTTGCCCGGCAGCTGCTGGCGACCGGCATGGACGTGAAGATCATCGAATCGGACGCGAAGCGCTGCGAGGAGCTGAGCCAGCTCCTGCCGGAGGCGACGATCCTCCACGGCGACGGTACGGATCAGCGCCTGTTACAGGAAGAAGGCATCGAGCACATGGATGCCATTGCGGCGCTGACGGGCATTGACGAAGAAAACATCATCATTTCCCTGTTTGCCGGGAGGACGACCCGCGCCAAGGTCATTACCAAGGTCAACCGCAGCTCCTATGAGCCGCTGGTGGCCAGCCTGTCTCTGGATTCCGTGTTCTATCCCCGGAATATCTGTGCGGACAACGTGGTGCGCTACGTCCGGGCTATGCAGAATTCCGACGCTTATGCCAGCATGGAGACGCTGTGCAAGATCGTCAGCAATAAGGTCGAAGCGATGGAGTTCCGGGTCACGGCCAGCGCCGATTTCTGCGGCATCCCATTGCAGGATCTGCACCTGAAGGACGGCCTGCTGATCGGCTGCATCTCCCGGGGCGGCAAGACCATTACCCCCCGCGGCAGCGACACCATCGAGGTGGGTGACAGCGTGATCGTGGTCGCAGCCCACAGCGGACTGAGAAGCCTCAACGATATCTTCACCACCCGGCGGTAAGGGGGAACGGACATGAATTATCCCTTGCTTCGCTATCTTTTCGGCATGATCCTGCTGATCGTGGCGGCGTTTCTGGTGCTTCCGCTGGCGGTCGCCGTGATCTACGGGGAAAGCTCCGGCATTTACTTTTTGTACACCATGATCGCGGCGGGACTGCTTGGCTTCCTGCTGACCCGGTTCAAGCCCGCCAAGCGGGACATGTACGCCCGGGAAGGATTCGTCTTTACGGCGCTGGCATGGGTGGTCATTTCCCTGATCGGCGCGGCGCCCTTTACCCTGTCCGGGCAGATCCCCAGCTACTTAGACGCCGTGTTTGAGACGGTTTCCGGCTTTACTACCACCGGCGCCAGCATCCTGACCGATGTGGAGGCGTTGGACAACGGGATGCTCTTCTGGCGCAGCTTCACCCACTGGTTGGGGGGCATGGGCATTCTGGTGTTCATGCTGTCGCTGGTGAATATGGGCGGACAGGCCAACCACCTGCTCCGGGCGGAAAGCCCCGGCCCCACCGTGAGCAAGATGGTGCCGAATATGCGCAAATCCGCCGCCATTCTTTACGGCATTTACATCGTCATGACGGCGGTGGAGGTGGTGCTGCTGCTCATTGGAGGAATGCCCCTGTTTGACAGCCTGTGTACCGCCTTCGGCACCGCCGGCACCGGCGGCTTCGGCATCAAAAACAGCTCCATGGGCTATTATGACAGCTATTATCTTCAGGGCGTTGTGTCCGTATTCATGGCGCTGTTCGGCGTGAACTTCAACGTTTACTTTTTCCTGCTGATGAAAAAATATGCCATGGCATGGCGGAATACTGAGGTGCGGGCGTATTTTGCCATCATCGCCGGGAGCACGCTGATTATTACCCTTAACATTCTGGGGATGTTCCCCACGGCGTTTGACGCGTTCCACCACGCTTTTTTCGCCGTCTCGTCCGTCATTACCACCACGGGTTTCAGCACAACGGATTTTGACCTGTGGCCCCAGCTCAGCCGGTGTATTCTGGTGCTGCTGATGATCGTGGGTGCCTGTGCCGGGTCTACCGGCGGCGGCGTGAAGGTTTCCCGGCTGGTGATTCTGTGCAAAGCCCTTGGCTCCGAGCTGCGCAAGCTGCTTCATCCCCGCTCCGTGCGGGTGCTGACGGTGGACGGAAAGCCCGTCAGCCGGGAGACGGTTCAGGGCGTTCAGAGCTACATGACCCTGTATTTTTTGGTGACGCTGGTGTCCGTGCTGCTGGTGGCGCTGGACAATCTGGATTTTGTCACCACGTTTACCGCCGTGATGGCGACGCTGAACAACATCGGCCCCGGTCTGGGGCTGGTCGGCCCCACGGGCTGCTTCGCGGCCTTTTCGCCGCTGGCGAAGATCGTCCTGACGGCGGATATGCTGTTCGGGCGGCTGGAGCTGTTCCCCATGCTGATCCTGCTCATGCCCTCGACATGGCGGAAATATTGATGAAAAACGGCGAATGGATCGTATCGGTACCGATACGATCCATTTCTCGTGTCAACTTGGCTCTCCCTCTGGGAGAGCTGTCACCGAAGGTGACTGACATGGGGTACACTTCATTGTGCCTGGGGATTATTTCAGCTTTATGCCCTCCTGAAATGCGTCGCCCAGCTTTTCGCCAAGGGGATAGTAGCCGTTGCCGCAGGGGTCGAAGGTGATGGGGTGGAACTTATTCAGGTCGATCTTGCCGTCGGTGAGAATGGATTCCTCGGCGCTGACGTTTTCGATCCGGCCAATGAGCAGTCCGGTGCCCTCGTCGTAGCTGACGAAGGAACATTCCAGCGTCATGGGCAGTTCGTCGATGATGGGAGCGTCCACGAGATGGCTCTTGCTGGTGTGCCAGCCTGCACGGGCGACCTTATCGGGAACCTTATCGCCGGACACGATGCCCACGTAGTCCGCAGCCACCATGTTTTCCGCGTCCGCCATGGAGACGGTGAAGGCTTTCCGGGCGAAGATGTTCCGGGTGGTCTTGTGGTCCGCAAGACAGATGCCGATGAGATTCGTGTCCACGATGCCGCCCCATGCGGCGTTCATGGCGTTGGGCGTTCCGTCCTCGCCGTAGGTGCCGATGATCAGCACCGGCATGGGGTACAGCATGGGCTTGGAACCAAAATCTTTACGCATATCATTTCCTCCTTATATATCGGGGATGGTTCCCCGGTCGATACGTTATCCGGCGGCACGCTCCAACAGCAGGCTCAGGCCGTAAATCACGACCAAATGGACGGGGTAATACCAGTAAAACAGCGGGCCGATATTCCATGTGCCTTTTTTGCCGTTGTACAGCGCCAGAAGGGGAACGCTCAGAAGCCCCCACCACTGCGTCCCGCCGTAATGCAGACCCAGCAGACCGACACCGACGGCGAACAGCGCCAGTTTTCCCCATTTTCCCCTGCCAAAATACACCAAAGCCGGCAGCATCACGCCCCAAAGGCCATAATCCACGTCGAAATCCGTGTGAATCAAAATCCGGGGCAAGCCCTCGGTGATGAAAACCACGGCGGCAACAGCGGCAGCAGCCGACAGCACCGACACGGGAGTCCGGCGGCGGACGGCGTTATCCAGTGCGTATATCAGACAGACGGAGAGGGAAAGGGTCACGAAAATGCACTGGTAGAATGAGCGCATGGCGGCAAAATAGGCGATCTGGCACAGCGCGGCCATGCCCAGAAGTCTCCCCAGATACCGCCCCCGGTCGTGGGTATAGCGGCAGCCCTCGGCGATCATGTAAGCAAAAAGCGGCGCGGCCAGCCGCCCGATGATCCGCAGAATGATAAATTGGGGCAGCAGCTGCAATCCCACATGGTCGCAGGTCATGGCGAGCAGAGCCAGCAGTTTCAGCTGATTCCCGGTCAGCCCGGCAAATTTTTTCGTTTGTATCTGCATAGGCACTCCTGTGTGACATTCCGGATAAAAATATGATACCACGTTTTCGCCGGAATTGTCAATCCGGGCAGCAAAAAAGCGCCCCCACCGGGCGCGGAAAGAAATGAAATGACCCTTGACTGCCATGCCTTGTGATCAGCACGTTTTTTTGCAGCCAAGGGTCATTTCTGTTCGCTCTTATTATCTAACATCTGTTGGTTAACCTCTCTTTCTGCGGATTGACGGGCGTATGCGATCCGTTTTTCTGTTCCGATACCTTATCCATTCTCTGTCTGTCTCTTCCGCGAGACGCGCTTATAAGTCGGAATCGCCGGGGACCTCCCTGCCCGCCTGCATTGGCTCCGTTCTGATTCAGAGCCTTCAAGGATTTACCTGTACATCGGTATCACCTCTTTGTATTTATAAGATAGCATAAATATATCTGCTGTTCAAGACGGAAAATTAGACAATATTACTAATTCGCCGTTGTGGAAAACACAGAATTCCCTTCGACACGGGCGGCCGCGGATTGACAAAGGGAGGGAAGGCTGTTATAATAATTCTGTTCGGCGGCTGTGCGGCCGCTGTTTTTCGTGGTATTTTTGCAGCCGGTATTCCCGGCTGAGCAAGCGCATACAAAGGAGAAACACAATGAAATACGACTTTACTTCCATTCTGGATCGCCGGGGAAAGGACGCCGTCGCCATTGACGCCGTGGGCGCGCCCGGTTCTCCCTATCCCGCGCCCCGGGAGGGATTCGACGTGATCCCCATGTGGGTGGCGGATATGAATTTCCCCGTGGTTCCCACCGTTCAACAGGCCATGATCGAACGGGTGGAGCATCCGGCCTTCGGCTATTTTGACCCCCCTGCGGAATATTACGATTCCATTATCCGCTGGCAGGAGCGCCATAACGGCGTTACCGGCCTGAAGCCGGAACACATCGGCTACGAAAACGGCGTGCTGGGCGGCGTGATCTCCGCGCTGAACGTTCTGTGCTCCAAAGGGGACAACGTGCTGCTCCACAGCCCCACCTACATTGGCTTTACCCACTGCCTGACGGACAATGGCTATCACATTGTCCACTCCCCGCTGACAAAGGACGAGCAGGGCGTCTGGCGGATGGATTTTGCCGACATGGAAAAGAAGATTGTGGAAAATCACATCCACGCCGCCATTTTCTGTTCCCCACACAACCCCTGCGGCCGGGTCTGGGAGCGTTGGGAGATCGAGCAGGCCATGGCGCTGTACAAAAAGTACGACGTCATGGTGGTTTCCGACGAGATCTGGAGCGACCTCATCCTGCCGGGCCACAGGCACGTGCCCACGCAGAGCGTCTCCGACGACGCCCGCCGCCGCACGGTGGCCCTCTACGCGCCGAGCAAGACCTTCAACCTGGCCGGCCTGGTTGGCTCCTACCACGTCATATACGACAAGAGCCTGCGAGACCGTGTCACTTCTCGCAGCTCCAAATGCCACTACAACGACATGAATGTGCTCTCCATGCACGCGCTCGTGGGCGCGTACAGGCCGGAGGGATACGAGTGGGTGGACGAGCTCACCCAGGTCTTGGGTGCAAACGTTGACTGGGCCTGCGGCTACATTGCCGAGCACTTTGACGGCGTGAGTGTGCAGAAGCCCCAGGGCACCTACATGCTCTTTGTCGACTGCTCGGAGTGGTGCGCCGCCAATGGCCGCGACATCGACTGGGTAGAGCGCGCGTGCTGGCGCGTGGGCGTTGCGGTGCAGGATGGCCGCATGTTCCACGGGCCCTGTCACCTGCGCATGAACCTGGCGCTGCCGCTCGACCGCGTCCAGGAGGCCTTTGACCGCATGGATCGCTATGTCTTCAACGCCTAGCCCGCGCGAGGGCCGGCCCGCCGAGGGCCAACCTGTCCCAAATTCGCGCAAAAACGAACACGTCCCCAATTTGTGGGCGATGCGTGCGTGGGGCGCAAGGACGTATACTTATGACCGAATGGCAAGTTCACTTCTCTGAGAGGGACGCTTATGTCAGCATCTGTTCTTGTGGGTACCCAGTGGGGCGACGAGGGCAAGGGTAAGATCACCGACCTCATCTCTGGTGACTTCGACGTCGTCTGCCGCTACGGTGGCGGTGCCAACGCCGGTCACACGGTCGTCGCCAACGGCCACAAGCTGGCTCTTCACCAGATTCCCTCCGGCATTGTCCACGAGGACGCACTGTCGGTTGTCGGCAACGGCTGCATCGTCGACCCGACGGTCATCCTCGAGGAGATCGACACCCTCAAGGCCCAGGGCCTCAGCTGCGAGGGCCTGCGCATCTCGGGCAACGCGCACATCGTCATGCCCTACCACCGCGACCTCGACGGCGCCCACGAGAAGAACCTCGGCAAGAACCTCATCGGCACCACCAAGCGTGGCATCGGCCCCTGCTACATGGACAAGATGAACCGCACCGGCCTGCGCATGCAGGACATGCTCGACGACGACACCTTCCGCGAGAAGCTCGCCGCCGCGCTGGCCTATCAGAACCCCATCCTCGAGAAGGTCTATGGCCTGCCCACCTACACCGTCGAGCAGATCTGCGAGGACTTCCTGCCCTACGCCGAGCGCCTGCGTCCCTACATCATCGAGAGCTCCAAGCTGCTGAACGAGGAACTTGCCGCCGGCAAGAACATCCTCTTCGAGGGCGCCCAGGCCACGATGCTCGACATCGACCACGGCACCTACCCCTTTGTGACCTCCTCCAACTGCACCGCCGGCGGCGCCGTCACCGGCTCCGGCGTGGGCCCCTGCAACATTGAGCGCGTCCTTGGCGTTGCCAAGGCCTACCTTACCCGCGTGGGCTCCGGCCCCTTCCCCACGGAGCTCGACCTCAACGAGGGCGTGGGCAAGTTCCTGCTGGAGACCGGCCACGAGTACGGCGTGACCACTGGCCGCAAGCGCCGCTGCGGCTGGTATGACGCCGTGGTGGTCAAGTACGCCGCCCAGATCAACGGCCTGACCGACCTCGCCATCACCAAGCTCGACGTCCTCACCGGCCTTGACACCATCAAGGTCTGCACCGCCTACGACTGCGACGGTGTCGAGTACGATACCGTTCCCGAGCACCGCGCGGTCTTCGACCGCGCCAAGCCCAAGTACATCGAGGTTCCCGGCTGGCAGGAGGACATCACCGGCTGCAGGTCCTTCGACGAGCTGCCGCAGGCCGCCCAGGACTACATCAAGCTCATCGAGGACCTCTCTGGCGTCAAGGTCTCTATCGTCGCCGTTGGTCCCGACCGCGAGCAGACCATCAACCGCTTCTGGAAGTAGGCTCTGTGACGGACACTGCCGTGGGCGAGAAGAGCTTCGGGATTGTCTGTGACAGCGGGTGCGACCTCACGCCAGCCCAGCTCGGTCGGCTTGGGGTCGCGCTCGTGCCCCATCATGTGAATGCGGGACAGCAGAGTTGGCTCGACCGCGTGAACGTCTCCGACGACGACGCGCTCGAGCGCATGGGCGTCCGGGGGACCGACGCCATGGTGGAGGAGGCCGGAGCGGACGAGCTTCTTGCCGCGTACCGGCGTCTTGTTGACGAGGGATGCAAGATCATAGTCTCCGTGCACTCCGCCAAGGCGCTGTCTGCGATGTGCGGGCGTGCCCGTGAGGCGGCGGCCCGGCTGGGGGACGCCGCGCGCGTTGAGGTGCTGGACACCGGTACCGCGTCCATTGGCACCGGCATCGTTGTGGAGCGACTGTCCGCGATGCGCGCGGCCGGCGTGCCCCTCGAGGACGCGCTTCTTGCCGCTCGCGAGATCGCCGCCGGCGTCCGCCTGATGTTCATACCCGCAAGCTCTTCTCGCCTGGTGCGCAGGAGGGCTCGCTCGAGGCACTCCGGGCTGGTCAGCCGTGCCTCCATGCTCCGCGTCCGCCTGGTGGGGGAGCGGGGCCTCTTTCTTGTGTCGCGCGGCGAGGTCACCCAGACCGTGCGCTCCACCGACATCGCCGACCTCTGCGGTCGCATCGCCCATGCCATGAGCGCGATCGCCCACGCGGAGGGCCCGCTTGACTACGTCGAGCTCTACGGATGCGACCGCAAGGCCCTGCGTCCCCTTGAGAAGCCCCTTGACACCAACGAGTTCGAAGCCGAGCGCATGGGAGTGACGCGCGTCTCTCCCAGCAACGTCGGCTTTGTGGGCAGGCCCGCCGTGGGCGTTGCCTTTGTTCCGGATACACTCTTCGAGCGCGTGGGGGCCAACCAGCCCACCGACGTGCCCGCAGACGACTAGACGAGGAGACCTAATGAGCGACAGCAAGATCGACATTCTTCTTCTGGGTTCCGGTGGGCGCGAGCACGCGCTTCTGACCAAGCTGGCGGAGTCCCCACGCGCCGGCAAGATGTGGGTCGCTCCCGGCAACGGCGGCATGGACGCCACCGCCGAGGTGGCAGACCTTGACCCGGAGTCTCCCGAGGGCGTTGCCGCCTGGGCTGCGGGGCATGGCATTGGCCTTGTGGTCATTGGCCCAGAGGCCCCGCTGGTTGCGGGCGTCGCCGACGCGGTGCGCGCCGCGGGCATCCCTACGTTTGGCCCCAACGGCAAGGCCGCCCAGATGGAGGGCTCCAAGAAGTTTGCTAAGGAGGTCATGGAGCGCGCCGGCGTGCCAACCGCCGCCTACCGCAGCTTCACCGACGAGGAGTCTTGCTCGACCTACGTGCGCGAGGTCGGCGGACCCATCGTGGTCAAGGCCGACGGCCTGGCTGCCGGCAAGGGCGTGGTGGTGGCCAAGACCACCCAGGAAGCCCTGGATGCCGTGGACGACATCATGTGCAAGCGTGCGCACGGTGCCGCCGGTGCCAAGCTCGTCATCGAGGAGTTCCTCGTGGGCGAGGAAGCCTCCTTCCTCTGCCTGTGCGACGGCAAGACCGCCGTTCCCCTGCCGTCCGCCCAGGACCACAAGGCCGCCTATGACGGCGACCAGGGCCCCAATACCGGCGGCATGGGCGCGGTCGCGCCGAACGCGTACTATACAAAGGAAATTGCGGCGGAGTGCATGGAGAATATTTTCCTGCCGACGATCCGCGCCATGAACGCCGAGGGCCGCCCCTTCCGCGGCTGCCTCTACTTCGGCCTGATGCTGACGAAGGACGGCCCGAAGGTCATCGAGTACAACTGCCGCTTCGGCGACCCGGAG
>OKUM01001687.1_pt1 | contig 10077 bp, 9 predicted proteins | sample 1606801 | NCBI WGS metagenome assembly OKUM01 (sample SAMEA3882546, study PRJEB24775) | human gut metagenome | biome: human-associated habitat; feature: intestine environment; material: feces | place: Netherlands | collected 2009/2010
GAGATCCCGTGCCCCGGCAGGTCGAGCGTAATCACGCGTACCTGTTTGTAAAGATAGGGAACGAAATCGTCCCAGACGAGCATCGACTCCAGATAACCGTGTAACAGGACCGCGCACCGGTCTCCTTTTTCGGAGTCGCACACATGGACGGGCGTGTCGCCTGCCGTAATGAATTTTTCAACCATTGTCGAGTGGATTTTCAGTTTTCCTCGTCGTCGAAATAGTCGAACGCCGATTCCCGCTTGGGGCGTGCGGGCGCATCGTCTTCTTCGTCGTCGAGTTCGCGGTAGATGGTGTGGCGTTCCTTGCCGCTTTTGTGGATCGGCTCGAGCCGTTTGGCCTTACGAAGTTCGTCCGCATGGTTTTCGTCGCGGAATCCCTTGTTCGTTTTCATGGATCGGAGAAGAAAAAATAGATTTAGAATTGAAAGTTGGCGGTATCGTAGCTGCCTTCGAATACTTTGCGGGCCTCTCCCGAAAGGCGGATGCGGGTGTAGATGCCGGGTTTCGGCTCATCGAAGGCGATGCCGAGCTGTCCGCCGCGTACGTCGATGCGGAACGCTGTGCCGGAAGGCTGGGCCGCGAGGTGGGTGACCAGCGCCGCAGCGGTCGATCCCGTGCCGCAGGCGAGGGTTTCGTCCTCCACGCCGCGTTCGTAGGTGCGGACGGCGATATGCCCGGGACCGACTACCTTGACGAAATTGACGTTGGTGCCTTTGGCGAAGCGTTTGTCGTAGCGTATCCGGCGTCCGCGTCCGATGACGTCCACGGCTTCGAGGTCGTCCGTGAATTCGACGTAGTGGGGAACGCCCGTATCGAGGAACCAGTATCCGTCGCCCCGGTCGATCCGTTCGACGTCGATCATTCCCAGCTCTACGGTGCTTCGCAGCCCGTCGATACGAAGCATCCTGGCTTCGTGGATGCCGTCCGTCGAGTCGAACCGCTTGATGTCGCCGCCGATGCCCAGGTGATGGGCAAACAGGGCGAAGCAGCGGCCTCCGTTGCCGCACATCTCGCCCGGCGAGCCGTCGGCGTTGTAGTAGCGCATCGAACAGTCGCAGCCGGATACGGCGGAAGCGGCGAGCGTCATCAGACCGTCGGCTCCGATGCCGAAATGGCGGTCGCACAGACGGGCGATCTCCGCGCTTTGGGGAGTCGCTCCGCCGTTCCGCAGGTCGAGCAGGATGAAGTCGTTGCCGGCACCTTCGTATTTTGCGAATCGCATTTGCATCTGTTCTGAAATATCGGCTTTGTCGCTATTCCGGTTCGGAGGTCGGAGCCGTTCGGCACTTCTCTTGCATCCTGAAAACGCGTGTATGTCCGGGACGGAAGAGGGTTTTTCCGGGGCGCTGCAAAATAGGTTCCAACCAGCTTTAACGCGGACAAAAATAATAAAATTCTAAAAGTTTTACTACTTTTGCGTGAATTTGTTACGTAACTTATAATCCGTATGAAAACATTGCTTGCAAAACACCGTTCGATCCGAAAATTCCGCTCTGAGCCTATTGCGCCGGAGGTGCTGCAAGACATGCTCGAAGCCGCCTCGCGTGCCTCGACGTGCGGCAATATGCAGCTTTACAGTCTGATCGTTACTCAGAGCCGGGAATTGCGCGAGGCATTGGCCCCGTGTCATTTCAATCAGCCGATGGTTACGCAGGCTCCCTGCGTGATTACGGTTTGTGCCGATGTCCACCGTTTTTCGATGTGGTGCGAACAGCGCGATGCCGAGCCGTGCTACGATAATTTCGCCTGGTTTCTCAACGGGGTGACCGATGCGCTGCTGGCGGCGCAGAACCTGTGTGTCGAGGCCGAAGCGCACGGGTTGGGAATCTGTTACCTCGGTACGACCATCTATACGGCCGAGGAGATCGCCCGCATCCTCGATCTTCCCAAAGGGGTGATTCCCGTGACGACGATCGTGGTGGGGCATCCCGACGAGTCGCCCGAACTGACCGACCGCCTGCCGCTCGAGGCCGTCGTCCACTACGAGAAGTACACCGACTACACGGCCGCCGAGATCGACGAGCTGTGGGCCGAGCGCGAGGAGTCGGAGCTGACGAAGCGGCTGCTCGAGGAGAACGGGCTCGACAACCTGGCCAAGGTCTTCACCGAACGCCGTTACGTGCGCCGCGACAACCTGGCCTTCTCGGCCTCCTACTTCGCGCTGCTCAAGGAGAAGGGCTTCTTCAACCAGGAGTGACGCCGTGGGGTGGGTGCGCCGCATATTCGTCGCCGTGGTGCTGCTCCTCATCGGGTCGGCATGCAGCGTCACGCGGCATATCCCCCAGGGGCAGTACCTGCTGCAGCGGGTGAAGATCGAACCCGACCGCACTGCACCGCGCGACGAGCGCATCCCGGCCTCCGAGTTGGAGAAGTACGTGCGGCAGTCCCCGAACAAGCGGCTCTTCGGCACGAACTTCTACGTGTGGCTCTACGAGCAGGCCGATCCCGACAAGCAGAACGGCTGGAACAACTGGAAGCGGCGCATCGGGCAGGAGCCCGTGCTGCTCGACATGGACCTCACGCTCAGGAGTGTGCAGAACCTGAAGGTCTACATGGACTCGAAGGGCTTCTTCTCCTCGCGTGCCGACTTCGAGATCGACACCACGTCGCGGCGCCGGCGGGCGAAGGTCACCTTCCGCACGCGGCAGGGCGAACCCTTCCGCATCGACACGATCACCTACGAGTTCCGAGACAAGTTCCTCGAGCAGCTGGTGCTTCCCGATACGGTTCACCGGCTCGTGCGGCCGGGCGATGTCTTCGACATCACGGTGCTCGATGCCGAGCGCGAGCGGATCACGGCCTACCTCAAGGAGCGGGGCTACTACAACTTCACGGTCAACAACATCGAGTACATCGCCGATACGCTGGGCGGGAACAACCGCGTCGACCTGCGCATGATTGTCCGGCAGGACCTGACCGGCTACGACGAGCACGGACGCCCCCAACTGGACAACAATGCGGTCTACCGCATCGGGCGGATCAACGTCTTCCCGGACTACGACCCCACGGCGGCCCGGCTCGATTCGACCTTCCTGTCGCGGCTCGATACGCTCCATTACCGCGGTCTGAACGTCATCTACGAGAAGAGCCCCAATGTGCGGCCGTCGATTCTGCGGCGGGCCATTCCGCTCTATCCCAACTACATCTACAATGCCTCCCAGATCAACCGCACCTACAGCGACCTGATGGGACTGGGCTACTTCAAGAGCGCGCGGCTCGCCTTTTCCGAGCGGCCGCACGGCGACACGGTCCACTATGTCGCCTACGTCGGCCCCTCGGCCGATTCGGCCGAGACCCGCTATACGAAGGAGAAGTACCTCGAGTGCAATATCTTCTGTACGCCGACGCTGCGTCAGAGCTTCAAGGCCGAGCTGGAGGGCTCCACGACGTCGAGCTTCTACGGGCTGAAGGCGACCGTCGGATACCAGAACCGCAACATCTTCCGCGGGGCCGAGGCGCTGGACATCTCCTTCACGGTCGGATACGAGTTCATGAAGGCGCCCGATGCGAAGCGCAAGCACGCCACGGAGTTCGGCGTGACGGCGGGGCTGACCTTTCCGCGCTTCCTCCTGCCGTGGCGCGCATCGCACTACCACCGGTTCAACCAGCCGAAAACGAAGGTCGAGCTCTCGATAAACTTCCAGGACCGCCCCTACTACAACCGCACGCTGTCGAGCGCGGGCATCACCTACCAGTGGGCCAACAACCGCTATTCGACCTTCTCGCTGCGGCCGATCGACATCAACCTGATCGACGTGACGCGCCTCGACCCGAACTTCCTTCAGGTCGACGGCTCGGGCAGCTCGGGCATGGTGCAGAACCGGTACCTTGTCGAGAGTTTCAAGACGCAGTTCGTCGGCGGCCTCTCGTTCAGCTACGGTTTCAACAACCAGCGCCGCAACCTCGGCGGCAACGCCACGAACATCCGCTTCAACCTCGAGACCGCGGGCAACCTGATCGACGCGGTGGAGCACCTCTTCTGGTCGCGGCCCAAGGGGCTGGACCACTATACGATTTTCGGCATCCGCTATTCGCAGTATTTCCGCTCGGACCTGAGTGTCAGCCGCAAGGTGATGCTCGGTGACGTAACCTCGCTCGTCGGGCGCCTCTACGGCGGTGTGGCCATGGCCTACGGCAACTCGTCGGCCGTGCCGTTCGACCGCCAGTTCTACTGCGGCGGCAGCAACGGCATGCGCGGCTGGACGCCCCGCACCCTCGGTCAGGGCTCCGTGCCCGATCCGCACGACGCCTTCCCGATTCAGACGGGCGACGTGAAGCTCGAGGCCAACCTCGAGCTGCGCTTCCCGATCTGGGGCATCGTCCACGGCGCGACCTTCTTCGACGTGGGCAACGTCTGGTATATCAAGCGCAGTCCGGACTATTCGGACGATGCGGTCTTCTTCTTCGACAACTTCTACAAGCAGCTGGGTTTCAATACGGGTTTCGGCCTGCGCTTCGACATCAAGTTCTTCGTCCTGCGCCTCGACTGGGGCATCCAGCTGCACAACCCCAACAACCCCGCGGGGGAGCGGTGGATCCACAACTTCAAGTGGAAAAACACGGCGCTCAACTTCGGCGTGGGCTATCCCTTCTGATCCCCCGCCGCTACCTGCGCTCGCCGCTACCTGCGCCTGCCGCTGCGTTTTTCCCTGCCGCACCGTTTGCGCGCCTGCTGCTGCCGACTTTTCATTGGCGCCCCCTTTTCTGCCTGCTTCCTGCGGCGGGCTTTTGCTGCCGCACCGTTTGCGCGCCGTGTGCCGCCGCCTCCTTGCGCCGTCCTTTTTCGTGTGCCGCTTGCCGCGAATCCGTTCTCCGCTCCCGCTCCCGGTGCCGGCGGCCTTCCGATTGCGTGCATCGGCTTTCCCCGAACAAAAAATCCCGGGCCGTTCGTGCGGTCCGGGTGTGGGGGGGGTGTGCACCGGCATCTGCTGCCGGGTCACTTCTGCGCCTTGTACTGCGAGGGCGACATGCCTGTATTGCGCTTGAAGTAGCTGCCGAAAAAGGACTGGTTCGGAAAGTTGAGCTGGTAGGCGATCTCCTGAATGCTCAGGTTCGAGTACTTGAGCAGGGTCTTGGCCTCGGTGATGACGAAGGTGTCGATCCACTCCGATACGGACCGTCCGCTGATGCGTTTGACAAGCGTTGTGAGGTACTTTGGCGTGATGCAGAGCCGCTGTGCATAGTATCCGACGCTGCGCTCCTGCCTGAAATGTTCGCCGAGCTGCCGGATGAACTCCTTGAAATACTCCTCGGCGCGCGTCTGCGGAGGCCGTTCGGTCTCGGGGTGCTCGCGGACGTAGCGGTGCAGCACGCTGCCGATCTTGTAGATCGAAGCGGAGAGCAGGTCGCCCACGATGTCGCGTGAAAGCTCCGTTTCGGGCGTGCGCAGCTCCTGTCCCACGAGCGAAAAGAAGTTGCGCACCTCGCGGCTCTCCTCCTCGGTCAGCTCGATGCAGGGGTGTGCTCCGAACTGCAGCAGCACGGGCATGATGTGTTTCGTGTCGATGTTGATGCGCTGCATCATCTCGCGCGAGACGATCAGAACGTGGGCCCGAAAGTGCTCCCCCGGGGCGGTCTGGAGAATGCTCTGCGGACTGAACACGAACATCGAGTTCCGCCGGATGCGGTAGTCCTGGAGATTGAACGTGACGGTGGTCTCTCCGTCGGTGCCGATGCCTACGATGAAGGCGTCGATCCGGCTGGGGTAGGGCAGCTGAAAGGTTGAGTCGCTGTCGGCCGTAATGCACTCGTTCGTCAGGCCGTTCCCCTTGCGGCCGGCCAGGGCCAGCAGTTCGGGCAGCGTGAAGTTCGTGATCGTTTTTTCGTTCGATGTGGTGTTGTTCATATTTTTTTTATTGGCGGACAAAAATAGTAACTTTTTCTCTATTTTCTGTTCGTTCTATTAGTATTGTGGGAAATAATGAACAGTATCGGTCTGTTTTCGGCCACCCGTGCTGCGCGTTTTCGGCAACGGGAAGATCGAACGTGCGGCAGGGGTATGAAAAAGGCCGGGACGTGGTGATCCCGGCCCTGTTTTTCGTGGCGGGCGAATCGTCCTTTGCTGCTTCTCCTCCGTCGGCACGTACCCTCGTCTCCGAATCTTCCGTGTGCGGGAGATCGTCTGCTCACGCCCTTCGGTCCGCTGTCGCCTGCTTCGGTCCGTCGACTCTTGCCTTGGCCCGGTGTCGCTTGCGGCGCTCCGGTCTTCGGGGTCTCTCTTCTTCACGCGGGGTGCATCGCCTGATGGCCTACAGCCCGTTCGCTCCGACCACGCTGTGCTTTCGTCAGTTGGCGGGAGCTGCGGGGGCTGCCGCGGCGGGCGTATCGGTGATGCCCAGCTCCTTCTTCACCTCGGGAGCAATGTCGATGAGGTTCGTCTCGTCGAACGAAACGAGGGCGCCCGTCGAGGTGTCGAAGACGGCCAGGAAGCCGCCGGCCTGCGATACCTTGTCGATGGCGTTCTTGGCCTTCTCGATGATCGGGGCCATCAGCTCGTTGTATTTCTTCTCGTAGTCCTGCTGTGCGGCCTGCTGGTATTGCTCGCGGCGCGTAATGAGGTTCTGCAGATCCTGGGCCTTCATTTCACGCGTTGCCTCGGGCAGCGTGTTGTAGCTCTTCTGATACTCCTGCAGCTTGTTCGCGTACTCGACATTGATGGCCTCGATTCCTTCGTTCAGCGTCTTGCCGAAGTTCTCCATGTCCACCTGCATCTGCTTCATCTCGGGCATCGACGCGATGATCTCGCTCGTATTGATGCGACCGAATTTCTGGGCAAAAAGCGACGTGGCGCTCATCATGAGTACAACCGCAAGGGTCAGTTTGATAGCTGTTTTCATAACAATTGGTCAGTTAATGTTTTGATGTATTGGTAGTGTTTACTTTTTCAGAAGTTCGATGACCTGCTGCGTGTGCTCGGCCGAGGGCGAGGCGTAGAGCAGCGTGGGGTTGTTCGACGAGTCGATCACCGCCGCGGCCCCGACCTGCTTGGCATAGGCCTCGATGGCATCGAAGACCTTTTTCTGGATCGGCTGGATCAGCTCGAGGCGCTTTTTCATCAGCGTGCCCTCCTGTCCGAAGAGGCTCTCCTGGAACTGCTGGGCCTCCTTCTCCTTGTCGAGGATGGCCTGCTCGCGCGCCTGACGCGTTGTGGCCGGGAGCGATGCCTTCTGGTTCATGTAGTTGTTGTAGAGGGTCTCGACCTCCTGGAAGCGGTTGTCCACCTGCTCCTGGTACTGCTTGGCGAGGTCATCCAGGTCGCTGATGGCCTGGTTGTAGGCGTCGATGGACTTGAAGATCTTTTCGCTGTCCACGATGATGCAGTTCTGGGCTGCGAGGGTCCCGGCTGCCAGCAGGGCTGCCGCGAACAGAATCAGTCGTTTCATGGTTTGTCTCGTTTTGGTTCGCTCCGGAGGCGGCAACGGCCGCTTCCGTATGTAAATATAACTCTTTTCTTCCAATTTTATTGCCAGCCGCGCATCAGAACTGCTGTCCGAGCACGAAGTGGAACTGGCTGCCGCTCTTCGACGTGGAGTTGGCCGGGGCGTCGAATCCGTAGCCCCAGTCGATTCCGAGCATGCCGACGACGGGCAGGTAGAGCCGCACGCCGAAGCCGGCCGAACGCTTGATCTTGAAGGGCGAGAACTTCTTCCACGACTCGAAAGCGTTGCCGCCTTCGAGGAATCCCAGCACGTAGATCGTCGACGAGGGCTTGAGAATCACCGGGTAGCGCAGCTCGGCCGTGTACTTGTTGTATCCGCGCGAGTAGTCGCTCGTCGGGTCGAGGGCGCCGTCCTCGTAACCGCGCATCGAGATGATGTCGATACCGTAGATGTTGTAGCCCGACATGCCGTCACCGCCGACCTCGAAGCGCTCGAAGGGCGAGACCTTGTATTTGTTGTAGGCGCCGAGGTATCCCATCTCGGCCTTGAGCATCAGCACGAGGTTCGAGTTCTTCGACAGCGTCTGGTACCACTGGGCCTTGAACTGCCACTTGTGGAACTCGACCCAGCGGTAGCGCTCCTGGTTGGCCGCGTCGCTCGTGCTCGAGTTCGAGGCCAGCTGTTCGAGCATCCTGTAGTCCTTGCCGTCCCAGAGCGAGTAGGGGGGCGTGGCCTGCACCGAGGCGCTGAACTCCGAACCGCGGCGCGGATAGAGGGGCTGGTCCACCGAGCTGCGCGCGAAGACGAGTTTGAGCGAGAGCAGGTTCGCCGCACCGTTCGTCATGCCGAACGTGTTCCAGTTCTTGAGCTTGAAGCGCTCGTAGCTGGCCTCGGCGTAGAACGTGAAGTAGGGGTCGGGCCAGTTGAGGCGCTTGCCCAGACCGGCCGCCACGCCGTAGGTGCGGAAGTACTGCGTGGCGCTCTGCCAGACGTAGTAGGCGTTGTTCTGCTCGGAGATGTGGGCCGAGAGGGTGAACGAGTTGGGCTTTTTGCCGCCGAGCCAGGGGTCGGTGAAACTGAAGGCGAAGGCCTTGTAGTAGGTACCGTTGGTCTGCGCCGAGAGCGACAGCCGCTGGTTCTGTCCCATCGGGTAGGGGCGCCAGGCGCCCTTCTTGAAGAAGTTTTTGACCGAGAGGTTGTTGAGCGTGATGCCCACCGATCCGACGAAGGTGCCCGAGCCCCAGCCGCCGGCGATGTTGAACTGGTCGGAAGCCTGCTCCTCGAGCGCCCAGTTGACGTTGACCAGTTCGCTCGACACGGGCTTGATGTCCGGAGCAATGGCCTCGGGGTTGAAGTGTCCCATCGAGCCGAGCATGCGGATGGTCTGCATGAGCATCGAGCGGTCGTAGAGCTCGCCCGGCCGCGTGTAGAGCTCGCGGCGGATCACCTCGTCGTCGACGCGCTGGTTGCCCGTGATGCCCACCTCGTTGATCGTGAACTGCTTGCCCTCGAAGATCTTGACCTCGATGTCGATCGAGTCCGTTCCGATGATTGTCTCCGCGGGGTCGATCTGCGAGGTCAGGTAGCCCTGGTTCTGGTAGAGCGACGAGACGGACATCTCCTCGGGGTTGGCTTCCTTGCCGATGCCGAGGCGCTTCTGAATGGTCTTCTTGTCGTAGGTGTCGCCCGACTCGACGCCGAACATTTGCTGCAGGTCCTCGGTCGTGTAGACCGAGTTGCCGACCCACGAGACGTTGCGGATGTAGTATTTGTTGCCCTCCGACAACTCGATGTCGATGCCCAGCCGCTTCTCGTTGATCGGGTAGATCGAGTCGCGCAGAATGTTGGCGTTGCGGTAGCCCTTCGAGTTGTAGAAGTCGATGAGCAGCTCCTTGTCGGCCGCGTAGTCCGTTTCGTTGAGCTTCGTGCCCTTGAAGATGTTGATGCTCTTCTGATGGGTCTTCTTGAAGGTGCGGCGCAGCCGCTTGTCGGTGAACTCCGTGTTGCCGATGAAGTTGATCTGGCCGATCTTGACCTTGTCCTTGCGGTCGATCACGAAGGTGACGTTCACCATCTGCGGGCGCACCGTGTCGTTCTCGATGCGCACGTCGACCTCGGCGTTGCGGAATCCCTTTTCGGACCAGTACTCCTTGATGAGCTTGCGGTTCTTGTCGATGACGTAGTCCGACAGCTCGCCGCCGCGGCGCAGCTTGAGCTTCTCCAGCAGGTCGGTCTTCTTGCCGCGCGGAATGCCCTCGAAGGCCCAGTTGTTGACCCGGGGCCGCTCCTTGAGGAAGACCTCCAGGTCGAGGCTGTCGCCCTCGATGTCGGCGCCGATCTTCACGTCCGAGAAAAACCGCTGGCTCCAGAGCCGTGAAATGGCGTTGGAGATGAAGTTGCTCGGCAGGTAGACCGAGTCGCCTGCGATCAGTCCGGCAGACGACTTGAGGATCTCGGGGTTGAGTTATTGCACGCCGTGGACGTTGACGTCGCGGATGTAATAGAGCCTGGGTTCGCCCTCGCTTCGGAACATCGGGGCGTTTTCTGAAATCGCAGGCTTAGAAGCCGCCGTCGTGTCCTGCGGATTCTGCTCCTGGGCGAATATATTCGAGCAGCATAGCACGAGGGCAGCTGCTGCCGTGAATATCTTACCGAAATAATTCATCTATTTAAATCTAATCTTAACTTCATCTATT
>OKUM01001699.1_pt1 | contig 10029 bp, 7 predicted proteins | sample 1606801 | NCBI WGS metagenome assembly OKUM01 (sample SAMEA3882546, study PRJEB24775) | human gut metagenome | biome: human-associated habitat; feature: intestine environment; material: feces | place: Netherlands | collected 2009/2010
CGTGCAGCCCCTTGGTCGCGGGTCCGCTGCGTCGAAACAGCGGCAGTTTTCTTTGGTTCTTTCTTTTGCTGCCAAAAGAAAGAACAACCTCCCGGGAGGCTGCCGCTAACCCTTCAGCCGTTCACTTCCCTCTCGCTGACTGAATATACTGCCGCGGCGTCTGGTTGTATTCCGCCCGGAATGCGCGGTAAAAGTTTGCGTAATCGCCAAAACCGCAGTATTGGCAGACTTCATTCGGCGGGACGCCGCCTGCTAAAAGCTGCTTCGCGTTTAATAGCCGCTTCTGCAAAATATAGCGATGCACCGTCGTGCCGACCTGCGCATCGAACTTCCGCAAAAGATGATACTTGCTGATGAAGAACTTCTCCGACAACTGGTCCAGCGTCAGGGCCTCGCTGTAGTGCTCGTTGATGTAGTGCAGCACCGCGTCCACGACCTGGTCACTCGTGCCGGTGGGGCGGGCGTCGCCGCGCTCGGCTGCGGCACGGTTCAGGCCGACCAAAAGCTCCACCAGCGCACTCTGGGCCAAAAGGTCACTGCCGTACGCCTTGTCCGCCTTTAACGCGCACAGCTTGTCCACCGTTGTGCGCAGCGGCGCGCCGGTGGCCCCGGGCAGCCGCAGCAGGTTCGTGTGGCCGGGGACTGTCGTGTCAAAGCAGCGGGTCAGACTTGTGCGCGGGGTGGACAAACCCTCCAGATAGGGCCGCGCGATCCAGAGCACGATGCGCTCATAGGCGTCGGCGTCGGTGGCAATGCGCGCCTGGTGCAGCTCCAGCGGGCTGCACAGCATCCAGTCGCCGGGGCGCACGCGGTAGAGCTGGTTCTCGACGATGTACTCCACCCGCCCGCGCAGCAGCAGGTAAATCTCATAGAAGTCGTGGTGGTGCAGCTCGACCTCGTTCATGTAGGTCGAGCGATAGCGGTAGACCTCATAATCCGGCGCGATCATCGTCTGGCGCTTGGTGTAGGGGTTGTAGTTTGACATAGGTGACTCCCAAAAAGCCTTCCCCTCCGGGACAGACTCCCCCGGTACGGGGGAGGTGGCGCATAGCGCCAGAAGGGGAGTAGGTGGCTGAGCGAAGCGAAGTCGGATGAGGGCCGACCTTGCCGCTGCCCCCCTGCAAGCGGGATTTTGCGGCCAGCTCTCCCCTCATCAGCCGCCTGCGGCGGCAGCTTCTCCCCCAAGGGAGAAGCCTTTTCTGCGTTGCTATGATTTTACCGCAATTTTCGCAATTTTTCAAGCAATCAGCGTTATTTTCTTGCAAAAAATCACGCGGTATACTATAGACATCGCGGGCGGTCGTGTGCCGCCCACCCCCACAGCAACAAAAGGAGCAAATCATTATGCAGATGAATGCGTCTTCCATCGTCAACCAGAAAGCCGAGTGGGAAAAGCTGGGCGTCAAGCTGCCCGCCTTTGACCACGCTGCCATGACTGCCGCCACCAAGGAGCACCCCATCTGGGTCCACTTCGGTGCGGGCAACATCTTCCGCGGCTTCATCGCCGCGCTGCAGCAGCGCCTGCTGAACGAGGGTGCCGCTGACCGCGGCATCATCGCAGCCGACACCTTCGACTACGACATCATCGACAAGATCTACACCCCGTATGACAACCTGACGATGAACGTCACCCTGAACCCGGACGGCACCACCAGCCGCGAGATCATCGGCTCTGTGGCCGAGGGCCTGCGCGCCAACTCTGCCGACGCGGAGATGATGGCCCGCTTCAAGCAGATCTTCACCGATCCCAGCCTGCAGATGATCTCCTTCACCATCACCGAGAAGGGCTACGCCCTGTACCGTCCCGACGGCAGCCTGATGCCCGTCGTGCAGGCTGACATCGACGAGGGCCCCGCCCACGCCCGCCACGCCATGAGCATGGTCGCCTCCCTGCTGCTGGAGCGTTTCCAGAACGGTGCCTATCCTCTGGCCGTCGTCAGCATGGACAACTGCTCCCACAACGGCGAGAAGCTGCAGGCCAGCGTTATGACCGTTGCCAAGGCATGGCTGGAGAAGGGCTTCGTCGGTCAGGACTTCATCGACTACCTGTCCGATGAGACCAAGATCACCTTCCCCTGGTCCATGATCGACAAGATCACCCCGCGCCCCCACAAGATCGTCGAGGAGTCTCTGGAGAAGGACGGCATCGAGGGCATGACCCCCATCGTCACCTCCAAGAACACCTTCATTGCCGCGTTCGTCAACGCCGAGCGCCCGCAGTATCTGGTCGTCGAGGACAAGTTCCCCAACGGCCGCCCCGCGCTGGAGAAGGCCGGTGTCTACATGACCGACCGCGAGACCGTCAACAAGACCGAGCGCATGAAGGTCACCACCTGCCTGAACCCGCTGCACACCGCCATGAGCGTGTACGGCTGCATGCTGGGCTATGACCTGATCTGCGCCGAGATGAAGGACGAGGACATCGTCGCCCTCATCAAGCGCCTGGGCTACGTCGAGGGTCTGCCCGTCGTCGTTGACCCGAAGATCCTTAACCCGAAGGCCTTCATCGACGAGGTCATCGAGCAGCGCCTGCCCAATCCCTTCATGCCCGACACGCCGCAGCGCATCGCTACCGACACGTCCCAGAAGGTCGGCATCCGCTTTGGCGAGACCATCAAGAGCTACGTCGCCGAGGGCCGCGACCTGAACAGCCTGGTCAGCATTCCTCTGGCCATCGCCGGTTGGCTGCGTTATCTGCTGGCCATCGACGACAACGGCAACGCCTTTGAGGTCAGTGCTGACCCGCTGAAGGACGAGCTGCAGGCCAAGCTCTCCGGCATCGAGTTCGGCAAGCCCGAGACCGTCACCGACCAGCTGGATAGCATCCTGTCCAATGCGTCCATCTTCGGCAGCGACCTGACCAAGACCGTCCTGGCCGACAAGATCAAGGCGTACTTCAAGGCCGAGATCGCCGGTGCCGGTGCCGTCCGCAAGACCCTGCACGAGGCCGTGAACGGCTAAGAGCAGCTACGCTGTAGGGGCCGGACATGTCCGGCCCGCCACGTAAAATGTATAACCCGCTCACGGGTTCGCAACCGGAAACTTGCGGGCGAGGCATGCCTCGCCCCTACGCAAACGACTATACAAACAAAAGGAGCACCACATGTCTATGAAAATGGGTTGGCGCTGGTATGGTGAGGGCAATGACCCCATCACCCTGAGCGACATTAAGCAGATCCCCGGTGTTGAGGAGATCGTCTGGGCCCTGCACAGCAAAATGCCCGGCGAGATCTGGGAGGAGGCCGAGATCAAGGAGGTCGTAGACCAGATCCATGCTGCCGGCTTTGACGCCACCGTCGTCGAGTCCGTCAACGTCCACGACGACATCAAGATCGGCCTGCCGACGCGCGACAAGTACATCGAGAACTACAAGCAGTGCATCCGCAACCTGTCCAAGTTCGGCGTCAAGACCATCTGCTACAACTTCATGCCCATCTTTGACTGGACCCGCACCGACCTGTTCCACCCCGTCGGCGACGGCTCCACCGCCCTGTTCTATCAGAAGGACCTGATCCAGGACGACTACAAGGGCATGGCAAACTACATTCTCGAATTCACCGAGAAGTACAACATGACCTTCCCCGGCTGGGAGCCGGAGCGCATGGCCAAGCTGGACGAGCTGTTCAAGGCCTACGCCCCCGTCACCAAGGAGAAGCTGTGGGATAACCTCAAATACTTCCTCGAGGCCATCATGCCCACCTGCCGCGAGTGCGACATCAAGATGGCGATCCATCAGGACGATCCCCCATGGGACATCTTCGGCCTGCCCCGTCTGCTGGTTGACGCCGAGAGCATTGACCGCTTCCTGACGATGGTCGATGACCCGTACAACTGCCTGACGCTCTGCTCCGGCAGCATGAACGCCAACCCCAACAACAACGTAGCCGCCATCGTGCGCAAGCACTGTGACCGCATCCCGTTTGCCCACGTGCGCAATATCCACCACTTCGAGAACGGTGACTTCTCCGAGGCTGCCCACCGCGACTGCTGCGGCGAGACCGGCATCATCGAGATCCTGCGCGCCTACCATGACTGCGGCTACGAGGGCTATATCCGCCCCGACCACGGCCGTCAGCTGTGGGAGGAAGGCCCCGGCAACTGCCGCCCCGGCTACGGCAAGTATGACCGTGCCCTCGGCGTGCAGTACATGCTGGGTGTCTGGGACCTGCTGGACCGCCTGGACGAAGAAAAGTCCAAGTAATTTTTGCCATCCTCAAATTGCTGTATAACAAAAAGGACGCTGTAGCGATACGGCGTCCTTTTTTGTTAGAGTTTTATTGTATGATGAACCGCACCCTTTTCACCTCCCGGTAGGGGCCGGGCATGCCCGGCCCGCCACCTCACGGCTGCCGCCATTTAATCTTCCATTCGTAGGGAGGGGTCTTGACCCCTCCGCCGCACCTTGCCTCTGCCGCTGCTTTGCCTTTCACTCTGTAGGGGCGGCATATATGCCGCCCGCGCCTCCCTTGTCAAAGGGAGGTGGCCGAGCTTGCGAGGCCGGAGGGATTCCCGCAGCCTTGCCTTTACCGCCCTTCTGCCTTCCTTACCCCTTCACCACGTTCACCAGCTTCTCCCCTCTCGCAAACGCCCGCGCGTTCTCCATCGTCGTGATGGCAATGCTCTGCAATGCCGTCCGCGTGAAAAATGCCTGATGGCTCGTCACCACCACATTCGGGAAACTCATCAAAATCGGCACGACCTCGTTATGCAAAACGTCGTCCGAGAAGTCCTCGAATACCTGCCCGTCCTCGTCCTCGTAGACATCCAGCCCCACGCCCGCAAATTTGCGGGCCCGCAGCGCGTCGATCAGCGCGTTGGTGTCGATCAGCCCACCGCGGCTCGTGTTGACAAGAATCGCGTTGTCACGCATCATTTTGATGGTGTCAGCGTTGATTATATGGCGCGTCTCGGCTGTCAGCGGGCAGTGCAGACTGATAAGGTCTGCCGTGCGCAGCAGCTCATCCAGCTCCACATAGCGCACAATGCCGTCCAGCGCGGGGTTCCTGTACTGGTCGTAGGCCAACACCGTCATGCCAAACCCGTGACAGATGCGCGCCATGGCCGCGCCGATGCGCCCCGTGCCCACAATGCCCGCCGACGAGCCGTACAGGTTGTACCCCAGCAGACCGTCCAGCGCAAAGTTGTTGTTGCGCACCTTGATATACGCCTTGCAGATGCGCCGGTTCGCGGCCTGCGCCAGCGCCATAGCGTGCTCGGCCACGGCCTCCGGGCTGTAGCCCGGCACGCGCAGCACCGTGATGCCGCATTTCTGCGCCGCGGCCAGGTCCACATTATTGTACCCCGCGCACCGCAGCAGCAAGCAGCGGATGCCCACCTGCGCCAGCTTTTCCAGCACCGGAGCCGAACAATCCGCATTGACGAACGCGCACACAGCGTCCCCGCCCTGCGCCAGCGGCGCGGTGTCCGCATCGAGATTCGCCGTTAAAAACCTGATCTCGCAGCCATATTCCGGGTCCGCTGCCAGCACATCAAAGTAATAATGGTCATACTCCCGCGTCCCGTAAAAGACGATCTTCATAGCAATCCCCCCGTCATAGCCAGTATTTGCTGTTTGCACGCCTGCTATACCGCCCATATTTTATGCCTGTATGACAAAAAAGTACCCCCGCACGGCTTGCACCGTGCGGGGGTGTTGTTGTGTTGAATCACATGGGGCTTGGTGGATGCTAACGCGCCCAACCAGGAGCGGCAGCATTGGGTACCGCTACCCTATGGGGAAACCACACAATTAGTCTTTCTTGCGCAGAACGAGGCCGTAAACGCCGTAGCCCATCAGCAGGGCAACAACTGCCAGGCTGCCGCCGATCAGCGGAGCAGCATTGGTAGCACCGGTCTTAGGCAGAACCTTGGTGGTGTTAGCCGGGGCAGCGGCAGCCTTGACGACCTGCTTCTGGCTGGCAGAAGTGTTGGTCGTGTTGCTGGAAGAAGTGTTGGTCGTATTGCTGGAGGAAGAGCTGGAGGAAGAGTTGCCATTGTCGCTCTTAACATCCTGGAATACGGGGGTCAGGGTAACCCAGGCATTGCCTTCGTTATCCCAGTTGCCGTTCAGCAGAGCCTTCAGGGTGTCGAACTTGACATGCTCGCCCTTGACAAAGTTAGTGGTCTTGCCACCGTTCTTGTACTGCCAGCCGATCAGCTTCTTGCCAGCGGGAACCTTGCCATCGTACAGGTTGTCGGTCAGGATGGTGAACTCGTCCTTAGCGGTGAAGTTGTTCTGCGGAGCAGCAACATCTTCCTGAGCGCCGTCCTTATCCTCGACATACTTGATGGTGATGTTCTTCAGCTCGACATCGGTCTTGAGGTCAGCGTAGAAGTTCAGGTAAGCAACACCGTCCTTATCGACGTTCTTGCCAGCCAGTTCCTTCAGGGACTCGAAGGTGACCTTCTCACCAGCGGCATACTTAGCGCCGTTCTGGAACAGAGTCCAGCCAGTCAGCTTCTCACTGGCAGTCAGGTTGATGACGCCAGCAGCGTCGGGCAGGACATACCACTCGGAAGCAGCAGTCAGCTCACCGGTAGCGAAAACAGAGGTAGCGCCGTCAGCCTTGGTGAAGATCATCTTGATCTTGGTCAGGGAGACTTCAGGCTTCTTGACCTCGCGAACCTTAACGTTCACGGTGTCGTTGGTGCCGATGTAAACATCGCCGGTCTCGCACAGTTCATAGCCAGTGGGGACTTTCTTCAGCAGAGAAGTGCTGAAAGTGGTAGCACCGTTCTCCAGTTCAATCTGCTCGATAGCGTCGGCCAGAGGCTCGCCGCTCTCCAGAATGTAGCTGACATAGACAACCTTGGCAGGCTTCTTAATCTCGCGAACCTTAACGTTCACGGTGTCGTTGGTGCCGATGTAAACATCGCCAGTCTCGCACAGCTCATAGCCTGCGGGAACCTTCTTCAGCAGAGAGGTGCTGAAAGTGGTGGCATCTGCCTCGAGTTCAATCTTCTCGATTTCAGCATCCAGAGGCGCACCGCTCTCCAGAATGTAGCTGACGTAAACAAGTTTGGAAGCGGGCTTCGGAGCCTCGAAAACGGCATCCAGAGTCAGCGTGCCACCCTGAGCATACTGGCTCAGCTCATCCCAGCTATAGTTGGTACCGGGCTTCAGGGTAACTTCGGAGTGACCCAGAGGTACCCAACCAGTCAGTTCCTTGCCTTCGGGAATAACGCTGTCATCTTCAAAAGCATTGCGCAGAGCCCAAGCGTCATATTCCTGCTTGAAAGAATCCGAACCAACTGGCTGATTATCAACATAGTAGTTGATAGTCATTACTGCGTCATCTGCAAACGCTGCAAACGGTACGCACATGACAATCATGAACGCGGCCGTCAGCAGAGCAAGCAGACGAGTTTTGAAATTCGTTTTCTGCATGTTATTTCTCCTATTCATTAAGTATTTATCTAAAGCGTTTTGCAGGCAGGTGCCCCAAGCGCACCGGCTTACTGGCGCAGTAGATACGGACATATATCCAACACCCCCACTTGGGATGAGGGCGGTGAATCAGAGGTTATTATTTCCTTTTTCAAAGGAAATACAAAAGCCCTAGAGCTTTTGGCCAAAATTTTTGACCTTATTTGCCGGCAGGCCAGCGGGCAGGGAGAAGCGGATCGCTGTTGATGTGTACCTCATCCGCCGCAGTGGTCTCACCGTCCCGCAAGGGGCGTGCCAGAATGACCATACGCGCATCATCCATCTGGTAGGTGCAGGTGCTTAAGGTCAGCAGACGCTCGGTGGGGTAGGCATAGTCACCGGTGGTATAAAACGCGCGCTTGGCCACCTCGTCCAAAAATGTCTGCTCGGTGGCATCATCCAGATTGATATACTGGTTGAAGTAGAACACATCACCGTCACTCTCGCGCGAGGTTACGGCATAAACCGCTACGATTTTGTAAATCTCACTTTTATATAAGGTATCCAACTGCAGGTAAGGGTGTGCTGTGTAGTAATCAGCATCGCGGTACTTTTGCAGATTGGAGAAGCGGTCGGTATTATTTACACCCATGTTATGCCCATAGATGATAAGGTGGCGTCCGTTTTGCATGTCGCACTCAAAATCTGCAAAGGGCATGCCGCGCTTATCATCGGCGCGATCCAGATCATGGTATAAGTAAAAGTAATTATCTGTCGTTTGCAGGATCGGCAGGTCAATGTCTACACCCGGTATTTCGATCCAACCCGCAAAATCCGGGTTGCGGGCGATAAGGTCCGCATATTTAGTCCGCTGGGCAGCTTCCTCAGCGGCCGGGTCAGGGGTGGCCTCGGGCTCCTCTATAATAGGTGCAGCCGTTTCTACCGGCTTAATGGCTTCCATCTCTTTTTTCTGCTTATAGGAAGGGAGCCAGAGGATCAGCCCGCCGACCAGCCCTGCAAAGGCTGCGCCGGAGATAACCCCTGCCAAAAGTGCTTTGGTGCGTTGTTTCATAAACTCAGATCCACAAAATAAGCGTTTCCGTTACTGCCATCTGCCAGCATTTCCTGATAAGCAACAACAAAATCATTGGTGTCCTGCGGTAAATTTACCAGCATCCAGCCGGAAAGGCTCTCGCCTGGCTGCAAGGTTGTCGCATCAGGCATCATAACATCATCCACAGCATCCAATGCTACGCCAAAGTCATCCTTGCCCCATTGGATTTGAAAATCGTCCTTAAAAATATCGTAGGTCTCATTGCTGGTATTTGTTACAGTCATCATAAAAATGACAAGTTTTTGACCATCGGGAGTTGTAATGTTGTTATATCCATCCACCACACGGGGGGTATCGCAGGTAAAATCGAATAATGCCGTCTGTACCGTCTCACTGGCTTTTGCCCGAATAGAAGCATCCGATCCACCGCAGCCAGCCAGCAGCAGCGCCGCCACCAAAGTTAATACACAAAGGACTGTTTTGTACAAATTAAATGTCGTTTTACTCAAAACCGTTATATCTCCAAAAGTAATTCTATTCCATCGCATATTTTCTACGATGTCCTTTATAAGGATACAACAAATTCAAGAAAATTTCAAGAGTTACACACACTTTGTCCGCCGCTAAAATGCACAATTATTGTCCAAATTTTGCGGCGAATTGTGATCACCTCGTTTTAATTGTGTAATTTAGTGCGTTGTACCACAATTTATAGTGTTCGCTAAAAGTTTGGCAGGCAACAAATATTCCCGTAATTTCCTGCATCAGACAGCGCTCCGCAAGCCCTCACCTTTCAGCGCTTGCCCCTCCGCCCGCGCATTGCCTCCCCGGAAAACAGCAATAAAAAATACCCCGCAACTTCTTGCGAGGTATCTTTTTGGTGCACCAAAATAACCCAAAAACGAACTTATGGGTATATGCGCACCGTGTCATTATAACTGCTACACTATAACAACGGTTCTGTTGTTCCTGCATAAATTATAAAATCAATCCAAAGTCCCAGTAAAGAGACTTTTGCGGCATATCCTCGCTTTGCTTGCGGTATTCCACAGTCCTCTTGACTGGGGCTTTTCCTTGCTTTTTTCCGCTGATCGCGGAACAACCCGCAACCCCTTATCCCGGTTGGGATACAGAATTTCACTCTAGAAATACGAAAGCGAGGAAAACACCATGAAGGAAACCATCAAAACCAGCCGCACCGCAGGATACCTTGAGAAAATTTTCCGCGCTTTGAACGCGAAGTATTTCAACGGCGAGTTGGAAGAACCCATCATCACGATTCAAAGCACGCCCAGAGCCTACGGACACGTCACCGTAGCCAAAGCATGGCAGAGAGGCGATACAACCCGCCACGAGCTTAACATCGGCGCAGGAACGCTTGCACGCCCAATAGAAAACGTGGTGGCGTCTACCCTCCATGAGTGCGTCCATCTCTGGAACATCCAAAACGGCATACAAGATTGCAGCCGAGGCGGGCAATACCACAATAAAAAGTTCAAGTATGCTGCCGAAGCCCGCGATCTGAAAATCAGTTACGACTCGCGCATCGGGTGGAGCATCACCGAGCCAACCGAAGCGCTGTGTGAATTTATTTTAGAACAGGGCTGGG
>OKUM01001714.1_pt1 | contig 9927 bp, 6 predicted proteins | sample 1606801 | NCBI WGS metagenome assembly OKUM01 (sample SAMEA3882546, study PRJEB24775) | human gut metagenome | biome: human-associated habitat; feature: intestine environment; material: feces | place: Netherlands | collected 2009/2010
TGATGCCCGTGCCCATGGCTGTAAGGCGGTCGTGGTTACCTTCGATCCTGATCCGGACGTTGTGGTGAGCCTTTCGCCCGCTCAAAAATTGATGACGACGGCCGACCGTCTGCATGCCCTGGCTCAAACCGGGGTCGATGCGGTGGTGGCCGTTCCCTTTACGCCTGAGATTGCGGCGCTTGACCATGTTGGTTTTCTCTCGCTGGTGTCGCGCGTGGTTGACATTCGATCGATTCGCGTTGGCAGTGACTTTAGGCTGGGTCGTGGCGGAGCTTCTGGTGTTGTCGAGATGCGCGCCTGGGGTTCCGAGCACGGCGTTGACGTGTATGGTCACGACCTGCTTTGCGAGGGCGGTGAGGCCATTTGCGCCACCCGCATTCGCCATGAGCTGGGACAGGGCCATGTGGAGCTTGCTGCTGAGTTACTCGGCCGTCCGTATATGGTGCGCGGCGGTGTTATTCGCGGCCGTCACGAGGGTTCTGGCATGGGCTTTCCCACGGCAAACCTACAAGTTCTCGATGGTATTCAGGTGCCTGCGGACGGCGTGTATGAGGGTCTGGTGCTGGTCGATGATACCGTGTGGCCCTCTGCCGTGAACGTCGGCCTGCCGCCAACGTATGCTGACGATGCAGCATCTGCGCATCTCGAGGCTAATTTAATTGGTTATACGGGCGACCTTTACGGCGCTTCCGTTTCGCTGGCGTTTACGCGCTGGCTGCGCCCGTCGCGCGTGTTCGATTCGCTGGATGAGTTGATCGCGACCGTCGAGGGTAATATCGAAGATATTCGTCACAACTTGGGTGAGCAGGGGGTGAGCATCCGTGATTAGCGATGAAGAAAAAGACCAGGTACGCGCTGCGTCCGACCTAGTCGCCATCGTGCAGGAAACGGTTGAACTCAAGCCCCGCGGCCATGAATTTTGGGGTTGCTGCCCCTTCCATGGCGAAAAGACGCCGTCCTTCCACATTATTCCCGCCACGCAGGTGTGGCATTGCTTTGGCTGTGGCGAGGGTGGCGACGTCTTCACCTATATCATGAAGCGCGAGAACCTGAGCTTTCCCGAGTCAATCCGTTATTTGGCCGATCGCGCGGGTATTGAGCTGCATGACACCGGAGATCGCCGCGAGCGCGGCACCAAGCGTGCCCGCATCTACGATTTGTGCGCCGAGACCGCCCAGTTCTACCACACCATGCTTATGCGCGGTAAGGACAGCCGTCCGCGCGAGTACTTTGCCAGTCGCGGTATGGGTGGCGACGTCTGCCGCCGCTACTGCCTGGGCTTTGCGCCGGGTCGCAACGCGCTGGTTTCGCATCTGTCGCAGGCGGGTTTTACCCCGCAGGAGATGATCGACGCCAACGTGGCCGTGAGCCGTGGGCGCGGGCAGCTTGCCGACCGCTTTTACGACCGCGTGATGTTTCCCATCTTTGACGAGCAGGGTCACAATATTGCCTTTGGCGGTCGTATTATGGGCGACGGCCAACCCAAGTACCTCAACACCGCCGAGACGAGCGTGTTCCATAAAAAGCGAAACCTCTACGGCTTTAACTGGGCCAAGGAGTTTATCGTCGCGCAGGATACCGCCATCGTGGTGGAGGGATATACCGACTGTATCGCCTGCTGGGAGGCGGGGATCAAAAACGTTGTCGCCACGCTGGGCACGGCGCTGACGGAACATCACGTAAAGACGCTCACCCGTTTTGCCAAGCGCATTGTCTATATGTTCGATGGCGACGCCGCCGGTCAAAAGGCCGCGCGCCGCGCGATTCAGTTTATCGAGCAGGATTCGATGGACCTGCGCTGCGTGGTGCTTCCCGACGGCAACGACCCCATGGAGTTCATTACCGCGCATGGTGGCGAGGCACTGCAGGCGCGCATCGATGCCGCCGAGCCCCTCATGGACTTTGTGTACCGCTCGCTGCAGGAGTCAAGCGACATTACCACGCCGGGCGGTCGTGCCAAAGCGCTCGAGGACGCACTGACACTCATCTATCCGCTGCGCGATAGCTACATGATCGATACGTACTTTATCCAGATTGCCGATCTGTTGGGTTTGGACCTGGAGACCGTGCGCGCGAGCTCGGGCCGTGTGTTTCGCGATGTCGCCAAGCGCGAAGATGCGGAGCGCCGTCGCGAGCAAAACTATGAACGCCAGAGGGCGCAGGCCGAGCGGTCCGGTAGCGCGGGCGGTCGGGCGTCGAGTTCTCGCGATGCCGGTCGCGGTGCTTGGGAATCGGGCGCCACGCCGGCAGTAGCGGCGCCGGTCGAGGAAGAGCCGTACGACTACGTCCCGCTCGATGCCTACGGTGCCGCGCCTGCGGAGGTCGTCGACAATCTTCCGCCGATCGACGTGCCTGATGGTATGGGCGCTGTGCCTGTGGCTGACGGTTCGGGCGCACCGGCTGCGGCTGCGCCGATGGTTTTGACCGATCTAGAGCGCAAGTCCTTGGCAGGGGAGCGCGAGCTGTTGACGATGCTCACGAGCTACCCCGACCTGTTCCGCACGTATGCCGACCGCATCTGCTCCATCGAGTGGGTTGACCCACGTCACGAGTCCATCGCATGGGCCGTTCTGGCTACGCCGCCGGGAACCGATCCTGCAGCCTGCATGGATGCGGCGCGCTCAGTGTGTCCCGATGCGGCAACGCTTGTGAGTGCCGGGCGCATCTCGGCGACGAGCAAACACCCTACCGAGACGAACATTGTGTTCATGCTCGATACGCTCGAGCTCTACACCATCAAGCGCCGCATGCGTGCCGCACAGGCCAAGCTGCGCCAGGACCGTTCGCTCGATGATGAGGCCCGTCGTGCGCTGACCGTGCAGGCCGCGCAGGACTCGCAGCGTCAGCGCGAACTGCAAAAGTCGATCGGCGGCGTGGCTGACCCGTTCCGTTTGATCGGCCTGGAGGCCGCAGGCACCGAACAAGCCTAGATGTTGTGGTCAACCAGCGTATTCTCGCCTATATCCAGTCCTCTTTTTGGGTATAGACGTCAATGTGTGTGCTAAAGTATTGAGTCCTGTGGACTATGAAGGGAGAATCTGTGCCAAAAAAGACTGAGAGCACGGGTACTGGGCTGGAATCCTACGTTGCAAAGCTCATGGGCAACGGCTCAAACAGGACTTCGGTAACCGAGGACGAGATTCAGGTCGCCCTGAAGGATATCGATGTTTCTGACGAGCAGCTCACCGCGGTGTATTCCGCGCTGCGCAACAGCGGCATCCAGATTATCTCCGCGAGCGGTAACGACGACGCCCCCATGGACGTCGACGATGACGATAACGATAGCGATACCGACGATTTCGATGACGACGAGCACGATTCCGGCTCGCTCGACGATCACGAGCTTAAGATGGCCCGTCAGGCCGACGCCGAGATGGGTTCTTCCAAGAGCAAGAAGAAGCGCACCGTGCGCACGTCCCGTTCACGCTCGCGCGTGCGTGGCATCGATGCCTCCACGGTGATGCTGACCGGCGATCCGGTCCGTATGTACCTCAAGGAGATCGGCAAGGTCGACCTGTTGACCGCCTCCGAAGAGGTCGATCTGGCCATGAAGATCGAGGCCGGTCTTGAGGCTACCGAGAAGCTCGAGGCTGCCGAGGCGGGCGAGATCGAGCTCACCCGCGCCGAGATGCGTCGCCTGACCCGTATCGAGAACGTGGGTCTCGAGGCCAAGCAAGCGCTCATCAGCGCCAACCTGCGCCTGGTCGTCTCCATCGCCAAGCGCTATGTCGGTCGCGGCATGCTGTTCCTGGACCTGATCCAGGAGGGCAACCTCGGTCTGATCCGCGCCGTCGAGAAGTTCGACTACCAGAAGGGTTTTAAGTTCTCCACGTACGCCACGTGGTGGATCCGTCAGGCCATCACGCGCGCTATCGCCGACCAGGCCCGTACCATCCGTATTCCCGTGCACATGGTCGAGACCATCAACAAACTCGTCCGCGTGCAGCGCCAGCTCCTTCAGGACCTGGGCCGCGACCCGACCCCCGAGGAGATCGGTGCCGAGATGGACATGAGCGCCGACCGCGTCCGCGAGATCCAGAAGATCTCGCAGGAGCCCGTGTCGCTCGAGACCCCCATCGGCGAGGAAGAGGATTCCCAGCTGGGCGACTTTATCGAGGACTCCCAGGCTATCGTCCCGCCCGATGCCGCCAGCTTCTCCATGCTGCAGGAGCAGCTCACCCAGGTGCTCGACTCGCTTGCCGATCGTGAGCGCAAGGTTATCGAGCTGCGCTTTGGCCTTGTCGACGGACATCCCCGTACGCTCGAGGAAGTCGGCCGCGAGTTTGGCGTCACGCGCGAGCGTATCCGCCAGATCGAGTCCAAGACCCTGGCCAAGCTCCGCCACCCAAGCCGCAGCAGCAAGCTCAAGGACTACATCGAAAGCTAGTCAAGCAAGAAGCGCCCTCAAGCACATCCGCTTGAGGGCGCTTTCATGTAGTCGCTAGGGACGTTCTTGAATGACTAGGTTGGAAAAATTCTCAAAAAAGTTCTTGCCCTAAGCTGATTCGTCCGTATAATAAACTTCGTTGCTTGAGAGCACGCACCTATTCCTCGGTAGCTCAATGGTAGAGCACGCGGCTGTTAACCGCGCTGTTGTAGGTTCGAGTCCTACCCGGGGAGCCAGGTTGTAAAACCCGTCGCTTATGCGGCGGGTTTTTTCATGCCGCGATCACCTGGCGCGAACGTTGCCATATCAACATTTCGTGTCGAGGATGTAATCCCGAGGCCCGCCACCTCAACATGGCGCGGTCGTTGTAGAATATTGCAATGATTGCTCCCACGACATGGTGCCGCGAGCACCAAGAAAAGGAGATTCTTGTGTCTGAGACCATTAACGGCAGCCTGAGCGTCTCGAACGACGTTATTGCCGATATTGCCGGTTATGCTGCGATGACGTGCTATGGCGTCGTCGGTATGGCCGAGCAGCTCCAGGGCGCCGAGAGCGTGCGCCTGCTTGCCGGTCAGCGCCTCCGCAAGGGCGTGCTTGTCTCCGCCGACGAGGACGGCCTTACGGTCGATCTTCACGTCGTGCTCGAGAACGGCGTCAACATGAAGTCCGTCTGCCACAATCTTTCGAGCTCCGTTGCCTTCACTTTGCAGGAGATCGCCCAGATCGATCCCGCCAGCCTTAAGATCGGCATCCATATCGACGCGCTCAAGAGCCGTCTGAACTAGCATCCGAAAACGGAGATTCAAATACCCATGATTGCAAAGACCATTCGCACCTGTTTTCCGATCGCTGCGGCTGCCGTTTCCGACAAGGCCGAGGAGATCAACAAGCTCAACGTCTTCCCCGTACCCGACGGCGATACCGGCACCAACATGTCGCTCACGCTCGCCTCGGTGACCAAGGAGCTTTCCGCCCTTCCCGCCGATGCCGACATGGAGGCCATCGCCGGCGCCATCACTCACGGCTCCCTCATGGGCGCCCGCGGTAACTCCGGCGTCATCACGTCGCAGATTCTGCGCGGCGTGGCCGAGGGCCTCGTCTCTGCCGATGAGCCCATCACCTCCGCCAACATCGCTTATGCGTTCCGTCGTGCCGTCAAGGTCGCCTTCCAGGCCGTCCGCAAGCCCATCGAGGGCACGATTCTCACGGTCCTGCGCGATGTCTCGACCAAGGCCGACGAGTGCGAAAAGAAGAAGTTCTCGGCCGAGGACGCGCTCGATGCCATCGTTGTCGAGGCCTACCAGTCTGTCGCCCGCACGCCCGACCTGCTGCCGGTTCTGAAGGAGAACGGCGTGGTCGACTCCGGCGCCTTTGGCTTTGCCATCTTCCTGGAGAACTTTGTTGCCGCTGCGCTCGGCCGTAGCACCGTTGTCGAGGATTTCTCCGCCACGTTTGATTCTGCCGGCTCTGCCCGCGATGCGGCCCTCGGTCGCGTTGAGATCGAGGCCAACGATGACTGGGAGGGCTCGGAGTTCCGCTACTGCAACGAGTTCCTCTTTAAGGCCGACGCCCCGTTTGACGAGGACGAGTGCCTTAAGTTCCTGGGCTCCATGGGCGACTGCGAGCTGCTCGTGGGTGCTTACCCCGATTACAAGATCCATGTGCACTCCAACACGCCCAACCTGGTGCTCGAGCACATGCTGCAGCTTGGTCAGATCTATGAGGTCTTTATCCACAACATGGAGATGGAGGCCCACGACCGTACCGCTAAGATCCACGAGGATCAGGAGAAGGCCGCCGAGCCCGCGAAGGCCCTGGGCTTTGTCGCCGTTGCCGCCGGTTCCGGCGAGGCTGACATCCTCAAGTCCCTCGGCGTCGACGTGATCGTGTCGGGTGGTCAGACCATGAACCCCTCGACCGCCGACCTGCTGGGCGCCGTTGACCAGGTCAACGCGACCTCGGTCATCATTCTGCCCAACAACGGCAACATCCGCATGGCCGCCGAGGCCGCTGCCTCAGCCTGCGCCGACAAGAAGGTCGCCGTCGTTCCCACCAAGACCGTCCCGCAGGCCTTCTCTGCGCTGTTCGCGGTCCTGCCCGATTCCGAGCTTGAGGATGCCGTTGCCGCTATGGTCGACGCCATCAGCGAGGTCCGCGATGGCGAGGTCACCCGCGCCGTGCGCGACTCCAGCGCCTCCGACGGCTCGCCGATTCACTCCGGTGACGTCATGGGCATCATTGCCGGCTCTATCGACGTGGTCGGCTCCGATGTGAAACAGGTCACGCTCGACTGCATCAACCGCATGCAGGGGGAAGAGGAGGGCGACGCGCTGACGATTCTGGCCGGCGAGGAGCTGTCCGACGAGGCCTTCCAGGAGATCGTCGACGCTATCGAGGAGGCTCAGCCCGATCTGGAGATCGACGCCCATCGTGGCGAGCAGCCGCTCTATCCCGTGATCTTCTCGATCGAGTAGGCATCTGCCCATGTCCGAGCTGTGCTCCGTGCCGCGCGTCTCGGAGCGCTTTGCCCAGAGCAATGCGCTCGACGAGGATATCGCGCGACTCAAATATGTTTCGGGTAAACGTGAGGAGGCCCTTCGCCGTCTTGGAATTCGGACGGTGGGGGACCTCCTTCTCCATATCCCTCATCGATACCTCGACTTTACCCGTTTTTGGTCTATCGAGATGGCGCCCATCGGTACCGTGTGCACCATCATCGCCACGGTCGACCGTATCGTCCAAAAGCAGCCGCGTCCGCGCATGCAGGTGACCGAAGTCTCACTCGTTGACGTGACGGGCGTGCTGCAGGTCGCCTTTTTCCGCCAGCCCTGGATTGCCCAGCAGCTTAAGCAGGGCGACCGCCTGGCCGTGATGGGTAAGGTCGAGTTTGCCTACGGTTTTAAGCAGATGGCCTCGCCGCACTTTGAAAAGCTCGATGACGGGCGTGCTGCGGGTACCATTTTGCCGGTCCATTATGTGAGTGACGGCGTGAGCCAGGCATGGATGCGCCGCATCGTAAGCGGCGCGCTCGAGGTCGTCGGCAATCCCTTCGATCCGATTCCCGCACGCTTGCGCCTAAAGCGCCGCCTGATGAGCAATGCCCGTGCGCTGCGCTCAATTCACTTTCCCTCGAGTATGGCCGAGCGCGATATCGCGCGCCGCCGCCTTGCCTATGAGGAGTGCCTCTACCTGCAGCTGGCACTGCGCCTGCGCAACGACGGCGGCCTGGTCGAAGTCGTTCCCTACGCCCACACCGCGGGCGAGCACCTGGCCGCGCTCAAGCAAGCCCTGCCGTTTTCGCTGAGCGACGAGCAGGAGGCCGCGTTCCAAGATATCCTGCGCGATATGTGCGATGGCGGGCGCGTTATGAACCGCCTGCTGCTGGGCGATGTCGGTACCGGTAAGACCGCCGTTGCCGCCTGCGCACTGGCGGTTGCGGCCGATAGCGGCACCCAGGCCTGCGTTATGGCGCCCACGGGCGTTCTGGCGCGCCAATATGCCGATAAGACTGGCCCTCTGCTCTCGCAGGCCGGCATGTCCTGGGCGCCTCTGACGGGCGCCACGCCGGCCGCAGAGCGCGAGCGCATCCATGCCCAGCTGGAATCGGGCGAGCTCGACGTGCTCTTTGGCACCCATGCGGTCCTATCGGACAATGTGGCGTTTAAGCATCTGTCGCTTGTCGTCATCGACGAGCAGCACCGCTTTGGTGTGGGCCAGCGCAATGCCCTGCGTGCCAAGGGGCCGGGTGCCGACCTGCTCGTCATGACGGCGACGCCCATCCCGCGTACGCTGGCGCTCTCGGTCTACGGCGACCTGGACACGAGCATCATCCGCCATCGACCTGTTCCGGGAGCGGGCGTTACGACACGCGTGCTCACCGAGTCGAGCCGCGACCTTGCCTACGGCGCCATTTGCGAGGCGCATGCAAAAGGTCAGCAGGCATATGTGATCTGCCCGCTTGTGGAGCCGAGCGACTCGGCTGATGAGCTTGAGGATGTCCCTGGTATCGCCCGCGACGACGAGGGCCACGTGACCGTACCCGTGCCGCTGCACGATACGGCAACCGAGCTCGACCGCCTTCGCCTGGCGTTGCCGGGACTTACCATCGAGCGCCTTCACGGCCGCATGCCGGCGGGGGAGAAGGACCGGGTCATCGATGCCTTTAAGCGTGGCGAGATCGATGTGCTCGTCTCGACCACGGTGGTCGAGGTGGGCGTCGATGTGCCCAACGCCACCGTCATGGTCATCGAGAACGGTGAGCGCTTTGGCTTGGCGGCCCTGCACCAGCTGCGCGGTCGCGTGGGCCGCGGCAGCGTGTCGGGCACGTGCCTGGTCATGACGCACTCCAAGGGCAACGGCGGCGCGTCGGCGGCGCAAGATCGTCTGCAATCGCTCGAAAAAACCTCGGATGGCTTTACGCTCGCCCAGATGGACCTGCGTCTGCGCCACGAGGGCGAAATCCTGGGGTACCGCCAGCATGGCGGCGTGACCTTGCGCTTTGTGGACCTGGACGCCGATGAGGACCTTATCGAATGGGCCCATTTGGACGCGGTCGAGCTCTTGCGGTATGCTTGCAACCTTGACTCCGTGGCGACGCGCCCTTTGCGCGACGCGGTCGCCACACGCTATCGACATATCTTTAAGGAGGTCAGCGGAGGATGAGAATCATCGGCGGTGAATGGCGCGGCCGCAAGATCGAAGAGCCGCGTGGGCGCGATGTCACCCGTCCCACGACCGATCGCGTGCGCGAGGCATGCGCATCCATGGTCATGTCGGCGTTCGATTTCGATTTGGACGAGGTCCGCGTGCTGGACGCCTTTGGAGGCTCTGGTGCCCTGGGAATCGAGATGCTCTCGCGTGGCGCCCATTCGCTCACCACGTTCGAGATCGATCGCAACGCTGCTCGTCTGATTACCAAGAATATCGAGTCGCTCTGCCGTGACCGTGCGCGCTGGCGCGTGGTGACGGGTGACGTGCTGGCGAGCGCCTCGCGCGGCCGCGTGCCGGGCGGCCCCTTTGATCTGGTCCTGCTCGACCCGCCCTATGCTTTTGGTGCCGAGCCGGTCGAGGAACTGCTGCAGAACCTGGCTCAGCAGGGTCTGCTTGCACCTGGCGCTTATGCCCTGTTTGAGCATGCCGCCGCCGATGCGGGCGCGCATCCGGCAGACTTTGAGACTGTACGTGAGAAGCGCTACGGCATTACCTCGGTTGACTTGCTTCGCTGGGCGGCCGGGGACGAGAGCGACCATGCTGACGAGAACGAATACGACGAGGATGCGCCTTCGGAGGACACCCATGAATGACACCATCAACCGCGTAATCGTCCCGGGCACCTTCGATCCCATCACGTTTGGCCATATCGATGTGATCCGCCGCGCCCGCCGCATCTTTCCCAGCGTGATCGTCGCTGTTGCCGAGTCGCAGGGTAAAAACGGTGTGGGCACCACGTTTACGCTCGATGAGCGCGTGGCGCTGGCCCGCGAGGCGCTCGGTGATATCGACGGCGTCGAGGTCCTGCCCTTCACCGGGCTGCTTGT
>OKUM01001721.1_pt1 | contig 9904 bp, 3 predicted proteins | sample 1606801 | NCBI WGS metagenome assembly OKUM01 (sample SAMEA3882546, study PRJEB24775) | human gut metagenome | biome: human-associated habitat; feature: intestine environment; material: feces | place: Netherlands | collected 2009/2010
CGGGGCTGATGTCCGCTGCGCGGAGCCAGCCGTTGTAATACGTGCCGTCGCCGAGAGCCGGGTAATTCGGATCGTTGAACCAGTCAGCGACCTCGTGGGCGTAGTCGTTGACGTAATGCCAGATGACTACATCGCCGTCTTTCAGCGTCCAGTATTGCAGACCCTTGTTAACGTGCGTGCCGTTGACAGTGTACATCCAGCCAGACCGTGTACCGTTCGTGAACTCACTCAGGGCATAGCCGCCGAGGCAGGACGGCGCATAGATCGTGCTGACGTAGTTGTTTTCTGCACCAACGTACCGCAGACCTGCTTCGCCCATAGCCTTGGTGAACAGGTCATAAACGGTAGCGTTCTCCGCCAGTTCATACGTCGCGGTGGGAACCCAGGTGACATATTCGGGCAGATAGCTGTCGTTTGTCAGGTTGACATCCTGCGTTGCCTCCAGTGCGCCGATCAGACGGAAGGTGACGGAGATGTCGCCGGGCTTGACGGCGTCGAGGTCATCAATCGCCTTGTAGTAAATGGCGTTGACGCGCTCACAGGAGACTGCGGCGTTCATATCCTTCTGTGCAGTCTGGAGGATGGACAGGAGTTTCTTCTTTGCGGCTGTACCATACTTCTTGGTGCTGTCGTTCAGAAGCTGGTCATAATGCTCCTTCAGCTGCCTGTACTGCTCAGCCTGCTTTTCGCTCAGGATGACTTTGTACCTGGCTTCTGCGTCGGTGAGATCATCGTAATTTGTGACTTTCTGCTTGTCTTCCGCGGAGAGCTTGTCATAGGCGCTGCGTGCGTCCGCGATGCGGTTATAGCTATATTCGTCAACGTAGCCAATATTGTTAATCAGGTCGATGACACCTTGCACATCCACATCTTCCATCGGCACAACGTCGCGCATGTCGTACAGACGGTTTGCCTTACGGTCGAAGCGGTCATACGCAGCCAGCGCATAATAAGCCTGCTCCGTTGCCATCTGGTTGACAACATTATCGTCGTGACCGAAGCCGCCAGTCTTTACGGCGAAGGACAGGAGTCCATCAAGTGCGGAATTGCCACTCTTGACGAAGCGGGTATCCTTGTCCGCATCGATACCGAGCGCACTGAGCGCAACAACGACCTGAGCCGCAGATTCGGAGTTCGTAGTACCCCACGACTGGAAACGACCGTCATCCAGCTGTTTTCTGGACAGGCAAACCAGCGCCTTATCGACTGCGTCCTTGACATCCTTGCGGGTGTTGTAGTACGGAGCCAATGCCTGAATCGCCATTGCCGTCATGTCGACGTCAGCAGTGGTTACAGGTGCGCTTCCTTCCGGAGTAACTGCCCAGCCTCCGTCTTTAAACTGCTGCCCAAGAATGGATGTGATCAGCTCTTCACGGCCGGGAGCATCGTAATTCTTGCTGTCCAGCGCAAGCAGCGCCCAGATCGGACCGTTGACGCCCTGCTGATTCACATAAGTCACATCATTCAGCGCAGTCAGAAGATTGTGATCACCGACGTTTCTCGGGTCTTTGCCGATTGCAGTTACTGCAAGGGCAACACGGGCGTTTTCGGTCGATTTTACAGTATGCAGCTGCCCATAAGCGTTAATATTTCTGTCCACATAGGCTACAACTCTGTCATAATAGCTGCTGTAGTAGTTTGTGGACATGGATGCGTCGCTTCTGGCAAGACCGATGATTGCCCATTCACCCTTTACGGAGTCAACGATCGGGCTGGGAACCGCAGATTTCAGATAGGTCTGCGTCTTGCGGTACGGTGTCTTCCAATCTGCCGGGTCGCTCGGCGTTTCGCTTGCTTTCAGCTGCTCTTTTGCCTTCAACAGCTTCTGATAGGCATTGACACCAACGGCATCCTGCTGTTCATCATTCAGCGCATTGAACGCAGCTTCAGCTTCATCGAACTGCGCACGTTCGGCCTCGGTAATCGGGTCGGGCAGCGCGTTGATCAGCGCCTTGACGCGGTCAACCTCCAACTGAGATATCTTCGCGGTCGAATCGGCAATTCTCTTCCGCATGGCGGCGTTGACTTCGCTTTCTGCGTGAAGCGCAGTAAGCTCATCCAGCGCGGCCTGTGCGTCTGCGACGATCTGCTTGTCGGCAAGCGTCAGGTTGGCGGGATTCTGCGGAAGTTTGTTTGCGGCGGTCGTTACCTTGGCAACAGCTCTGAGGATGGGCAGTCTCTCATAGCAAGCCATGAGCTTGTTGTAGTTATTTTCGCCGAGACTGTGCTGTTTACCAGCGTCCAGCGCCTGATAGAGACTGTATGCCGTTTCAACGTCCTCTGCGTCCGCAAGCGTCAGCTTCGAGGCATCAGGCAGACGGGCAATGATTTCTCTCAGGTCCTCAAGATCACCCTGCATGACAACGCGGATGGTGTACTTTGTTGCCGGGCTGGCTTCGTTCATGCTGGGCCAACCTGCTTCGCCGACACCGATGTAGATGATGTCACCGGACGTGACCTGCATACGGCTACCACTGTTGTAGCGGCTGTTCTCATTATTGTAATTGTTGAGATACATCCGCGCCTGATAGTTCTTGTTTGTCGGTTCGTAAGAAACCGTAACAGTCGCATCAGACTCCGTAATTTGCAGGACATAGTCCGTCACGCCGGAGGAGAGAGAAGCAGGCGAGAGCGTACCGCCCTTGACGTTCAGGGATTTGAGCGTCGTGCTGGTATTGCTCCACGAGCCGCCGAGATCAGCGCCGAGCGCGGTCGTGTACATGACGTGGATATAATCGCCGTCCTGCAGCGAACCATCCGAGTAGCGGAAGCTGTTGAAGCCCTTGTTCACGAACCAGTCGTTCAGCGTACCCATCCAGCCGGAGTTGCCGCCGCCGGTGAACTCTGCGAGTCTGGTCTTGTCCCATTCGACCGAAGCAAGATAGGAGATGTCGTAGTCATCTGCGCCACCCTGCCAGTGATAACCCTTGCCCTCAAGTGCCTTGAGGATCACGGTCATCATGCTGTCGTCTTCGGTCAGGTCATACCAGTCATTGATGAACTTACCTTTCAGCTCAGTCGGGAGGGTTTCACTCTCGAACGTCGTGTTCTCGACGATCACGTGGACACGGCCGACGACCTTGGCATCCTTGAACGGGTATTTCCCGCCGACAGCGCCGGTCGTACCACTCTGATCTTTGGTCGGGATCGCAGCCATCGCGTTGATCGCGGCTTTTCTTGCGGTGGTAATGGCTGCTGCGTTTTCAGCTTTTTCGATGGCGTCCAAACCGGCGTCTTTTGCCGCGGCGAGATTTGTCCAGTTCTCAGCGGTATAATCCGCTTCGTTGTAGGCGTTGAACTCAGCCAGAACCGCTTTCTTCGCTGCGGCTCTCGTCTGATCGAGCGTTTCAGCCTTTGCCCAGCTGATTGTGATCGTTACGTCCTCATAGGGCATTGCGAACTCCGCATAGGCGTTATCAAACTTCATGTTGATTGCCTGCGGGTCTTTGCCCTTGTACTCACTGACGTCATAGATCTGGTAAGTATCGGATGCAATATCGCTCTTGCTGATACCGGAATAGGTGATGCTCTTGAGTTCATACGGAGTGCCGTCAATCAGGACAACCAGATCTCCGTTGACCTTATAGCCCTCGATAGACTTACCGCTGGTTGTTCCGGTGTTCGGGATAATCAGTTCCGTATAGATCAGGTTCTCGTCACAGAGAGACCACTTTGCGCCATCGGGCGAGAACGTGCCATTTGCATTGCGAAGCTGGAAGTACGCAGCGTTGTTCAAACCCGTGAAAATGCGAACTGTCGTCAGCGGTGTAGCTTCACTAAAGGTTGTACGGAACGCTTCGACTTGTGTACGCTTTCCGTTTACAATCTCCGATTCAACATAAGAGCCGAACGTAAATGGCGTTGCAACGTTGATTGCCGTTGCAGCGTCACCAGCACCACCCGGACCACGATCCTGCTTTGCCGGGTTTTCACGCAGGTAAGCGTACATGGCGTTGAGGATTTCGGTGGACGCTTCATCGTCGCCCTTGACAACGAGCTTCAAGCCGTAGGTCTTTGCGGGCGGCAGCTTGCCGCCGTTCTTCTCCATAAACTCGATGATCTTTTCATACTTCTGCTCTTCCGGGCCGGTAAGCAGAGACTTTTGATACGAGTTGAGAGAAGCATAGGCCGCCTTCATCTGCTCGATTGCGTCTTGAATCGATTCTGCGTTTGTGATCTCGCCGGTGTCATCAGGCAGCATGGCAAGATACTTGCGGAAACGGCTCAAAGAATCCTGATTGTCGCCCAGCATTTCGTTTTGCAGCTTCTGGATGGCTGCAATCGCAGTCTGCTGCGCCGCGCGTGCTTCGGCAACGGAGCTGTCGGTCTTATTCAGAACCTTAACAGCCTTGTCATACGCCGCTTTCAGCTGTTCCCATGCAGCTGCGCCGAACTGCTCCTGCGGGTATGCGTTGTAGACCGCGTCAAGCTCGGCTTTGAGCTTTGCTTTTACGCCGTCCTCGTCAGATGCTTTGCCGACCTTGACCTCGAGATACGGTGCAGCCATCATGCCCGAGTAGAAGGTAGACGTAGACTCGTCATTTTCGCGTGGTTCAAACGCCGTGACGAGATAGGTACCTTCTTCATAGAGTAGGATGGAAGTCTTACCCTCTGCGTCTGTTACCGCATCGAAGATGGTTGCTGTGGTCGGGTAGCTGCCGGCCTCGTTCTGAGGGCCGTAGACGGCGATCTTCGCGCCCTCATAGGGGGTGTAGCCGCCGTTGTAGCTCCAAACGTGCGCCGTCTTTGCGCCCTCGACGGTCAGGGATAGCTCTGCACCAGCTTCGGCGCTTGTGCTGCTGCCACCGGCAAAACGCAATGAACCAAGGACACCGGGTAACTGCCCCCAGTAGTCCAGCTCTTCGCGGTAGATGTAGTTGAACGCGCGGGTCGGCACCTCAAAGAGTGCGATCTGCACCTGATCGCCGTCATGGAGCAGCTGCCCCATGAAATCCGTTGAAGCTTGGTCGCCAATCAGACCGGTCGTCTGCTGAAGGCCGTTCACGCGGATACTCCAACCATATCTGCGGAGAGCGTCCGCGTCGGAATCCAAACCGGGATACTTGTCCAATGCACTACCGCCGTCCGGGCTGGTAAAACCGGCTGTGGTAAACAGATCGCGGAGCGTACTGCTGTTGGTCAGCTTGTAGCTCGCAGAGCCGGGCGTCAAGCCGCTCTTGTCGGCAAGCTTACTGGACGGAAGGCGCAGATGATAGTCGTCCGTGTAGGTCAGCGTGACGCTGATCTGCTCTTTGGCAGACTTGAGCGCGCAGATTGCGTTCCAGAGCGTGTTCGCTTTTTCGCGCAGCCCGCGGTTTTCGTCCCTTGTCAGTCGATCCGTTACGGGGTGCTCCTTGATATAGGCAAGCGCGTCGGTGCGCGCAGACTGGAGCGCCGACCAGCTTTCTTCCGTGTAGCCCGGATTTTCACCTGCGCCGTAACGGGCAGCCAAAGCCTGAATGGTCTTGGTATTCTGTTCGCTGTAGGAAACCAGACTCTCGTGGACGAGCAGCGTTGGCAGCGCCGCCACTTTGGCAACTTCCATGTCAAGCGTGGACTGATTCTGCCTCTTGTTCCTGTCCGACGGCTTGCGATTACCATCTTCCCCGGTAAACAGAGAATCCAGATATGCCTGTGCTTCGGCGCGTCCCTTTTTGAATTTTGCCGCACTCGTTTCCGTGTACGCTTTCAGGGAAAGATCATTGTAGCCAAGACTGTTGACCTCTTGCAGCGCTTCATAAAGCGGGGTGGTGTTCAGCCTGTCGGCGGGAATCAGCTGATCGATCTCTGCTTGCAGCGCAGCTCTTGCAGCTTCAATGTCCCCCGGACTTTTTGCGGAGGCCAATGCTTTTTGGGCCTGTTCGCGCGGACCATCTTTCGCTGTAAACGCTGCCCAAAAACCGCTGGACTTGTATCCGCTGCCGTTGTAGCGATCACCGGTCTGATACCAGTCTGCTTCGTTTTCGCCGGTTACAGATTTAAGCAGACTTGTAAGCGGTTCTTTTTGCTCATCGGTCAACACATCGCCTTTTTCTTCCTGTATCAGAACGGCAAATGCAGTTGTTGATGGCTTAAATGCAATGTAGTAATAGTTGCACCCTGATTTGAAGCCGGTATAGCCTTTTTCTTTTAGCTCTGTTTCTGTTACGCTAATTCCAGCCTCAAAATCTGAAACAGTCTTGGATGTACCAATAGCCCATGGTGCAAATACAGTGACACCGGTATTTAGAAAGCTGTATTTATTTTTGGTAAGTGCATTTGTGGTCGAACATTGTAAAGAAACCGCATCTTGCGCAGATAAAGAAACAAGATACGTGGTGCTTATTTTAACGTCATCGACGCCGGAACCGAACATCTTTGCAAATTGCACGGTTACTTCATTAGTCAGCTTCGATGCCTCACATCCGCTTATACCATCATCAGCAATTTTTATGGTAGTTGTTGCTGCAAACACACGCGGAATTGTGTTTAGAAATAACAGTAGAAGCAGGAAGAGTGATAAGATTCGGCTTTTTTTCATTCTAAAATAAAAATGCCCCGGCAGTTCATAATTGAGCTGCCGGGGTAGCAAACCTCAATCTTTATCTGACTACGAGAATGAACGGCGCACTGTTACCGTCCTGTACTAAGATTTGAACTCCGCGTGTAGTGCTTTGCGTGGTAAACGTAGTGGTGCTAGAACCATTGATAAGCACCTTGGCTGTGGAAGTTGCCGCTGTTGCCGTTACTGCAATATCTCTGGGCATTGCACCGCCAAAAGCGTCAAAGTAATATACATTGTTTCCCTTCGACTCCAACATGTCAAGGGTAATGGTTTGACCAGCAACTGTAATCGTCGGAACTGCGGTTGTGCCAGCACCGCCGGTGATTGTATTGCTGGTTCTGTACAGACCGCAAACCTCAGCAGAGGTTTCACCGAAGATACCTGCGTTGAACAGAACTGCACTGTAGACACGGATGTACTTTGCAGAAGTCATCGGATGAGGCACACCGTTTGCATCGACCGCCCAGGAGAGGTCGAAGCCGTCACCGCCGTTACCGACAGAAGCTGCGCTTGCATACGGATTGATCGCGGTGCCATAGGCAGAACCGTTGACACGGACATCCGCATAGCCCCACTGATAAACGTCCGTCATCTGTGCCTGCGTTGGATTGCTACCCAGAACCTGCGTATCGTCCGGAACAAGCGTCAGACCAGAATAGGTGATAACTTCCGCACCATTCGGAACAGTGCTGGTTGTGTCGGCCTTGTCCCAGTTGACACCGGCATTGTTCTCCGTAGATGCAACAGCGGGAATGTGGGAATCTGTGCCGAGCTTCCAGACGTTGCCGTAGTACTCTTCCTGCGCGGTATTATTCACAACACGGGTTGCCCACTCCGGCCAGTAGGACAGATTCAGCGCCGAACCCGTTCCAGATGCCGGGACAACGTCCCAATTTGCAGCGGAAATTGCGGCGTTGATGGCGCTCTGTGTCTGCTCGCTGGGGCTATTGTAGTTTTTGGAGTAGTAGACGCCATCAGCGGTAAACGTTCCGCTCTTCAACGCGCGCTGTTCTGAACCTTCAATGCGGACATAGGAGATCTTCTGATCCCACTTGGTGCCATTCATGTAGTGACGGGAACCAGCCAGCGTGTACCACTTGATGCCGTCATTGGAGACCATGACGCCGGCGGCCTCAGGGTTGCCGACGAAGGCGTTGCCGTAGACAATGAAGTCAATGCCATAGGGGTTATTTGCATTGTTTTCAATGGGGTTATCGCCCATATCAAACTGGACGTAGCCACCGGCCATGCCGAGGGAGACACCGGTGGAGACGTAGCCGTCCAAGAACTTCGGCGTGTTGGTGTCGGGGTTCTTGTTGGTGTTGTCCGTAAAGAGCGTACCCCAGCCGAAGCTATTGTGACGGGCAAACTGACCGACGGGCAGGTAGCCGTTGACAGCGGAAGGATAAGAACCGGTAATCGCAGTCGTGTAATGCGGGCAGGTGATGGTGTAGGCAACCGTCTCACCGTTCAGAACCGTAATCGTGATTTCGTTCGTCGCGTCCGTGTAGACGGTATAAGCGGAATCCGTATCACCAACACCGTTGGCAGTCAATTCCGTTGTGCCAACCTTGACGGTCAGACCGTTGCGTGCCCAGAGCAAGAAACTCTTGGGGATGTAATTGGTCGAGGCATCAACATTGACGACTGTTCCGGTGGTCGCTGTTGTCCAGTTGATTGTCACAGGTTCCCCTGTTCCAATACTAACCTCATCATAGCCGGTTGCCGAAACGCCCATGCAAAGCACGGATACGAGCATCGCGGCAATCAGAAGCAGGGAAAGCATTTTCTTGGATGTTTTCATGATCTGTTCTCCTTTTAATTTTTTCTTCCTTTGTGCCAGCACAGCCCGGAAGTAAGGCCGCGCTGCCCATGCAACTTACTTGCGCTGCCGCCGCATGAATGGCCGCAGCGTGTTTTTTCACGATAGAAACGTTTCTCGCAGGGAATACCGGCACGGATGAGAAACACTCCGCGTCGGCGCATATGTCTACGGCTTGCGCCGTTGACCACAAAGGACTTTTCACGCCACAGATACAATACCGCTTCCTATGCTCCTACCCACCGCAATAAGGACCATGTTATCCGCCCGTTGGTGCGCTCGTTTCGCCGCGACACTTCCCCCGGACAGTATGCTCTCTCGCTGTAGCTATTCAGTTGTCGATGCGATTCATCTTATTGAGACGGGCGAAGGCCCGGTAGATTTGTTTTGAGATCCCCCGGTTCCGCGTTCCCAGCTCGGAACCGGGGATTTCGGCAGTCGGCTTCAGGGGGATGAAGCCAGTCTATGTGCAAATCCGTTCCCAAACAGATTGCATCTAATTTATTGTGCAGCTTCTTTCGCCGCAGGCTGCTGGGCAGCTTTCTGCGCCGCTTCTTTTTTCGCCGCGATTTTGGCGGCGTGTTCCTGCCGGAACAGCTTGAGCTGCTTTTTATATTCGTCCTTAAATTCCCGCGTGCCACGCGGGTTGACGTTTGCGGGGAACTTGACGCCGCGCGTCTGAAGCGCGTGGATCGTCCGCCCAGTGATTTTCTCATCCAGCCAGACATCGCCGCGAAACCGGCGGCCTTTGCCCTGAAACTGCTTTTTACCGTTCGGCATCCTGCGGCCTCCTTTCCTCGACTGTTTGGAAAGGAGATTCGGATTCCGGTTTTACCGGCGCAGCAGGCGCGCCGCGCTTTTTCTCGCGCTGGGCGTTGCGCTCTTTTCTGGCACGGAGCTTTTCAGCGCGCTCCTGCTCATAGATGGCGGTCTGATGCTTATATTCCTCATTAAAATGGAGGTATCGCTCTGCCTGCGGCCAGACAGCGAGCGCTTCTTTTGTGCGCTTGCGGATCAACTCCTCGCGCCACTGCTGACCGTCAAAACGGTTCCGTGCGCCGCCGCTCATTTGGAGCCTCCCGCGGCTGCCGCTTTTTTCTCGCGCTTTTTGGCGGATTTTTGTTCCCGGCGGTTCTCTTTCGCCTGCTTCTTCCGCGCGTCTTTATCCTTTACATGTTGCTCCGACAGGCGGTTATATTCTTCCTGAAAGATTGCTGTGCGTTCCAACGGCAGCGCATTTAGGGCTGGACCTTTGTAGTCCACATAGCCGCTGTAATTCAGGGCCGTTGCCCAGGAGCCAAATCGAAGCGCCAGTAAATCGCCGCCGATAACCTCAGACTGAGCTGGGACGTGTCCCAGCTCTTTTTTGCATTGCCGTAGGTAGCGAGCAAGTTCTTCTCGGGAATCGTGTTGATGTGCAAGGATACGCTCACCTTATTCGCACTGCACGTAGCTTTGTGAATGCAGACTTAGCTGAAGATCTTGTACAGGAAACATTTCTGATTGCCCAGAAACGGTTAGACCGTGTGGTCAATAGT
>OKUM01001727.1_pt1 | contig 9877 bp, 11 predicted proteins | sample 1606801 | NCBI WGS metagenome assembly OKUM01 (sample SAMEA3882546, study PRJEB24775) | human gut metagenome | biome: human-associated habitat; feature: intestine environment; material: feces | place: Netherlands | collected 2009/2010
GCGCCGGCACCTGATAGCAGATGGATTTGCCCGCACCGGTGGGCATCACCGCCAGTACATCCTGCCCGGCAAGCAGGCGGCTGACGATCTCCTCCTGTCCCGGGCGGAAGCTGTCGTAGCCGAATACCTTTTTTAAGATCGAGTGCGGGTTTTCCATGGGTCCCTCCGTATCATAGAATAGGTTTTTTCTGCGCAATGTCTTCAAAACCATATCAGTATACCACAAAAGCCGGGCTTTTGCGCAGGTGCAGAGCCGTTTTTTCGGCAAAAAGCACGAAATGTCAAAGGTAATTTTTTTGCAAATGATAGCTTTTCAGGCGCGAAAATGATATAATAGGAGCACATAACTCCATGTCCGGCGTTTTTTGTGCGCCGACTGTTGATAGAAAAAGGAGCAATCATCTTATGCAGCAGAAACTCATCACCTTTGCCGTTCCGTGCTACAACTCGGCGGCATATATGCGCCATTGCATCGAGACCCTGCTTTCTGCCGGAGAGCAGGCCGAGATCATCCTTGTGGACGACGGTTCCGTGAAGGACGATACCCCCGCCATCTGCGACGAGTACGCCGCCAAATATCCCACCATCGTCAAGGCCATCCATCAGGAGAACGGCGGCCACGGTGAGGGCGTCAATCAGGGCATCCGCAACGCCACAGGCCTGTACTATAAGGTAGTGGACAGCGACGACTGGCTGGACACCGACGCCCTGAAAAAGGTTCTGGCCCGCCTGACCACTCTGGTGGCCCGCGGCACCGCGCCGGACATGATGATCTGCAACTATGTGTACGAGCATGTGGAGGACAACACCACCCTGACCGTGCGCTACACCAATGTGTTCCCCCAGAACCGCCTGTTCAACTGGACCCATGTGGGCCACTTCCGCCCGGATCAGAACATCCTGATGCACTCGGTGATGTACCGCACCGAGGTGCTGCGCAAGTGCGGCATGGTGCTGCCCAAGCACACCTTCTATGTGGACAACATTTTTGTCTACCAGCCCCTGCCCTATGTCAAGAGCATGTACTACATGGATCTGGACCTGTACCGCTACTTCATCGGCCGTGCCGACCAGAGCGTGAACGAGAGCATCATGGTAAAGCGGGTGGATCAGCAGCTGCGGGTCACCAGGCACATGATCGACTGTCAGGATCTGGATGAGCTGAAGGATCAGAAACGTCTGCACGCCTACATGGTGCACTATCTGTCCGTGATGATGGCCGTGAGCGACATCTTCCTGCTGCTGGACGGCAGCGACGAGGCAAAGGCCAAGCGCACCGGGCTGTGGCAGTACCTCAAGGATCACGTAAGCACCGGCGTTTACCGCGCCGTGCGCTACAATCTGGGCGGTCTGACCGACCTGAAGTTCCCCGGCGGCGACAAGCTCACTCTGGGCGTGTACCGCCAGCTGCGCAAGGTCTTCAAGTTCAACTGATTCTTTGAAATTTACTCCTTCCGTCACGTCTTACGCCGTGCCAGCTCCCTCAAAGAGGGAGCTTTTGGCAGAATGGAACACTTCTCCTTCTCGCCAGAGCCTCCCTCCGTGAGAAAGACTCCCCCGGCCGGGGGAGGTGGCACGAAAGTGCCAGAAGGGGAATGGGTGGCATCGCGCAGCGATGACGGAAGGAGTTTCTTTTATTTGCCCGACCGGAGCTCTTTGCCGGGGCTCCATATTCCGGTTGCTTTTTGTCTGGGCGGATAGTATATTGGACGTATATGCGTCTTTTCTGGCTGCGCTGCGTTTTCCCTTTTCGTTCTTTCCTTTCGCTGATCGCGGGCCCGCTGCAGTGATGCTATCCAGAAGTACCTCGGCATCACCCTGCTGCCGCAGGCCGGTGTGGCACTGGGCATGGCTGCCACAGCCGCCCAGCTCTCGGACGGCCACATGGTGCGCAACGTGGTGCTGTTCTCGGTGCTGGTGTATGAGCTGGCAGGTCCCACGCTGACCAAGATCGCACTGACTGCCGCTGGAGCGATCCGTCCCGAGGGACGCACCAGCGCCCGTGTGGAGAACAAGCCGGAAGAAGTTGCATGAAAGGTTGTTTTTTGTCGAAATGTCACGCAATCATTGACGAACCCTGTTATTTTTTGTATACTGAGCATAGCACCACTGGAACAATTTTCCTATTGTGTCACAGACTGGCTATCACAGGAAAAGGATAAAGGAGAATGGAATACTATGAAAAGTACCGGAATTGTCCGCGGCATCGATGCGCTGGGCCGCATCGTTCTGCCCAAGGAGCTGCGCACCAGTATGCATCTGGACACTGACACCAAGCTGGAGATCTTTGTGGATGGCGACTCCATCGTGCTCAAAAAGCATCGGCCCGCCGGCAGCTGCGATTTCTGCGGCGAGGTGGATGAGTCTTCGGTGCAGTTTGCGGGCTACTGCATCTGCCCGGCCTGCCGCCGCAAGATTGGTGCACTGTAAAACACACAAAAAGGAGGCTCTGCTATGAGCCAGATGATCGATTTCACCGTCCCGTCCACTGTGCCGGGGCGGACTTTGCATGCCTTCCGCTGTGTGCCGGAGGGTGAAGTAAAGGCGGTTCTGCAGCTGTCCCACGGCATGGTGGAATTTATTGACCGCTACAAGCCGCTGGCGGAATATCTGGCCGGGCGGGGCATCCTTGTTACCGGCCACGACCATTTGGGCCACGGTGGCTCCATCCGCACCAAAGCGGACTACGGCTACTTTGCCGAGCCGGACGGCAACCGCGCCGTTCTGGCCGACCTGCACGCCATGACCGTGCACACCAAAGAGCTGTACCCGGGGGTGCCTTATTTTCTGCTGGGGCACAGCATGGGTTCGTTCTATGCCCGGCAGTATTTGTGCGAATACGGCCATGAGCTGGACGGAGCCATCATCATGGGCACCGGCTTCCAGCCCAAGGCACTGGTGCAGTTTGCCAAGACCCTCTGCCGGGTGCTGGCGGTCTTTCATGGCTGGCAGTACCGCAGCAAGTTCGTGGCCAACATGTCCTTTATGGGCTACAACAAAGGGCTGGAGGGCCGCACCACCCACGACTGGCTCAACCGCGATCAGGCCGAGGTGGACAAATATCTGGCCGACGAACGCTGCACCTTTACCTTTACGCTGAACGCCTACTACAGCATGTTCAGCGGCATCCTGCGCCTGCACGACCCGGCGTTCCTTGCAAAGATGCCCAAAGACCTGCCGCTGCTGTTCTTGGCTGGCGATGCCGACCCGGTGGGCGAACAGGGCAAGGGCGTGCAGCGTGCCATCCAGAGCCTGAAAGATGCCGGTGTGCAGAACATTGAGTGCAAGCTGTACCCCGGTGCCCGGCATGAACTGCTGGTGGAAACGAACCATCAGGAAGTGTTTGAAGATATCGGCAGCTGGCTGGAAAAGCACCTTGCCTGATCTGCCGCATCCGTTTTACCGTCATTCTGAGGAATGGCGGTACTTTTTGCCCTAATGGCTGGCGGCACTTTTGCCAGCCTGACCGGCAAAAATGCCCGGCACTGAATGTTTTCCCGATTGCTGAAAAAGTCCCCGGAACCAGCGTTCCGGGGACTTTCTGCGTTTATTTTCAGTTATGCTGTTATGCTTTCTTGGGTGCGATCCAGCCGTCGATCACATTTACCAGTGCCCTGCCGCGGCGGCCCAGAAGCTTGGGCAGCAGGACACGGGCCATGGCCCACACACCGGCAAAGTTGTACAGGATGATCAGCGCCGTGATGATGCCGGTCCACAGGCCATAGAGCGGCGTTTCGGCCAGCAGCACAAAGGCTTCGATCACCAGCGCAGCCGCATTCACCAGCACGCGGCCCGGATGTACCTGCATCCCGATCATGCGGTGGGCATCGATGGCACGCAGGGTGAACACCAGCGCAAGGCCAAGGAAGGACGCATAGGTAGCGCCCACAGGCCCCCACCACTTGATGAAGAAGTAGTTCATGATGCAGTTGCTCACAGCACCCGCCATCATGGTGATCATGCTGCGGGCGGACTTTTTATTCACCACATACACGCTGTTCATGAACTGGTTGAAGCAGCTGCAGGTGGAAGCCAGCACAAGGAAGGGCACAAAGTGCCATGCGTAGTAGTAGTTGGACTTCATAATGTGCATCACCGGGCGGCACAGCCAGATGATACCGGCTGCGCAGCAGAACAGCACACTGGAATAGGTGCGGAAAATTTTGGTAAAGAACTTTGCGCGGCCCTCTTCCTCGGTCACAGCGGAGAGCTGCCATGCATCGTAGAAGATCAGGCCCAGCGTAGTAAGGATGGTGGGCAGGAAATAGCCGGTGGAAAGCAGGCCGCTCCATGCATTGCCGTCGCGGCCGTCCAGACCGTTGCACATCTCACGCACAAAGAACAGGTCGGATGCGTTGATGATCCAGAAGCTGATCTGTGCCGGGATCATGGGCAGCGAAAAGCGCAGCATCTGCTTCCACAGATCCTTGTTGATGCCCTTCAGCTCCACATAGTTCCACAGCTTGCCGGTGAACATCAGGAACAGCACACTGGAAAGGTCGCCGCTGATGATGGCCAGCAGGTAGCCGTTGGCACCCCACTTGAAGCCCACCAGATACAGCACGTAGAAAGCCATGGTGGCCACGGTGCACAGCACGCCGTCCACGGCCACCAGCTTGTTCCACTGGCGGCTGCGCACGAACTGGGTGCACAGGGTGCGCAGGCAGCTCATGAGCACATAGATGTAAATGAGCAGGCCGTACTGTGCCATATCGGGCAGGAACTGCGCAATGGGCCAGCACAGCACCAGAATGCCAAAGCCGCCCAGAATGGTCAGCAGGCCGTTGGTGAACACCTGTTTTTCGCTGTTGCCCTTGTCCAGACCAAAGCGGATGATGGCGTTGGACATGCCCATGGACACAAAGGGGATGAGCAGGTTTGCGTACTGGCTCAGGATCTTGGACAGACCCAGATCCGAGATCTCCGCCATGGCGTAGGTCAGAAAGGGCTGTACGATCAAAGTGAGCAGCTTGGACGAAAAGCTGGAGATCGCAAAGATCAAAGTATTGCCGGCCAGTTTGGAATATTTATCGCCGGTCTTTTTTTCGTTTTCCAAGGGAATTTCCCTCCGTTTTTACGATAGATTATCTTTTCAGCAGCTCCCGCCGGGCTTTCCAGTCCGGCAGCAGCTTTTCCACCTCTGCCCAGAAAGCCGGGCTGTGGTTCAACTGCAAAAAGTGGCAGTACTCGTGTACTACCACATAGATCTGCGCCGCAGGAGGCTGGTTATACAGCTGCAAAGCAAAGGTGATCTGCCGCTTAGCCGGGCAGCACACGCCCCAGCAGCTTGTCATGCTGCGCACTTTCAGGATGGGCTTCTGCCCGCCCAGCACCCCGGCAAAGGCCGGGTAGACCTTATCGCTCATGGCAGTAAAGTAGGCCAGCGCCGTGGCTTTATCCGGCAGGTCGGCGTTGTCCTTGTTGAGCTTCGTGATGTTCTTCACCCGGGTATCCCGGATCCACTGGGCGTTTTGCAGCACAAAACGGTCAGCCTGCTCCAGACTGGCCGTCAAAGGGATGCTTACCATCACGGTGCCGTTGCTGCGCACCCGCAGATGCAGCTGCTTTACCTTTTTGCGCACCAGCTCGTACTGGATGCCCTCCACGCTGCGCAGCTGGGTGCACGGCTTTGCCGGCATCTCAGGCCTTGCTCCGCATCAGGCGGCCAAGGGGCAGCTGCGCCAGCACCACGGCGGCAAACAGCAGCACGCAGCCGGTAGATTCCCGGAAAGAAAGGTTCTGGTGCAGCAGCAGCCAGCCGCCCAGGGCGCTGAACACGCTTTCCAGACACATGATCAGGCTGGCAACGGCGGGGTTCAGGTCCCGCTGACCCAGAATCTGCAGGGTGTAGGCCACGCCGCTGGACATCACGCCGCAGTACAGGATAGGCCCGGCGTAGGTGACAAACTCAGCCATGGCAGGCTGCTCGAACAGCAGCGCCGCCACGGTGCTTTCCACCGACACCACAAAAAACTCCACAAGGCTCAGGCGCACGCCGTCCATCTGCGGGGAGAAATGATCCACCGCCATGATCTGGAAGCTGAACAGCACCGCGCACAAAAGCAACAGCCCGTCGCTGCTCTGGATGCTGCCAAAGCCGTCCTTCATGCACAGCAGATACAGCCCCACCACGGCAATGGCCATGCTCACCCACAGCTGCGCGCTGCCCTTGCGCCCCAGAAACAGGCCGAACACCGGCACCAGCACCACATACATGGCGGTCAGGAAGCCCGCCTTTGCGGTGGAGGGGTCCAGCGTGATGCCCAGCTGCTGCGCCGCACTGGCCAAAAACAGCAGCGTACCGCACACAAGCCCGGCTTTCAGCAGCTGCTTACGCTCGGCAGAACTCTTGGGCTTGCCGTCCGGCCTGCCCTGCCGGTGGCGCAAGGCGTCAAATGCCTTGACCGTGGGGATCAGCACCAGAACCGCCATCCAGCTGCGCCCTGCCAGAAAGGAGAACGCGCCCATGCCGGAGCCGGCGCTCTGCGCCACAAAGGCTGTGCCCCAGATCAGGGCGCACAGCATCAGCAGCATTGAATTTTTCGTCTGGTTCGTCATCCGGCAATGCCCTCCACCTTCATCAGGCCGTACAGGTAGTACCGGCTGGAATCATACGAGATGGTCACGCGGTATTGCGCCGCCGGGTCCAGCCCGGAAATGGTGCAGCGGTAGTCGGTGCCATCGGTCTTGATATAGTAGGTGCTGTCCGGCACATACTCTGCGCCGCCGTCCACCTTTTTCCACAGTGCCACCTTGAACTTCTGGGTGCCCTCGGCGGTGCCGCAGGCCATAATGTTCAAACTGCCGCCTGGCACGGTAAAGTAGCCGGTGTTGCGGCTCCAGATGCCGTTGAACACTGCGTACAGGCAGCCGTCTGCGGTGGCGGTGGCATACTTTGCCGAGGCATCCGCAATGCCCTGAATGATCAGCGGGTCGGTGGTGGATTCTGCCCAGCGGGTGGTGTCCTCCTCCTGCACTTCCTCGGAGTGGCCGGTTATCTTCTGCGCCACCTTTTTCAGGGTCTCCTTGCAGCCGGTCAGGCTAAGCACCATCACCGCCGCCAGCAGCAATGCCAAAAGCTGTTTTTTCATCTTCATAGCTTTCCTCATAGAAACAAAGAAACTTTTCTTTTTCGTGCGTCTCTGCCAACGGGCAGATACAGGGTAAGTATACCGCATTTTGCCGCTCTGCACAAGATACCTGTATTTATTTTGTGCGGTTTGCCGCCTGTTTCTGCACAAATTTTCACCCATTCAGCGCCCGCAGCGCTGCACACTCGGCCTCGGCCAGTGCGGGCGCCTCCGGCCCGAACAAACTGCCGTAGCGGTACAGCGCCCAGCCGCCCGCCGCCTGCTGCCGTAAGTCCTTTACCTGCGCCGCCAGCGCACTGCCGGTGCTCCAGCCGGATACGCTGTCCGGGTTCGCGCCGCCGTCCCCGGTGCCCACCCGGTACGCACCCAGCCCGAAGTACAGCGCCACATCTCCTGCTCGGGGGTAGCTAAGCCACGCCGGGACGATGTTTTCAAAGGCAAAGCGGGTGCTGCCGGAGTGCAGGGTAAAGCCGTAGCCCCAGTACACCTGCGGGCAGAGGTAGTCGATGACCTTCTCCTCCCCGCCCGCCGCCAGCCATGCGGTCACATCGCTGTACTGCTGGTCAAGGTCGTTGTCCGGGTTGCCCTGCGGACTGATGCCGAACCGCAAGGTCGGGTCTGCCGCCTTCACAGTGCGGTACACTTTCGCCACCAGCGCGGTAACGTTCTGCCGCCGCCACGCGGCAAGGTCGGCTGCGCCGCTTGCCGCAAACTGCACCGCGTCCACAGCGGCATCGGTGGTGGGGTAAAAGTAATCGTCAAAGTGGATGCCGTCCACCGGGTAGTTCTGCACAAGCTCTGCCACCCCCTGCACCACATAGTCTGCGGCGGCAGGCACGGCGGGGTTCAGGTACAGCCCCTCCCCGGCGGTGCACAGCCAGTCCGGGTGAGTGTTTGCCAGATTATTCTCTGCCAGATTCGGCGGCATCGCCGCCGAGGAGCGCAGGCGGTAGGGGTTGACCCACGCTTCCACCCCGATGCCCCGGCGGTGCGCCTCGGTCAGAAAGACATCCAGCGGGTCAAAGCCGGGGTCTTTGCCCTGCACCCCGGTGCACAGATGGCTCCACGGGAACAAACTGCTGCGGTACAGCGCATCCCCGAAAGGGCGCACCTGCGCCAGCACGGTGTTCAGCCCCAGCCCGGCGCAGTTGTCCAGCAGCTGCGCCGCCCCGGCGCGGAAGGTGTCCGCGGTGGAAAAATCCAGCAGCGCCCAGTCCAGATAGCTCACCCACACCGCCCGCCACTCCCCGGCGGGCAGGGCGGGGTTGGGTGCCGGGGGCGTATCCTGCCCGGAGGCAGCAGTGTGGTCTGCATCGCTTTTCTGCCGCAGGTACCACCCCGCCAACCCGCAGGCGGCAACGCCCGCCCCGGCCAGAAAGGCTCTGCGGCCAAAGCGGCGTTTTGCCTTGGCTTTAGACGTCCTGCGGCGCTGGGTCACAGGGTCTCCTCCTGCGTCTTATACAGGGTAAGCCCCGCCCAGCCCCGGGCGCAGGTCAGCAGCACGAACAGGATATTCGTCCAGAAGGCAAGGCCGCTCATGCCCGCGTACTTGGTCAGCATCCAGAACACCAGCCGCAGCACCTCGGCGGCGCTCACCAGCTGCAGCTGCCGCTGGATGGGCTTGCCGCGCTCGTACTCGGTGGCAAGCAGCGCAGGCCACACCAGCGCCGAGCAGATATCGCCCGCCCAGCCGCTGGCACCCAGCTTGCTGAGCATCAGCACCACGAACACGCCGGTGTAGTTGCGCTTTTCCCTTGCCGGTGCGCCCTTTTGCGCCGCCAGAAACAGCACCGCGATGCCGGTAAGGCAGAACACGATCATTTCCAGCCCGGAAAAATCCATCCCGCCCAGCACGGCAAAGCCGCCCAGCATGGACACCGCCGCTGCAGCCAGCAAAAAGAAATACCATGTCTTGCGTGTAAATTTAAGCTTCATGAAGCCCTCCTCCGGGCGTTTGCGCCCGGCTTGCAGAAAAATTTAAAAAAGAATTGTAAATATTATAGCACAAACCCCCGCAGGTTGTGTTACAATAAGGAAAACTCTTTTGGGGAGGATCTTTCCATGAACGCTGTCGTTTCCGTCTGTCTTTTGGCCTGTGCGCTGGGCATCATTGTGTACCTGCTCTCCCGGCGGGAGACAACCCGCCGCAGCCAGTACGGCCCCGCCGGCCTGTCCGAGTTCCGCACCGGCCTTGCGCTGGACGAGTGCTTTGACCGTCTGGACTCCCGCAGCGACACCGACCTCTTTGCCTACGAGTGCCGCCGGGAGAACGACGGCAGCTTTCTGCTGCACCTGACGCTGCACCAGCCCAGCCAGCAGCCGCTGGACACCTTGTACACCCTGCGGCTGGACCCCGGCCGCCAGACCGTGGTGACTTTGATCTTTATCCGGGAGGCCTTTGGCTACAAAGAGCCGCTGTTCCCGCCCGCCATGCTGGACGAATTTATGCTGCAAAAGCTGGATGCCCACCGCACCAAATGATTTTTGCGGAAAATGCTTTCCTTTTTGCGCAGTTTTTGTTATACTAGTGCGTGTTGCAGCAATGCAGCACCCCTGCGGGCCAGTAGCTCAGCTGGTCAGAGCTGGCGGCTCATAACCGCTTGATGTAACGATTTTCATTTTCAAAACCTGTTTGTTTACGTCACTTTTTGAAGTAGCAATCTTCAAAAAAGCGGTTTCACCTACTTTTTACCTACGAAGGAGCATTTGAACGCGCCCTCACGGGTACGTTCAAATTCCATAAGGGCCAGTAGTTCAGTGGTTAGAACTCCCCGCTCATAACGGGG
>OKUM01001742.1_pt1 | contig 9817 bp, 8 predicted proteins | sample 1606801 | NCBI WGS metagenome assembly OKUM01 (sample SAMEA3882546, study PRJEB24775) | human gut metagenome | biome: human-associated habitat; feature: intestine environment; material: feces | place: Netherlands | collected 2009/2010
TGCGGTTGATGATCTCCGCAAGCGTCGTCTCATTGCCGTCCGCCGCAAACGCCGCACCCAACGCGACGAAATACAGCGAATTTTCCGGGCAGATGCCCGTAATGCCGAGCGTCTTATCAAACGCCACGCGCAGCTCGCTTAAAAACGTCATCGGGCCGCCGAGGTATACGACCTTGCCCGCGATTTCTCTGCCCTGCGCAAGACCCGCAACGGTCTGGTTCACAACGGCGTAGAGAATGCTTGCCGCCACGTCTTTTTTCTGCGCGCCCTGATTTAAAAGCGGCTGAATATCGCTCTTTGCGAACACGCCGCAGCGGGAAGCAATGGTGTAGATCTTCTCATGCTCTTTCGAAAGTGTGTTGAGCGCATCCGGGGTGATGTTCAAAAGCGTTGCCATCTGGTCGATGAACGCGCCGGTGCCGCCCGCGCAGGATCCGTTCATACGCACCTCAAGGCCGGAGGCGTTATTGCCGTCCGTAAGGAACAAAATCTTCGCGTCCTCGCCGCCAAGCTCGATGACCGCATCCGTACCCGGCACAAGGCGGTTCACCGCAATGCGCGTCGCGTACACCTCCTGCACGAACTGAATGTCGCTGCGCTCTGCAAGACCCATACCGGCCGAGCCGGAAATGCTCAAAAGCACCTTTTCTTTCGGAAACTGCTCTGCCACTTCACGCAGCATCTCAACGGATTTCTCCACGATGCGCGAAAGATGACGCTCATATTTTTTGAAAAGCACCTCGTTCTGCTCGTTCAGAACAACGCACTTTAAGGTCGTGGAACCAACGTCCAAACCGATTCTCATCATGTTGATTCATCCTTTCTGCGGTACCCTTTCCGCATCGTATACCGGTACCGCATAAATGCCGCCTGTTTCGGCAGCTCTTACATATCCGCAAAATTACCCAAATATACTTTTAATGATACCACAGGCGCGCGCGCAATTCAATACGCATCACCGTGGCGAGATTGTAAAAAATTCGTGACATAGCGCGGTTTTTCTTGTGTGGGAAAGCCATTTTCCGCACGGGTTTTCCACTTTTTGTCTTGTCCGCGGCGACTATTTTAACGGCTTTTCGCATATAACTCACCGATGAGAAATGAGGAGGGTTTCCTATGTCAAACGGCAAAAGAAGGTATTTTCCGGGCGCCAACACCGGGCGCGGATTCATCGGGCATTTTGAGGGCATCGTGCCGCCGTGGAGCGAGCCGCACTACACCTACGTTTTAAAGGGCGGCCCCGGGGTAGGAAAAAGCACATTGATGAAAAAATGCGCCGCCATCGCACGGGCAAACGGGTTTGCCGTCGAAGAATTTCGCTGCGCAAGCGACCCCGAAAGCTTTGACGCCGTGCGTATCCCGCAGCGGCGGCTCGTCTTACTGGACGGCACCGCGCCGCACACCATAGACCCCGCCATGCCGGGGATCGACGGCGAAACGCTGGATCTCGGACGGTTTTTGCACAAAGAGGTCTTCAAACGCCGCCGCGAAGAGCTTTTTGTCCTTGCAGAAGAAAACCGCGCGCACTACAAAAACGCGTTCGCGTGCCTTTCCGCCGCAGGCAGCCTGCGCCGTGCCGCCGTAAGTGAAGCCGCAAGGTCTGCCGACCTTACCATGATCCGCACATTTTTAAAAGAGGGTTTCACACTGCCGAAGGAGGGCACACCGCGCACACTATTTTTAACGAGCCCCACGCCCGCCGGCGTTGCGGATTTCCGGGAAGCACAGGATGCCGAAAACACCGTGTACCTGCCCGGCGTTTTGGGCGCGGTGTTCTTAAACGAAGCCATGAAGCTCGTGCAGAATACGCAGACTGAAATTTTCCTGCATCCGCTCACGCCGGAAGCACCGCAGTGCGTGCGCATCGGCGACACCATGCTGTGTGCCGCGGACGATACCCGCAGCACATTAAACGAGTTCCTTTTGAGCCCGCTTTCGGACTTCATCCCGTTCGCCATGCAGGAGGCCGAGACCTTGACTGCGCAGGCCGTGGAGGAGCTCAGGCTCTGCAAGCGCACACATGACGCGATTGAAACCATCTACCGCCCGTTCGTCGACTACGACCATGTAGAGCGAGAAACGAACCGTCTGTTGGAAACCCTAAAGCTGTGATAGACAAAAACGAAAGCGAAAATCTGTGAATTCGGCGTATTGCAGTCGATACATAAACGTGTTAAACTGAACACAGCGAAGCGACTCAAAAGTTTTTGATCGACCTTTTTTCAAATGAAGGTCAAACCGAACCTGCGGTTCGGTCGTGGGGTCTCGGGGTGAAGCCCAGAGTCGTCGTTCGCAGACGACGAAAACTTTTTGCCTCCCAAAAATCAGGACTGGGAGAAACCAATGCTTCGCATTGCTATCAAACAGTCCGGTGGACTGTTTTTGCGCGGGAGACCCAATTAGGGGGTCTTCCGAAAGGCGTGTAACGCCTTTTTAAAAGAGAGATTCCCCGCATCTATATTTAAGTTCAGTATAACACAAATAAAGGGTAGATTAAAGGCAAATTCTAATTTTTAAGGAATTTTTATTGAAATGTGCGGGGCAGTTCGGTATTATAATATAAGTAAAATTAAAAATACAGAAAAATCAGAAGGATATAAAAATGAAAATCGGAAATCTGACTTTGAACGGTGTGGCGGCGCTGGCGCCGATGGCGGGCGCGACCGATCGGCCGTTCCGCGAGCTTTGCTGCTCGTTTGGCGCAGCGTACTGCGTGACGGAAATGGTCTCGACGAGAGCGCTGCAGTATAACTATAAAAAAACGCAAGAGCTTATCACGCTCGGCGAAAAGGAACACCCCGTCGCGATCCAGATGTTCGGCGACGACCCGCTCATCTTTGCATCTGCCGCAAAGCGCGCCGCAGCGGCCGGGCCGGATGTTATTGATATCAATATGGGTTGCCCTGTGCCGAAAATTGCGGGCAATAACTGCGGCAGCGCCCTCATGAAAAAGCCGCCGCTGTGTGGGGACATTGTCCGTGCCGTGAAAAATGCGGTCGACCTGCCCGTGACGGTGAAAATTCGTAAGGGCTGGGACGAAAACAGCGTGAACGCGGTGGAGGTCGCAAAATATTGCGAAGATGCGGGCGTGGATGCCATTTGCGTGCACGGCAGAACGCGCACACAGATGTATGAGCCGCCGGCGGACTGGGATATTATCCGTCAGGTGAAGGAAGCCGTGAAGGTGCCCGTCATCGGCAACGGCGACGTAAAATGCGTGCAGGACGCCGTGCGCATGATGAACGAGACCGGGTGCGACATGGTGATGATCGGGCGCGGGGCGCTCGGCAATCCATGGATCTTCAGGGAGATCAACGGCTATTTCAGCAGCGGTCTGCGCATTATGCCGCCGCCGACGCTTGCGGAGCGCATTGTGGTCATTAAAAAGCATATGGATGCGCTGTGCGCCGCAAAGGGAGAGGGGCGCGGCATGCGCGAAGCGAGAAAGCATGTGGCGTGGTACATGCACGGTCTGCGCGGTGCGGCGGAATTCCGGCGCATGGCGGGCGAGCTGGAAACGCTCAGCGACCTCGATAAATTGCTCGAGAAAGTGTATATAGAAAACAAAGACGTGTCTTTTGACCCGTAACGGAAAGGAAGATCAGCGTGAAGCTTTTGGTACTGGACGGCAACAGCATTTTAAACCGCGCGTTTTACGGCATTAAGCTGCTGACAACGAAAAGCGGCGAGTTTACAAACGGTATTGTCGGATTTTTGAATATTCTGGAAAAAGTGAAGGACGAAACGGAGCCGGACGCGGTGGCCATCGCGTTCGATATGAAAGCGCCGACATTCCGCCACAAGGCCTATGCGGGTTATAAGGCGCAGCGCAAGGGCATGCCGCCGGAGCTTGCGGCGCAGATGCCGGTCTTAAAGGAGCTGCTCGGCGACCTCGGCTATAAAATCGTGACATGCGAGGGCTGGGAAGCAGACGATATTCTCGGCACGTTTGCGGAAACGTGCGAAAACACGGACAATACGTGCATGATTGCGACCGGTGACCGGGACAGCCTGCAGCTTGTCTCGCCGAAAACGACGGTGCGCCTTGCAACGACGAAATTCGGTCAGTCTGCCGTGACGCTGTGTGATGAGGCGTATATCAAAGAGACGTACGGCGTGGAGCCGAAGCAGCTCATCGACATCAAGGCCATTCAGGGCGATACCTCGGATAATATTCCGGGCGTTGCGGGCATCGGCGAAAAAGGTGCGGGCGAGCTGATCCGCAAGTTCGGCTCTTTGCAGTATATTTACGACAATTTAGATGAGCTGGACATCAAGCCCGGCATGAGAACGAAGCTGATCAATTCCAAAGACAACGCGTTTTTGAGCTACGACCTCGGCACCATCCGCCGCAATGCGCCGATCGATACGGAGCTTGCGCATTATATTCCCGGCGAGGGCGACCCCGCAGCCGCGGCGCAGATCATGACGCGTTTAGAGCTCTTTAAGCTGATGGAACGCCTGCACCTGACTCCCGGCGCGGCGCCGACGGCGAACAGCGCACAGGCCGAAGAAGCGGCTTTGCTGCCCGTGAAGAATTATAAAGACGGCGCAGCGGTGCTCGGCCAGTGTGAGGACGAGGGGGCGGCGTACTTTGTGCCGGTGTTTGAAAACGACGAATTAAAGCAGCTTGTGTTTAACGGTAAGTTCGACGCGGGCAAGCCGGCGATTGCGGTCGTGGATGCGGACGACGCATTTTTGAAGGCGTTCCTCGGCAGTAAGGTGACGAAAAAGTACACGTTTGCGTTGAAAAAGCTGCACCGCACGGCGCTGCATTTGAGGACTTCCCTTGAAAACGCCGTGATGGACACGGAGCTTGCGGCGTATCTTTTGAACCCCTCGGGCTCCGATTACGGTGTGCTGCGTTTGGCGGCGGAATGCGGCATTGCCGTGCCCGCATATGAGGACGCGAACGTGCAGGCGGCGGCTGTGCTGCCCGCTGTTTGTGCGGCGCTGCAAAAGGGCATCGACGAAAACGGCCAGCACGAATTATTGGAGAACATTGAAATTCCGCTTGCTTTGGTTTTGGGCGAGATGGAGGAAAGCGGCTTCCTTGTTGACCGCGAGGCCATAAAAACCTACGGCGAGGTGCTTTCTGAGCAGGTGGACGCGCTGCAGAAAGAAATTTATGAAGACGTGGGGTACGAATTCAACATCAACTCCCCGGTGCAGCTGGGCGAAGCGCTGTTCGTAAAGCTCGGACTGCCGCATGGCAAAAAGACGAAAAAGGGATACTCCACAAACGCAGATGTGCTGGAGGGTCTGCGCGGCGTGCATCCGGCAGTTGATAAGGTTTTGCGCTACCGCACGCTGACGAAGCTGCGTTCCACGTACTGCGAGGGCTTGCTGAAAGCCATCACGGCGGACGGGCGCATTCACTCGAGCTTCAACCAGACCGAAACGCGCACGGGGCGTATTTCCTCGACTGAGCCGAATTTGCAGAACATCCCGGTGCGCACGCCGCTTGGGCGTGAATTCCGCCGGTTCTTCATCGCAAAAGAGGGGAATGTGCTTGTGGACGCCGACTATTCGCAGATTGAACTGCGCGTATTGGCGCACGTGGCAAACGACACGCAGATGCAGGAGGACTTCCGCCTTGGGCGCGACATCCACACCATGACGGCGGCGCGTGTGTTCGATATGCCCGAAGACCTTGTGACCCCGCAGATGCGCAGCCGTGCGAAAGCGGTCAATTTCGGCATTGTGTACGGCATCGGTGCGTTCTCGCTTTCAAAGGACATCGGTGTTTCCCGCCGCGAGGCCGAGGACTACATTCACGATTACCTGCGCAATTACAAGGGCGTTGCAGACTATATGGAGCGCGTGGTGGAGGAAGCGAAGAAAAACGGCTATGTGGAGACGCTGTTCGGCCGCAGACGCTATCTGCCGGAGCTTGCAAGCTCCAATTTCAACATGCGTGCGTTCGGTGAACGTGTGGCGCGCAACATGCCGATTCAGGGCACGGCGGCGGACATCATCAAGATTGCGATGGTGCACGTGCGCAACCGTTTGAAAGCCGAAAAGCTCGATGCAAAGCTGATTTTGCAGGTGCATGACGAACTCATTGTGGAGTGTCCGGAAGCGGAAAGCGACACGGTGAAGAAAATTCTGGAAGAAGAAATGGCAAACGCGGTGCAGCTGAGCGTGCCGATGCTGGCAGAGGCCGGAAGCGGTAAGAGCTGGTATAAGGCGAAGGGTTAAGGGTTTATGATGATATTTTGCTGTCCCGCATGCGGCAGCGCGTTGGAAAGAGAAGACCGCGCGCTGCGCTGCGCAAACGGACATTCTTACGATATTGCGCGCCAGGGGTATGTGCATCTTCTGCCCGTAAAGCAGATGCACGCGAAAATTCCCGGCGACACAAAGCAGATGGTGGACGCGCGCCGCGTGTTTTTGAGCGGCGGCTACTACGATGCGTTCCGTGACAAACTGGCGGAGCTGACGGACAAATATCTGCCCGAGAACGGCGTTATTTTGGACGCAGGCTGCGGCGAGGGCTTTTACACTTCGGCTTTATATGAAAAAGCCAAAGCGAAAAACGGTTCGGTTTCCGGCGTGGACATCTCGAAATTCGCGGTGAAAGCGGCTGCGGGCAAATATAAGGGCATCGATTTCGCGGTGGCGAGTTTATTTCACCTGCCGTGTGCGGAAAACAGCGTAGATGTGCTGACGGACGTTTTTGCGCCTATTGTGCCGGAGGAGTTTTTTAGGGTACTAAAGCCGGGCGGCGTGATGATCCTTGCGGTGCCGGGTGCGCGGCATCTGTACGGCATGAAAGAGGTTTTATACAAAGAGCCGTATGAGAACGAAGAGCACGACACGGCCTACGACGGGTTTGAATACCTCGGCCGTGCGTGTGTGCAAAAGTTTATCACGGTGAACGGGCAGGAGAACATTGAAGCGCTGTTCTCCATGACGCCGTACTACTGGAAGACGGACGTAGAGGGCGGAGAGCGTCTGCGCGCACTCGATGTGCTCGAGACCGAGATTAAATTTGACTTTCTGGTTTACAGGAAGAAGTAGGCGGGTGCGCCTTTCAGCAGCTTTGTGCGGCACAATGTTGTTTATTGTTGTTGTTTTGTTGTCATTCATTGAAAATTAAAGAATACTTAGTAGAATTCTCTCCCGAACTGTGCTATGATAGGTAGCGGTCGTTCGGGAGCGTTTTCATTTTGGAAGACGAAATACGGCCGAGTATAGGAATATCCGAGGTTTATAATAAAGATGAAAATTTTGTTTGTTTGCACCGGCAACACGTGCAGAAGCCCAATGGCGGAGGGCATTTTCCGCCGCGAAATGGAGCAGCGCGGCTTTGAGAACATCATGTGCCAAAGCGCCGGTCTTTCCGCGCTCGATGGGCAGCACCCCAGCGAAAATGCGGTGCTGGCCTGCAAGGAGATTGGCGTGGACATCAGCGGTCACATTGCGCGCCGCTTTACGCCGGAAGAAATCGATGTGTGGGACGTTTATTTCACGATGTCGAAAACCCACGCGTACATTTTGATGCAGGCGGGTGTGCCGGCGGAGAAAATTTACGTGCCGCATTACATTGACGATCCCTACGGCGGGGACCTAAATACCTACCGCAAGTGCCGCGACAAGATCTGCGAGGAATTGCAGACGTTTGAGCAGCATCTCGGTTTTTAAGGAGCGTTTATGCAGATTGTTTCGATGACGGCGGAGCACGTTTCGCGCCTTGCGGAGCTTGAAAAGCTTTGCTTTTCGGAACCGTGGAGCGAAAAAAGCCTGACGGAGGAGATTGATAATCCTGCCGCGTGCTTTTTGGTGGCGATGCAGCAAGATGAGGTGCTCGGCTACGGCGGCATGCACACGGTGCTCGGCGAAAGCTATGTGGACAACATTGCGGTGTTCCCGGAGTTTCGCGGCCATGGTGTGGGCAGAACGCTCATGGCGGCGCTGATCGAAAAAGCGCGGGAAAACGGCGGCGTTTTCATCACGCTGGAGGTGCGGACATCAAACCTGTCAGCCATTGCGATGTACCGTTCGCTCGGTTTTACGAAAGCGGGCGTGCGCCGCAATTTTTACACAGAACCAAGAGAGGATGCGCTGATTTTTACGCTCTCTTTCTGAATTTTTAGCTATACGGGGGTAAAAAGTATGCTTTTCGGAAAAATCAAGGCGCTTGTCGAATACGGCGTGCGCACGGGGCTCATCGAAGCGGAAGACACGATTTACACGCGCAACCGTTTATTGGAGGCGCTTTGTGAAGAGGATTACGCGGATGAGGAAGCGGAGCAGAGCGAAAACCTGGCGCTTTTGCTGGACGGCCTTTGCGACGAAGCCGTAAAGCGCGGCATCATCGAGGACGGTGCGACGTCCCGCGATTTGACACGAAACTGATGGGCCTTTTGACACCGCGCCCGTCCGATGTGAACCGCACATTTCGCGCACTTTACAAGGAATCCCCGGAAAAGGCAACGGACTGGTTCTATAAGCTTTGCGGCGACTGCAATTATATCCGCCGCGACCGTGTGGCGCGCGATTTAAAGTGGGTGTATAACGACCCGCGTTTCGGTGCGATTGATATTACCATCAACCTTTCAAAGCCGGAAAAAGATCCGAAGGCTATTGCTGCGGCAAAGAAAATGAAGGCTTCCGGTTATCCTGCCTGTATGCTGTGCAAGGAGAATATCGGTTATGCGGGCCGCATGAACCACCCGGCAAGACAGAACCACCGCGCAATCCCGATCACGGTGAACCATGCGGACTGGTTTTTGCAGTATTCTCCGTATGTGTACTACAATGAGCACTGCATTGTGTTCTGCGGCGAGCATGTGCCGATGCAGATTGACAAGAGCACGTTCCGCAAGCTGTTTGATTTTGTGGAGCAGTTTCCGCACTATTTCCTCGGCTCTAATGCCGATTTGCCCATCGTTGGCGGTTCCATTTTGACACACGACCACTACCAGGGCGGCCACTATACGTTCGCGATGGCGCGCGCGAACATGGAGGAGCACTGCACGCTGCACGGCTTTGAAGATGTGGAAGCGGGCATATTGAACTGGCCGGTCTCCGTTCTGCGTTTGCGCCATAAAAACCCGGAGCGCCTGATCGACGCGGCCGACCATGTATTGAAAGCGTGGAGAAGCTACACGGACGAGGATGCGTTCATTTTTGCGGAGACGGACGGCGAGCCGCACAACACCATCACGCCGATTGCGCGCTGTGTGGACGGCGTATACGAGCTTGACCTTGCGCTGCGCAACAATATCACGACGGAAAAGTATCCGCTCGGCGTATACCACCCGCACGACGAATATCATCACATCAAGAAAGAGAACATCGGCCTCATTGAAGTTATGGGTCTCGCGGTTTTGCCGTCCAGACTGAAAGACGAGCTGAAGACCCTGAAAGACGTGATGCTGAAAAACGGCGATGTTTCAAGCGTGGAGAGCATCGCAAAGCACGCGGAGTGGGCAGCGCAGGTGAAGCGCGACCACCCGGAAATGAACGAAGCGAATGCCGAGCACATCTTGCAGCAGGAAGTGGGAAAGGTGTTTGTAAAGGTGCTGGAGAACGCAGGCGTCTACAAATGCACGGCAGAGGGCAGAAAAGCGTTCAGAACGTTTGTAGAAAGCGTACGCTGAATCGAAAATAATACGATAAAATAAGGAATCCACCGTATGTGTGAAAGCGATACGGTGTATTCCTTTTAATTCGTGATGAAACCGCTTCAAATTTCTTTGCCGCAGTATGGACGGATTGCGTTTACGTGTTCTTTACCGTGTCTTTCAGCGGTTCGCTTTTCGTGCCGTCTTCGTTGACCTTCTGCATGTTCGGGTAGACGAGTGCGAGG
>OKUM01001743.1_pt1 | contig 9813 bp, 7 predicted proteins | sample 1606801 | NCBI WGS metagenome assembly OKUM01 (sample SAMEA3882546, study PRJEB24775) | human gut metagenome | biome: human-associated habitat; feature: intestine environment; material: feces | place: Netherlands | collected 2009/2010
CGCCGAAACGGTCGCCCAGATCGGCGATCACATCGGAGATGGAGCCTACGTTATACTGCGTTTCCACGCCTTTCGACTGGAGAAATTCGATCCAGGGCAGGGTCGTATTGACCGGAGTGAACTGCGACCCCGTGACGGGATTCGCCTGCATATAATTCCCCACGAACTCCTGCATCAACGCGAACTTCTCCGGCGCAAGCAGGGTCGAAGCCAGGTGTTCGGCTTTCTTGTCCAGACGCGCCACGACCTTGCGCACGAGCGGCGTCTGCCCGGCGAAAAGCAGCGAATCGGGCAGGCGGCGGAAAGCGCTGTCCATGCGGACGCAGAGCAGCCAGGTGTCGATGAGCGCCACGTCGGGGTTGGACTGCATGACGGCGGTAACGGCGGCCCGCGTCGCCTGCATCTTCCACCGGATCGCCCGGATCCGCACCGGAATCTCCGACGATGCGGCCGCAACCGAATCGGCCGTGCGGGCGATCTCGTCCGCCAGGTCGTAATAGAATCCCCGGGTCATCATCCGGGTATTGGCCTCCGAAGCCGGAAGCGGCGGGTTGCCCGTATCGACCGACACCTTGAGCAACGAACAGCCTCCGAACGACAGCAGCACGGCGACCGCCGCAAAAATTTTCAGTAAACGTATCTTCATTCTTCTCTCTGTTTTGACTTTCAACAAATTACTGTTCCCGGACCACTGCGCACGCTCCGACAGCGCCGTTTCTTTCCGGCGCTCCGGTTCCAAAAATAGCGATTATCCGCGAAATATCGCTATATTTGTACCTTAAATAAATTTCACATATCATGAAAATCGCCTGCCTGACTTTCAATCCGATACAGGAGAACACCTACGTCGTTTGGGACGACACGAAGGAGTGCGCGGTCATCGACGCCGGAAATTCCACCCCCAAAGAAGATGCCGCACTCGACGGTTTCCTCGCCGAACACGGGCTCAAACCGGTGCTGGCGGTCAATACGCACGGTCATTTCGACCACGTGCTGGGCGTCGAACATCTGCGCAAGACCTACGGCATTCCCTTCGCCCTCTCGGGCAAGGACGCCTTCATGCTGGACACCGATGCGGTGGGATCGACCGTTTACGGGGTCAAAATCAACGCCATGCCGACCATCGACATCGATCTGGACAAGGTAGAAGAAGTGAAATTCGGCCATACCGTCCTGCGCGTCATCCGCACGCCGGGCCACACGCCGGGCCACGTATCGCTCTACGAACCCGAATCGAAGAGCCTCTTCACGGGCGATACCCTCTTCCGCGAAAGCATCGGACGCACGGATCTGCCGGGCGGCGACTATTCGTGGATCATGCGTTCGATCCTGGACAACCTGCTCCCGCTGGGCGACGAAGTGCGCGTCTATCCCGGACACGGCCCTGAAACCACCATCGGCCACGAAGTGCTCTACAATCCCTTCGTCACCGAAGTCCTCAACCAGGAGGTGAACTACAAGAACTAATTCCGTCCGGTTCCGTTATGAAGGCGCTGCTCCACAAAATCCTCTACCGGACGCTTCCGCTCGAAGGTTATCTGCGGGCGGTGAGCCGCCTCTTTTTCATCAGCTACCGGCTGGGGCTGGGACGGCGCAGCGCGGCGACCGAATACGTCTATCACCTGCCCCGGCTGGCGAAAGCCGGCGACACGGCGATCGACATCGGAGCCAATCTGGGCTATTACGCCCGTCCCCTCTCGGAAATCGTCGGCACCGCAGGCAGGGTCCATGCCGTCGAACCCGTACCGGTCGTTTGCCGGGTGCTGCGCCGCAACCTGCGGGGCTGCCGCAACGTCGAAATCCTCGACTGCGCGCTGGGAGCCGAGAATAAAGAGATCACCATGAGCAACGACTCCGCCCGCGAAACGGGTTATCTCGGCACGGGACGAAACTTCGTGGGCGATGCCGCCGGAGAGGGCGCCGTTACTTTCACCGCCCGGATGCGGCGCGGCAGCGAGCTTTTCGCCGGGCTGGAGCGGCTCGATTTCGTCAAGTGCGACGTCGAAGGGTATGAGCTGATCGTCATGCGCGAGCTGCGCCCTCTGCTGGAGCGTTTCCGCCCGACGGTGCTGATCGAAACGGGCGGCGAAAACCGCCCGCAGATCATCGAACTCTTCACCGAACTGGGTTACAGGGGCTACACGCTCGAGAACGGGCGGGAAATTCCGCTCGCCCCCGACACCGAAAAAGACATCATCTTCCGCCAAGCACGCTAACGCCATGAGAATAGACATCCTGACCGTCGTACCCGAACTGCTCGCCTCGCCGCTGAACGAATCGATCCTCAAGCGTGCGCAGGAGAAGGGGCTGGTCGAAATCCATATCCACAACATCCGGGACTACACCGAAGACAAGCACCGCACCACGGACGACTATCCCTTCGGCGGAGAGGCGGGCATGGTGATGAAGATCGAACCGATCTACCGCTGCATCGAAGCTCTCAAGGCGGAACGGGAATACGACGAGGTGATCTACACATCGCCCGACGGCATCCGCTACGACCAGCACGAAGCCAACCGCCTCTCGACGCTCGACAACCTGATTATCCTCTGCGGCCACTACAAGGGCATCGACTACCGCATCCGCGAACACCTGGTCACGCGCGAGATCTCGATCGGCGACTACGTGCTCACGGGCGGCGAGCTGCCCGCTATGGTTGTGGCCGATGCCGTCGTACGGCTCATTCCCGGAGCCTTGGGCGACGAGATGAGCAACGTGGACGAGTCGTTCTCGACCGCCGAGGACGGAGGCCTGCTCGAGTACGCGCAGTACACCCGTCCCGCCGAGTTCAACGGCGAGGGCGTGCCGCCGGTGCTCGTGAGCGGTGACCATGCCAAGGTTGACGCCTGGCGCCGTAAGAATGCCATCGAGCGCACCTGCCGCTGGCGTCCCGACCTGATCGAGACTGCGCGGCTCACGCCCGAGGAGCGCGCTTACGCGCAGGAGATTCTTGACGCTTCGTATTCGCAGGGCGAGGAGTGAGTATGGTTCCTACGCAACATTCCGCGTTGAGGGGCGCTTTTGAGTGGATCGCGGTCATCGCGATCGCGCTTGTGGCCACCTTCCTGATCCGCACCTTTGTGGTCGAGCCCTTTGTGGTGCCCACCGGCTCCATGGAGTCCACGATCGAGATCGGCGACCAGATCCTGGCGCAAAAGGTGAGCCTCGAGCTCGGTCAGCCCGTCAAGCAGGGCGATATCGTGGTGTTTCACAACCCCGATGGCACCTCCGAGCATGATGTTCTTGTCAAGCGCGTTATTGCCACGGCCGGCCAGACGGTCGACCTGCAGGATGGCAAGGTGGTCGTTGACGGCCAAGCGCTCGACGAGGACTATACGACGGGCATGAGCTGGCCACTTTCGGTCCAAGCGCCCGGCGCTCAGGTAAGCTATCCCTACACCGTTCCCGACGGGTGCGTGTGGGTGATGGGCGACAACCGCGAAAACTCTGCCGACTCACGCTACTTTGGTCCCGTCGATCGCTCTGATTTGATCGCTGTGGCGCTTGTGCGCTACTGGCCGCTTAACCGCATCGGCGCTATCGACTAAAAACCGCTATAGTACAGTACCTAACCGTGTAATCGTTTCGACGAGGGGATATTAGAGGCATGAACGCTTCATCGCTTTCCTTCCAAGACATCATCCTGCGTCTCCAGCAGTACTGGGGCGAGCAGGGCTGCGTCATTATGCAGCCCTATGACTCCGAGGTCGGTGCCGGTACCTTCCATACCGCGACCACGCTGCGCTCGCTCGGTCCCGCCGAGTGGCGCACCTGCTATGCGCAGCCCTGCCGCCGTCCCGCCGACGGCCGCTACGGCGAGAACCCCAACCGCATGCAGCACTACTATCAGTTCCAGGTGCTCATCAAGCCGTCGCCGGTCAACGCTCAGGAGCTCTACCTGGGTTCGCTGGCCGCCATTGGCCTGGACCCCAACGACCATGACGTCCGCTTTGTCGAGGACGACTGGGAGAGCCCGACGCTCGGCGCCTGGGGCCTTGGCTGGGAGGTCTGGCTCAACGGCATGGAGGTCACGCAGTTTACGTACTTCCAGCAGGTGGGCGGCATCGAGGTCGACCCCGTGCCCGTCGAGATCACCTATGGCCTGGAGCGTATCGCGATGTACGCCCAGGGCGTCAACTCCGTCTACGACCTGGTGTGGAGCTACCTGCCCGATGGCACGCCCATGACCTATGGCGACGTGTTCCTCGAGAACGAGCGCGAGTTCAGTGCCTATAACTTTGAGGTCGCCAACGTCGAGATGATGCGTCAGAAGTTTGACGACTACGAGGCCGAGTGCCACTCCTGCCTTGAGCGCAAACTGCCGCTGCCCGCTTACGACTGCGTCATGAAGTGCAGCCATGCCTTCAACCTGCTCGATGCCCGCGGCGCACTGTCCGCGGTCGAGCGTGCCAACTACATCCTGCGCGTCCGCGCCGTCGCCAAGGCGTGCTGCGAGGCCTACATGGCCGAGGTCGCCGGAGTCAACGAGAATGCCGACCAGGAAGGCGAGGTGGCGTAAGCCATGGCAGACGCTAAGGATTTCCTGTTTGAGATCGGTACGGAGGAAATGCCCTCCGCACCGCTGAACAATGCCGTCAAGCAGCTCGGCACCATGATTGCCAAGGGCCTCGACGAGGCCGGTCTGGCACATGGCGAGGTCCGTGTGATCTCGAGCCCGCGTCGTCTGGCTGCGCTCGTGGCCAACGTTGCCACCGCGACCGATGAGGTCCATGAGGTCAAGCGCGGTCCCGCGGCAAACATTGCCTTCGATGCCGACGGCAACGCCACCAAGGCCGCCCAGGGCTTTGCCCGCAAGTGCGGTGTGGCTGCCGAGGACCTGGTCCGTCGCGAGGACACCGACGGCCGCGAGTACGTGTTCGCCGAGAAGAACATTCCCTCCGCACCGGCTACGCCGATTCTGACCGCTCTGTGCGAGAAGACTATTGCCGGCCTGCAGTGGCCCAACTACCGCAGCCAGCGCTGGGGCCACGAGCACGCTACGTTTGTTCGTCCGGTCCGTTGGATCTGCTGCCTTTTGGGTGAGGACGTTGTGCCCGTGTCGTTTGCCGACGTGACGAGCGGCAACACCACGCGTGGTCATCGCGTGCTTGGCCCCGGTGACCATGTGGTCGCCAGCCCCGCCGTCTACGAGCGGGTGCTCGAGGACGCCGGCGTGCTTTCTGCCGAGCGCCGTCGTGAGGCCATCCTCGCCGGTATCGCCGAGGTCGAGGCCGCCCGTCCCGGCTGCCATGTCGATACGCCCAAGAAGGTCTTCGAGGAGGTTATTAACCTCTGCGAGTGGCCGACGGTGCTCGTCGGTACCTTCGATGAGGAGTTCCTCAAGGTCCCGCACGAGATCATCTGTGAGTCCATGCTCACCAACCAGCGCTACTTCCCGATCTATGACGGCGAGGGCATGCTCACGCGTGAATTCGTGGTCGTTTCCAACAGCAAGCCCGAGAATGCCGAGCGCGTGATCGACGGCAACGAGCGCGTCGTGCGCGCCCGTCTGGACGACGCCAAGTTCTTCTACGAGGAGGACCTGAAGATCTCCCTTGACGAGTTCCGTGAGCGTCTGGCCAAGGTTGCCTTCCAGGAGAAGCTCGGTAGCGTGCTCGCCAAGTCCGAGCGCATCGAGCAGCTCGCGCTCGCTATTGCCCGCGAGGCTCATCTGGGCGCCCACCTTGCCGCCGATGCCGCTCGCGCCGCGCACCTGTGCAAGGCCGACCTGGTGTCCAACGCCGTTGTCGAGTTCACGAGCCAGCAGGGCGTGATGGGCGGTTATTACGCGACCGCGATGGGGGAGAACGACGAGGTCGCCCACGCCATTCGCGATCACTATCGTCCCCGCTTTGCCGGTGACGAGCTGCCCGAGGGCACCGCTGGCTGCATCGTGGCCTGCGCCGACAAGCTCGATACCATCGCCGGTATCTTTTCCATCGGCGAGCCCCCGACCGGCTCTTCGGACCCCTATGCGCTGCGTCGTGCCGCTATCGGCATCATCAACATCCTGCGCGACCGCCTGCCGATCGACCCCACGTCGCTCATCGACTTCGCTCTCGAGCTCTATAGCGAGCAGGGCATTGAGTTCGACGCCGCCGAGGTCGCCCAGCAGGTCCGTGACTTCTTCCACGGCCGTCTGGTGAGCATGGCCCGCGACGAGAAGATCCCGGCCGATACCGTTGCCGCCGTCTCCGCGGTGCACATCATCGCCCCGTCCGTCTTCTTCGCCCGCTGCGCCGCCCTCGACGAGGCCCGCAAGAACGACGCTGAGACGTTCGATAACCTGGCGACCGCCTATGCCCGCGCTGCGCACATCTCCAAGCCCGAGCTGGGTGCGGAGTACGACCGCGCCCTGATGGGCGAGGTTGAGCTTGCGCTTGCCGACGCCTCCGAGGCCGCTCAGACCGCCGTCGATGCTGCTCTCGCTGCCGAGGATTACCCGGCCGCATTTGCCGCCCTCGCCGCCCTGCGTGCCCCCATCGACCGCTTCTTCGACGAGGTTATGGTCATGGACAAGGACGAGCAGCTCCGCGATAATCGCCTTAAGCTGCTCAACCGCTTCGAGGCCGTTTTCTCCGGCATCGCCAACATCGGTGAGCTTGCCCGCAAAAAGTAAGCCAGCCTGCGCATGAGCGCAAAAGGAGCCCCGCATGGATTGCCCGGTCACCGCTCGTCCCACCGTTATCGTTATCTCCGACTCGCTCGGTGATACCGCTTGTGAGGTGGTGCTTGCGGCGTCCGGGCAATTTGATGAAGGGGCTTTTCGTCTCTTGCGCCTGCCCAAGGTGAACTCTGTGGAGCAGGTCAAGTCGTTTGTGGGTCCGCGTGTCGATGCGGACCATCGCGATATCGCTGTGTTCCACACCATTGTCGATCCGGCGCTTCGCGCCCGTGTGCTCGATTACCTGGGTATGCTGCATATTCGCTCGGTCGACCTGATCGGCCCGACGCTTGCCGTGCTGTCGTCGCTTATCGGTGTGTCGCCCAAGGGCGTCGCGGGCGTGATTCACAGGACCGATGACCGTTATTTCCATCGTATCGAGGCCATGGAGTATTTCGTTGAGCACGATGATGGGCGCGGTTGCGACGATCTGTCGAGTGCCGATATCGTGCTGCTGGGCGTATCGCGCACGTCCAAGACGCCGCTGTCGATGTATTTGGCCTATCAGGGCTACAAGGTTGCCAATGTTCCGTTGGCACATGGCATGGAGCCGCCGAAGTCTATTTACGAGATTGACCCGATGCGGTTGTTTGGCCTGATTTCGACTGTCGATGTGATCTCCGGGATTCGCGATAGCCGCTTGGGCGATGATTACACCCGTGCCGTTGCCGGCTCCTATGCCGAGCCCGAGAGCGTGCGCAGCGAGCTCGAGGAAGCTCGTGCCCTCATGAAGCGCCTAGGCTGCTTTGTGGTGCGTACTGACGGCAAGGCCATCGAGGAAAGCGCTGCCGAGATCATTAGCCACTTGGAGGAAATCCAAGAAGCCCGTGCCCTCCGCGCCGCCCACCAAGCCCAGCAAAGCTAGCTCATTGGGGTAGCTAAAATGCCCCGTCCTAAATAGACTACCTAAAAATAATGCACGATATTGGTAAAGCGATTTAGCAAAGAACTTGCATTTGACCTGCAATTTTCTTGCAGTGGTATCTTCATAAGGTAACCACCTTTACCTACCGTTTACCGCCGCATTTATCACGTTTACCAAACCCCTCGCCCTCTACGCAAGCCCGCTCAACGTCCGCCGTATAGTTCCCTCACGGCCCGCATCCGGCGGGTCGATTCGTTACCACGGTCGTGCGCGTAAGCGCATGGAAGGGGAAGTATCGTGAGCGATTGCAAGAGGGTTTACCGTTTTGGAACCGACGCCCAGGGCACCTGTGTCACTGAGGGCGACAAGTCCATGAACTTCGTGCTTGGCGGCAAGGGCGCAAACCTTGCCGAGATGAGCCGCATCGGCCTGCCGGTTCCCGGTGGCTTTACCATTACCTGCCAGACTTGCGTCGAGTACTCCGGTGCCGGCAACGTCTGGCCCGAAGGCGCACTCGATGAGATCGTTGCCGCCGAGGCCGACCTCGAGGCCCGCTGTGGCAAGAAGCTCGGTGACGACAATGATCCGCTGCTCGTGTCGGTTCGCTCGGGCGCTCCATTTTCCATGCCCGGTATGATGGACACGGTCCTCAACTTGGGCCTCAACGACGACTCCGTTCAGGGGCTCATCGCCCAGACGCAAAATCCGCGTTTTGCCTGGGATAGCTACCGCCGCTTTATCCAGATGTTCTCCAACGTTGTTATGGGTGTCGATGCCGACCTGTTCGAGAACGCGCTGACCCAGGCACGCCTGGTCGCCGGCGCTCGCGTCGATTCCGAACTTTCGGCCGAGGACCTTCAGGAGCTTGTCGAGACCTTCAAGGGCATCTTCTCTGATAACGTCGAGGCCGCCCTGTATCCCGAGCTCGAGGTCGCCGACGGCAAGCCCGTCTTCCCGCACGATCCGGAGCTCCAGCTGCGCCTTGCCATCCAGGCCGTCTTTGGCAGCTGGATGAACGAGCGCGCCTGCATCTACCGCAAGCAGCATGGCATTTCTGACGAGCTCGGCACCGCCGTCAACGTGCAGGCCATGGCCTTTGGCAACAAGGGGGAGACCTCTGCGACCGGCGTCGCTTTTACGCGCAACCCGGCCGACGGCACCAAGGAGTTCTATGGTGACTTTTTGGTTAATGCCCAGGGCGAGGATGTCGTCGCCGGCATCCGCAACACCGAGCCCATCGCCGACCTCAAGAACACTCCGGGCCTCGAGTCTGCAGGTGAGGAACTCGAGCGCGTGTTCCTGACACTCGAGGATCATTACCGCGATATGTGCGATATCGAGTTCACCATCGAGCAGGGTAAGCTCTGGATGCTCCAGACCCGCGTGGGCAAGCGCACCGCCGCCGCCGCGCTTCATATCGCAATCGACATGGAGAAGGAGGGCCTCATCGACAAGAAGGAGGCTGTCCGTCGCGTCGCTCCCGACCAGCTCGACCAGCTGCTTCATCCGCAGTTCGACAAGAACGCCGACTACGACGTGCTCGCCCGCGGCCTGAACGCGAGCCCCGGTGCCGCAGTGGGCGAAGCCGTGTTCTCCTCCGCCGACGCCGTCGCTGCCGCTGAAGCCGGCCGCAAGTGCGTGCTCGTCCGCTGGGAGACCAACCCCGACGACCTCGCCGGCATGATCGCCGCCGAGGGCATCCTCACCTCTCATGGCGGCAAGACCTCGCATGCCGCCGTCATCGCCCGCGGTATGGGCGCCCCGTGCGTGTGCGGCGTGGAGGCCCTGAAGATCGACGCCGAGAAGAAGCAGGCGACGGTCGCAGGTACCGACGTCGTCATCAACGAGGGCGATATGATCTCGCTCGACGGCACCTCCGGCATCGTTGTCCTGGGCGCAGTCGATCTGGTAATGCCCGAGCTCACCGGCGACCTCGATACCATCCTCGAGTGGGCCGACGAGATTCGTCGCGACGCCTCCCGCGGCCGCATCTTCGGCGTCCGAGCCAACGCCGACAACCCCGAGGATGCCGCGCTCGCGCTCGAGTTTGGCGCCGAGGCCATCGGCCTGTGCCGCACCGAGCACATGTTCCTGGGCGACCGCAAGAACATCATCCAGAGTTTCATCTTGTCCGATGATGAGGCCGTGAAGCAGCAGGCCCTGGCCGACCTTCTCAAGGTTCAGACCGAGGACTTCCTGGCAATGTTCAAGACCATGTCCGGTCGCGATGTGGTCGTTCGCCTGCTCGATCCGCCGCTTCATGAGTTCCTGGATAATCCTCGCG
>OKUM01001748.1_pt1 | contig 9773 bp, 9 predicted proteins | sample 1606801 | NCBI WGS metagenome assembly OKUM01 (sample SAMEA3882546, study PRJEB24775) | human gut metagenome | biome: human-associated habitat; feature: intestine environment; material: feces | place: Netherlands | collected 2009/2010
AGCGCCTTCTTGGCGGCCTCCACCACGGAATCGACCGAGATCTTGGAGACGATGACCTCGACCTTGATCTTCGGCAGGAGGGTGCTGTCCACAGGCACACCACGGTATTTTTCAGTGGTGCCTTTCTGGATGCCGCAGCCCATGACCTGCGTGACCGTCATGCCGGTGACGCCCAGATCGTTGAGGGCGCTCTTGAGCTGGTCGAACTTGGAGAGCTTTGCAATGATGGACACTTTGTGCATCCCGGTGTCGTAGATGCCGTCGTGGATGACAGCAGGCTCACGCACCACAGGCACAGCGGCGTCCATCTGCTTTGCAGAAGCTTTGGAAACGTCGTCCTCGCCGAGGTCGGTGTTCTCGTTGGGGACCATGGCGGCAGAGTTTGCATCGGAGATGGCGAAACCGGCGTAAGCGGAAGCCAGACCGTGCTCGTGGATGTCCAGACCGTCGATCTCCACCTCAGCGGGAACGCGGAGGCCGATGGTCTTGTCGATGACTTTGAAGATGACGAACATGACGGCCAGAACATAGGCATCGACCACGATGAGGCCCAGCAGCTGGATGCCCAGCTGGCTCAGACCGCCGCCGTAGAGCAGGCCCTTGCCGACACCGTTGCCGCCGTCGGAGAAGAGGCCCACGGCAATGGTACCCCAGACGCCGTTTGCAAAGTGGACGGAGACAGCGCCCACGGGGTCATCGATCTTCGCAATGTTATCGAAGAACTCGACGCTCAGCACCACGAGGATGCCGGCGACGAAGCCGATGATGAAAGCACCAAAGGGCGAAACGGTGTCGCAGCCTGCGGTGATGGCCACCAGACCAGCCAGAGAGCCGTTGAGCGTCATGGAGACGTCGGGCTTGCCGTAGCGCTTCCAGGTAAAGAGCATGGTCACGCAGGTAGAAACTGCTGCCGCAAGGTTGGTGTTGAAGCAGACCAGACCGGTCAGGGTCATGGTCTCATCGGTGGAAAGGCTCAGGGAAGAGCCGCCGTTGAAGCCGAACCAGCAGAACCAGAGGATGAACACGCCCAGCGCACCGGCGGTCAGGTTGTGGCCGGGGATGGCGTGGGGCTTGCCGTCCTTGTCGTACTTGCCGATGCGGGGGCCCAGCATCCAGGCACCCAGCAGGGCGATGACGCCGCCCACGTTGTGCACGGCTGCGGAACCGGCAAAGTCATGGAAGCCCATGCTCTGCAGCCAGCCGCCGCCCCACATCCAGTGGCCGCAGATGGGGTAGACCACCAGCGAGATCGCAGCAGAATAAACGCAGTAAGCCTTGAAGTTGGTGCGCTCGGCCATGGAGCCGGAAACGATGGTGGCAGCCGTTGCGCAGAACACGGTCTGGAACACGATGTAGACCCACAGCGGGATATCCAGACCCAGATGGCTGTAATCGCCCTGAATGAACGGGTCGAAGCCGCCGATCAGTGCGCCGGTGCCGCCGAACATCAGGCCAAAGCCGATGATCCAGTAGCACGGGGTGCCGATGCAGAAGTCCATCATATTCTTCATCAGAATATTACCGGTGTTCTTGGCACGGGTGAAACCGGCTTCGCACAAGGCGAAGCCCGCCTGCATGAAGTAGACAAGGAACGCTCCCACGAGCGTCCAACAGGTGTTGACGGAGCTGAACATAACTTTTCATACCTCCCACGAATGTGATGCCGCAAGGCCACCAGAACCTTTTGGCGTGTGCGGTGTTCCCCGTGCCGATCGCACGCAGGAACGCTTCATTTGCACTCAGGAGACCCTCTATCTTCCCCCGAGCGGCAATATCCCCGAAAACACAAAAGGCGCTGGCGGAATCAATTCCGTCAGCGCCTTTGCTTTCGATGGCAAGAGTATAGTCCCTTTGTGCAAAAGTGTCAAGGGCTCATGTCAAGGTTTTACGTTTTTCACAACGCAAAGAAAGTTATCACGGCAAAAGTTTGGCAAAACTCTGTTTTCAGCTGCGCACTAGTCATTCTTTTCCGTTTCTGTGTCGTTTTCCGCTTTTTTGCGGCCGGAGCGGTGTCCGCCCTGCATTTCCCAGTGCAGCATCAGGCTCATCATGGCGCGCAGCGCAAAGGTGGCAGCCAGCGGCACCACCGACTCCAGATTCTGCAAAAGGAAGGTCTTTGCGATCTCCGCCGACATCAGGAATTCCAGCGCCGTGGTCAGGCCGCTGCTCATCTCGTGGTGGAAATCATGGTGGTCATGGAAGAAGGTCGCCCGCACATAGTGGTAGGTGGCCTTGATAAGACTGGTGACGATGATAAACAGACCGATCACTTCGGCAAGGCCCGCGATCATAGGCACTGCGGTCTCCAGAAAGCCTTCCAGTCCATGGGTAATGCCTGCGTTCAGATGATAAAGCCAGCCCATAGCAGCATCCTCTTACAGCAGGGTCTTGACGTATGCTGCCAGCTCCTCGTCCTTGCAGGAGGCGAAGAACAGCTCGCTGAACTTTGCACCGGCCACAGCGCCCTTCAGCAGGTCCTGATCGATGCTCTTCAGGCACTCGATCAGCGGCTTGAAGGTAGCGGCACGCACGCCGTCCAGGATCTTCTTGTTGCGCTGCTCAGGCTCCACGCGCTCCTTGGGGTAGCCCTGACCGTGGCCGAAGCCGAACAGTTTCTCGAAGCAGTACTCAAGGTTCAGCTCACCGCCCCAGCCGAAGCCCTTGGCAAACGGCATGGCAACGGCGTTGCCGTCGTTCACGTGGGCAAAGGTGTAGGCATCCACAGGGTCCTCCACATGTCCGCAGATCACGCCGGGGAAGCTGTTCAGGGCCAGCATGGCACCCTCGCCGGTACCGCAGCCGGTGATGACGTAATCGGCTGCGCCGCTGTTCAGCAGGATGGCAGCCAGAATGCCGCACTGCACATAGGTCAGCTGGGCAGCATCGTCGGCAGCGTACATGCCGTAGTTGACCACCTCGTGGCCCATGGGTTCCACTACCTTTTTCAGGGCAGTTTCAATGATGCCATTCTTGGCGGCCTGACTGTTCTCGTTGATGAGTGCAATCTTCATAGTAGTTTCTTCTCCTTTTATGATCTTCTCCTGCAGATGCAGGTGTTATACAAAGTCCTCGCGCATGGGGGTAAAGAAGTCCAGCATCACGCCGCCTTCCAGACACACACAGCCGTGCATCACGCCGTCCTGCTTGAGCAGGGTGTCGCCGGGGCCCACCTCGCGGGTCTCGTCGCCGATGGTAAAGCGGTAGCGGCCGGAGACGATGTAGGTGACCTGCGTGTGCGGGTGGCAGTGCATGGCACCCACACCGCCGGTTTCAAAGGTATTTTCCACGCACATGGCATCCTTGCTATAGGCCAGAATGCGGCGCTTTACGCCCTTGCCGCACACCTCCGGCTCGATCTCGGCATGGGGCACCCATACTGCGTCTTTATGCTGTTTTTCCATTATAACACAACATCCTTTCCCATACAAACACAAAAAGCGGCAGCCAGCAGGCAATGCCTGCCCGGCTGCCGCCGTGCTCAGTCCTTTGGGATATCCTCAGCCATTACTGGGGCTGCTTACCGATGTAAGCCAGAATGCCGCCATCGACGTACAGGATCAGGCCATTGACAAAGTCAGAAGCCTCAGATGCCAGGAAGACAGCAGGTCCGCCCAGATCCTCTGCCTCGCCCCAGCGGCCTGCGGGGGTCTTGGCAACGATGAACTGGTCGAAGGGATGACGGCTGCCGTCGGGCTGGATCTCGCGCAGAGGTGCGGTCTGCGGGGTAGCGATGTAGCCGGGTCCAATGCCGTTGCACTGGATGTTGTATGCGCCGTACTCAGAAGCGATGTTCTTGGTGAGCATCTTCAGGCCGCCCTTGGCTGCAGCGTAGGCGGAGACGGTCTCACGGCCCAGCTCACTCATCATGGAGCAGATGTTGATGATCTTGCCGCCGCCCTGTGCGATCATGTCGGGGATGATGGCCTTTGCCACGATGAAGGGAGCGTTCAGGTCAACATCGATGACCTGACGGAACTGAGCAGCGCTCATCTCGGTCATGGGGATGCGCTTGATGATACCGGCGTTGTTGACCAGAATGTTGATGTGGCCAACTTCCTCGGTGATCTTTGCCACCATGGCGTTGACGGCATCCTCATCGGTCACGTCGCAGACGTAGCCGTGAGCCTTGATGCCTGCTTCTGTGTAAGCAGCGATGCCCTTATCCACCAGCTCCTGCTTGATGTCGTTGAACACGATGGTTGCACCGTTGGCTGCCATTGCCTTTGCAATAGCCATGCCGATGCCATAAGATGCGCCGGTGATCAGCGCGACCTTGCCGGTCAGATCAAAAGATTTGGGAGTGCACTGTGCCATAATAGAGTCCTCCAATCAAATTGTTCCTTTGCGGGGAAGCCCCGTTTTTGCTCTGCAGGACGCTCAGAAAGCCGAACTTTCGGGTTTAGCATCCTTCTTGTATACAGGGTAACATTCTTTTTGGGCTCTGTCAAGGCATTTTCTTCTGCATTTTTGCTGTATTTTTAATTTTCCGGGAAATTTTTTCGTGAAAAGTCGTGCAAAGCTGCAAAAACCCGGGTTTTTCTTGTATACACGGTTTCAGTCATTAGCGGTGCGCACAATTTTGACGGAAAAATTTGGGCTTGTTGACAAGAGCCATCTTAAGCCATCCAGACAAGGTTGCACCTTTTCTGCTGCACGAACGCTCCCACAGGAAGCCCGCGCGGCAGATGCCATTTATCGTTACGACCTTCTCCGTGAAAAAGCAAATCTGGAAAATCCGCAGATTTTCCAGATTTGCAAATATAAAAATAATTTTTCCGCTGAATATGGCCAAAGCGAACGCGGCGGCCATTCAGAATATTACCCCAGCTTCTTTTTCTGCTGCCGTGCCACAATGGGCATCAGCAGGGAGGCAGGCAGCAGCTTCTGCGCCGTGGTGCATGCCCGCATAAAGGCCGAGGGCACGATGATGGTCCTGCGGTGTATCATGCCGTGCATGGCTTCCTGTACGCAGAACTCCGGCGTGATGCCCTTGAGGGCAAACACCACCCCCGCCCGGTCGTTGAACTCGGTATCCACCGGCCCCGGGCAGAGCGCACACACGTAGACCGGGCTGTGCAGCTCCTGCAGCTCCCGGGCAACACCCCGGGTCAGGCTGACCACATAGGCCTTGCTGGCATAGTAGCCCGCCATATAGGGCCCGCCGGGCAGCAGCCCCGCCGAGGACGCCACGTTCAGGATGGTGCCGCCGCCTGCCGCGTGCATCCTGCGCACCGCAAAGCGGAACAGCCGCGCCATGGCTTCCACATTCACCCGGATCATTTCCTCTTCCCGGGCGTCGTCGGTCTCCAGATAGCTGCCGCACACGCCAAAGCCCGCGTTGTTGATAAAGATATCAATGGTCTCCCCCTCCAGCTCCTTGAAAAGGCGCTGGCAGTCCTCTTCCTTTGCAAGATCGGCAGGCAGGATGCGGCAGGGCGTGCCCAGTTTTGCGGCCAGCGCTTCCAGCCGGTCAGTGCGGCGGGCGGTCAGGATGAGCCGGCAGCCCAGCTTTGCATAGCGGCGTGCAAACTCCTGCCCGATGCCGGAGCTTGCGCCAGTGATCCAGATGGTCTTTTGCATGGTGATTTTCCTTTTTTCTCTCGCCCCCAGAGCGGGGGCTTTCTGTACTTATTGCCTCTATTTTAACACAGTTTGACCGCATTTTCTATGCAATTTTCGTAAACTATAAAAAGAGTGTCCGGAACACCTGCGGCATCCCGGACACTCTCATAGATTTTATTTCAGTAGATTGTCATTCTCGAAGTAATCGATCCGCATGGACTTGCGCACCTCGGCCAGCGTAGCAGCGGCAGTCTTTTCGGCATAAGCGCTGCCCTCCTTCAGGATCTCCACCACCTCGGGCAGGCGCTGCTCCCATTCCTTGCGGCGGGTGCGGATGGGCTCCAGCTCGGCCTGCATGACGCTGTTCAGGAACTTTTTCACCTTCACGTCGCCCAGACCGCCGCGCTGGTAGTGCGCCTTCACCTCGTCGAGGTTCTGGTATTCCGGCCAGAACTCGGCAAAGTGCTCCGGGCGGCAGAAGGCGTCCAGATAGATGAACACCGGGTTGCCCTCCACCTTGCCGGGGTCCTGCACCCGCAGGTGGTTGGGGTCGGTGTACATGGACATGACCTTCTTCTTGATGTCCTCCGGCTCCTCCGACAGGTAAATGCAGTTGCCCAGGCTCTTGCTCATCTTGGCCTTGCCGTCAATGCCGGGCAGGCGCAGGCAGGCAGCATTCTGGGGCAGAACGATCTCCGGCTCCACCAGCGTGTCGCCGTACACGGAGTTGAACTTGTGCACGATCTCGCAGCACTGCTCGATCATGGGCTTCTGGTCCTCACCGGCGGGCACCGTGGTGGCCTTGAAGGCGGTGATGTCGGCCGCCTGACTGATGGGGTAGCAGAAGAAGCCCACCGGGATGCTGGTCTCGAAGTTGCGCATCTGGATCTCGCTCTTCACGGTGGGGTTGCGCTGCAGGCGGCTCACGGTGACCAGATTCATATAATAGAAGCTCAGTTCCGTCAGCTCCGGCACCATGGACTGGATAAAGATGTGGGTCTTGGCCGGGTCGATGCCGCAGGCCAGGTAGTCCAGTGCCACCTGCAGGATGTTCTGGCGCACCTTCTCCGGGTTGTCGGCGTTGTCGGTCAGGGCCTGTGCGTCGGCGATCATCACATAGATCTCATCGTACTCGCCGGAGTTCTGCAGGCGCACGCGCTCCTTCAGGGAGCCGACATAGTGGCCCACATGCAGACGTCCGGTCGGGCGGTCGCCCGTCAGAATCACTTTTTTCATGGTTTTCTCCTTTTGAATGAGAACTCCCTCCGTCAAGCCCTGACGGGCTTGCCAGCTCCCTCTGGGAGGGAGCCTTGCCTTCTCAGTCACCTGCGGTGACTGCTCTCCCAAAGGGAGCGCCAAGGACCTCTCCGCAGCGCCAGAGCCTCCCTCTGAGAGGGAGGCGGCATCGCGCAGCGATGACGGAAGGAGTTCTTTCCACGTTTTTCATTGCTTTCAGTATATCCCGCCCCGCTTTTTCTGTCAACAAAAGCAGCCGGAGAAAAAGAAAAAAGCGATGGAAAACTTCCATCGCTTTGCTGGCGCCTCTTGCCTGACTCGAACAGGCGACACCCTGATTAACAGTCAGGTGCTCTAACCGACTGAGCTAAAGAGGCATCTATATAAAACGGCATACAGCCGTTTTACTACTATAAAATGGTGACCCGTACCGGAATCGAACCGATGTTAAAGGCGTGAGAGGCCTCTGTCTTAACCGCTTGACCAACGGGCCATACGTCCATTTTGCATCGGGCTTTCGCTCCCGACTTGGCTAGTTTATCACAGAGTACGACCTTTGTCAACACCCAATTTCAACTTTTTTCAAAAGATCTGCCGCACGCCTGCCTTCACAAGGCCCAGTGCCAGCCCAAGGTAAACACTGACCACCGTTTCGTCCCCGCCAAAGTCCATGTTCTGGCGCTGCGGCAGGCCGGACAGCCGCCCCTCGTACACGCAGTGCAGGTCCTGCAGGGTGGTGTAATCGTTGGGGTGCATCAGGGTGCTGTGCTTGGGCAGCTCCAGTGCCCCGCTCTTTTCCAGCACCTCGCCGACGAACTGCGAGCAGAAATAGTGCCGACGCCGCCGCCAGCGGATGTGCATGGCGCACAGCACCAGCCCCAATACATTAAAACGGTATAGCTTCCCATGGGCCATCATGTGGTTGGCACGGCGGCGGGCCCGGATGTAAGCCTCCTCCGACACCTCCAGGGCGTAGAGGGCACAGGGCACCTCCGGCCGCAGCCGGAACACGCCCCGGTCCAGGTACTCCCGGCTGGGGCCTGCTGGGAACATGGTGTAGCCGTTTTTCCGGGTAGAGCTGTACAGGCAGCTCAGGTCCTCATCAAAGGCCAGGGAGGCATGGGTATAGTTGGCCCCGGTGACAGAATAGACCAGCTTGGACAGCAAGGTGCCGGAACGGGTGAGCAGGATGTAGATGGTCTTCATGGCAGTTTCCCTTATGTCAGCCCCCGGCAAAGGGGGAAAAGTATCATCTATATACGGAACCAGTATAGCATAAGTAAAGTTCCTTTACCACTAAAACGTTTCTTCTGGCCAAAATATTGCAAAAAAGGGCAAAAACAGCAGCCCAAAGCTGTTTTCAGGGCTCTGGGATGCTGTTTCTCACAAGTTCTTGAAACGATCAGCGGCTCCCTGCTACAGGGGCCTCTCCATTTAGCCGTACAAAAATCGCTCTCCGCGGAACTCAGTGCTTTGTCGTCGTCCACCCGTGGCAGTACCGGAGCGTCTCTCCCTCGTCCACAGTCCATGCATCGGACTTGTATCCGCAGGAACCGCAGACCCGATAATACGTGGCATTCTGGCGATAGACTTCATCCGTCCCGTGGATAGAGTGGATGCATTTCGCTTCAAACGGTCCGGTCTCAAAAGTACCTTCTTTTATGGTTACGCAAGACATTTTTCCACAAGCGCCGCACTCGCTGCTCCTGGCAGGGACAGGCTCTGCCTCCTCCAGGACCGCTTCAGACGTGGGAACTGCCGTTTCTTCCAATGGATCATCGTCATAGCGTTCTGCATCCGCAAAGCCCACCAGGCAAAGGGCCAGGGCCAAAGCCACGGCCAGCAGGATCGGGACGATCTTTTTCATAGAAAAGCACTTCCTTTCTCACGGTACTTCGTTTTTTATCAAGGGTGGTCATTCCTAATACTATAGTATCATACCGCTTTCTTTTTTTCAACCATCGCTTCAGTTTTTGTATCATTTTACGTTTTTCCTGGTTTTGCGTCATAGGACTGCCTGCTGTGTTTTTTGCCCCGCCGGGGCCGGGGTCCCACCTTGCGTCCCGGTTTGTCAAACTTTTATCAAAATGCGGCGGTGGGCAGGTTCCGCCTAATTTTTCCTTGTTTTTGAGGGGTGCTGCTTCTTGAATTCAATTCAACTGGCAAAGATTCTTTATGAAATTTGTTTCTTTTCTGCAAACGGTACGATTCGTTCATTGATTTCCAGAAACTTTTATGTATAATGATAAACAGGGGAATTTGCATCGACGCAAACCGCACCCCGCGCAGCGTCCGGCCACGCCGGAAGGCCGCTGTGCTTTTACATGCAGAATGTAAAGGATCAAACGAAAGTAGAGGTATAGCAATATGGCAAAGTTGGATCTGACCAAGTATGGCATTACCGGCACGACCGAGGTCGTGTACAACCCCTCTTACGAGCAGCTGTTCGCAGAAGAGACCAAGCCCGGCCTGGAAGGCTACGAGAAGGGCCAGGTCAGTGAGCTGGGTGCCGTGAACGTGATGACCGGCATCTACACCGGCCGTTCTCCCAAGGACAAGTTCATCGTGATGGACGAGAACTCCAAGGACACCGTGTGGTGGACCAGCGATGAGTACAAGAACGACAACCACCCCGCTTCTCAGGAGGCTTGGAAGGCTGTCAAGGAGATCGCTCAGAAGGAGCTGTCCAACAAGCGCCTGTACGTCGTGGATGCTTTCTGCGGCGCCAACAAGGATACCCGCATGGCAGTGCGTTTCATCGTGGAAGTGGCCTGGCAGGCACACTTCGTTACCAATATGTTCATCCGTCCCACCGCTGAGGAGCTGGAGAACTTCGAGCCTGATTTCGTTGTTTACAACGCTTCCAAGGCTAAGGTCGAGAACTACAAGGAGCTGGGCCTGAACTCCGAGACTGCTGTGCTGTTCAACATCACCAGCAAGGAGCAGGTCATCGTCAACACCTGGTACGGCGGCGA
>OKUM01001765.1_pt1 | contig 9710 bp, 7 predicted proteins | sample 1606801 | NCBI WGS metagenome assembly OKUM01 (sample SAMEA3882546, study PRJEB24775) | human gut metagenome | biome: human-associated habitat; feature: intestine environment; material: feces | place: Netherlands | collected 2009/2010
TGCGAACTTTGCAGAAAACCCGATCTCCCGCTTATGAAACCTCTTCTTCTGACACTTGCGCTGCTTGCGTGGGCGTCCGGCGTCCGGGCCGGACAGCCGGTTGCGGAGCCTCCGGCCGCCGAAATTGCCGCCGCCCCAGCTCCTGCCGCCACCTCTGCTCCCGCCGCCCCAGCTCCTGCCGCCGTCCCGGCTTCCTCGGTCTCTGGTCTCTCCGCCCCAGCTCCCGCCTCGTCCGATTCCGCAGCGGGGACGGCAGCCGAAACGCCTTCGCTCGAATCGCTGGCGGCCGAAGTCGCGGCGCTGAAGGCGCAGGCTGCGGCCCGCGACGCGCGGCTTGACCGCCTCGACCGCCTTCCCCGCCTCTCGGGCTACGTGCAGGCGGGCTACGAATGGAGCGACGGGAGCTCGTCGTTCTTCATCAAGCGCGTGCGGCTCGATCTGCGGGGCGCCCTGGCACGCACGCTCGACTACCGCGTGCAGCTGGAGTTCGCCTCCTCGCCCAAGATCGTCGACGCCTACCTCCACTACAAACCCTTCCGGCAGCTGAACTTCAAGCTGGGCGAGTACAAGATCCCCTTCACGATCGAGAACACCGACTACGTCCCCCTGAAATTCGAGCTGATCGAGTACCCGCTGGCCCTGCAGCGGCTCATGGGCTTTGCCGAGCCGATCGGCGGCCGCTATGTCGGCGGTGCGATGCAGGGCGGCGAGACGCTCAAGGATACGGGCCGCGACATGGGCCTCACGCTCCACGGCAGCTTCTTCCCCTGCGGGGAGCGGGCGCTGCTCTCCTACGACGTGGGTGTGCTCAACGGCGCCGGCATCAACCTGCGGGACAACAACCGCTCGAAGGATGTCGTGGCGCGGCTGACCCTCCGCCCCGTGCGGGGGCTGACCCTCTCCGGATCGTGGTACGGCGGCGAGTACGGTGCCGACTGCCTCGAGCGGCAGCGCGTGAGCGCCGGAGTCTGCTACGACCGCGGCCGCGGCGTGGTGCGCGGCGAGTGGATCGGCGGCCGCACGGGCTATGCCGCCACGGAGGAGTACGCCGCCGGGACGTTCGACAGCTCGGGCTGGTACGTGCTGGGCGGCGTGCGCCTGACACCGACGCTGATGCCCGTCGTGCGCTACGACACGCTGCTCCCGGATACCGCCTCGGCCGATTCGCGCCAGACGAACTGGACCGCCGGCATCCTGTGGCACCCCGTGAAGTACCTGCGCTGCCAGCTCAACTACACCTATGAACACTACGCCGCGCCGGGCATTGCGGACCGCAATGTCGTAGCCGTGATGTTCTCCGGTATCTTCTGATCTTTCATCAACCGAATTATCCCTTGCAATCCATGAAAACACTGCTTGAAAAACTCCGTGTCGAGGACTGGGTCGTCGTCTGGGTCTCGATCCCGCTGCTGGCCCTGGCCCTGCTGATCCCCGACCGGCTGCCCGGCATCCCCTCGACCCTCGTGGGCGAGGTCGCCTGGTACAACATCGCCCTGCTGTTCGTGATCGTCCTCATCGTCCTCTATGCGGGCATGGCGCTGCTGCGCCGTCCGATGCGGGGGCTGCTGCCGTCGCTCGTCGTGGTCTTCGCCGTCTCGCTGCTGGCGCAGGTCGTGGCCAAGATTCCCGCGGTGGCCTACTACGGCTTCGAGTCGGTCTTTTTCTCGGTGCTCTTCGGCCTGCTGATCCGCAACGTGTGGCACGTCCCCTCGTGGATGAAGCCCGCAATTCAGGGCGAGTTCTACATCAAGATCGGCGTCGTCTGCCTCGGTGCCACGATCCTCTTCAGCGACGTCATGAAGTCGGGCATCTTCGGCCTGGTGCAGGCCTGCCTCGTCGTGGCCGTCGTCTGGTTCTTCGCCTATTGGGTCTCGCGGCGCATGCGCGTCGACCGGCGCACGGCGATGATCCTCTCGAGCGGTGTCTCGATCTGCGGCGTCTCGGCCTGCATCACCGCGGCGCGCGTGGCGGGCGGTGACGACCGCAAGCTGTCCTACATCGTCTCGCTCGTGCTGATCGTCGTCGTCCCGATGATCTACCTCATGCCGTGGCTGGCCTCGTGGCTGCTGCCGCTGCTCTTCGACAATCCGGAGACGGTGCAGGAGGTTGCCGGCGCGTGGATCGGCGGTACGATCGACACGACGTCGGGCGTGGCGGCCTCGAGCATGATGGTGAGCGACCTGGCCAACCGGCACGCCGTCATCATCAAGGCGGCACAGAACGTGCTGATCGGTGTCGTGGCCTTCTTCATCGCCCTCTACCTCTCGACGCGCGGCGAGCAGGGCGGCGCCCGCCCCTCGGCGGGTATCGTCTGGGAGAAGTTCCCGAAGTTTATCCTCGGCTTCGTGGCCGCATCGCTCGTCTTCAGCCTCTGCCAGTCCTACGGGCTCTTCACGCCCGACGCCCGGGGCAAGCTGGCCGAGCCGGGTGTCGCCAAGATGTTCTCGACGCTCTTCTTCTCGCTGGCGTTCGTCTGCGTGGGGCTCGAGACGCGCCTCAGGGAGATCATCTCGAAGGAGAACCGCAACGCCCTGTGGGCCTTCCTCACGGCGCAGTGCTTCAATATCGTCGTGACCTTCGTGATCGCCGTGCTGCTCTTCGGCGTGCTGAAGCCCATGTGGGCATAACCGGCCGCAGGAGGGCCGCCGTACTCCGGCCGCTGCCCGATCCGATGCACAATCCCCGCTCCGGATACCGATTCTTCGGCCCGGAGCGGGGATTTTCGTTCAATGGGAGTTCCCTCGTGGAATGCGGGGAGGATACCGGCGTTTTGCCGAAAAACAGCGGCCAGGATTTGCTGCCCGTCCGCACGCTTTCGGACAACTGTCGGAATGGTTGTCCGAAGCGCCCGTCGGCAGCTTGCACGGACGCGGTCCGCGCTACCGCTTCTTGCGAAGCGGCTGCCCCGGACCCGTCCCGGTGCCCGGCCCGGCGTGCCGCGGCGGGCGGAATCCCTGCCGCGAGGCCGCCTTTTCGCCGTTGTGCCGGGCCGCGCCGTCTGCCGCGTGTACGGCCGGTCGCACGCTGCGCCGCCCCGAAGTACCCGAAGCACCCGAAGTACCCGAAGCACCCGAAGCACCTGGTCCACCCGGTCCGCCCGGTCTGCCCGGAGCGGTCATCTTTCCGCCGAAGAAGTAGCTCTTCTGCCGCCGCTTCTCCTCCTGCGAGCGGGCGACGTAGACCTTCTCGTGCGTATAGGGGTTCTCGCCCGTGTAGAACATCACCGACGAGAGGGTCATCGGCGTGGGGGTGAGGTCCTGCACCTGCTCGAGGTTGAAGTGCAGCCGTCCGAGCACCTTGTCGGCCAGCGCCCGCATGTCCTGCTCCGTGCAGCCGGGGTGCGACGAGATGAAGTAGGGGATCAACTGGTAGGGGAGCCCCTCGCGGCGGCAGATGCGGTGGAAATCGGCGTTCAACTGCTCGAAGAGCGCGAAGGGGGGCTTGCGCATCAGTTGCAGCACATGCTCCTCGGTGTTCTCGGGCGCCACCTTCAGCCGTCCCGAGGTGTGGTGGCGGATAATCGTCTCGAGGTAGGGCGAGTCGTCGAACAGGTCGTAGCGGATGCCGCTGCCGACAAAGGCCTTCTTGATCCCCTTCACGGCGCGGATCTTCTCGTAGAGCGCCAGCAGCGGCCGGTGGTCGTTGTCGAGGTTCGGACAGCGCTTCGGATGGAGGCACGAGGCGCGGCGGCAGCGCGCGCAGAGCCTCCGGTCGCGCCCGCCCATGCGGTACATGTTGGCCGACGGGGCCCCGACGTCGGAGAGATACCCCTTGAAGCCCGGCATCCGCACGACGCGCTCCACCTCGGCGAGGATCGACCGCTCGCTGCGCGAGGTGACGAACTTGCCCTGATGGGCCGAGATGGTGCAGAAGGCGCAGCCGCCGAAGCAGCCGCGGTGGATGTTCACCGAGAAGCGGATCATCTCCCACGCCGGGATGTCGCCCTTGCCCGCATAGCGCGGATGGGGCGCCCGCTCGTAGGGTAGGTCGAACGAGTGGTCGAGCTCCTCGGTCGTGATCGTCGCGTGGGGCGGCGTGACGACGACGTAGCGGTCGCCCACCGCCTCGACGAGCGTTGCCTCGGGCTCCATGAGGTTGCTTTGGGTCTCGATGACGGTGAAGTTCTCGCCGAAGGCGCGCTTGTCGCGGCAGCACTCCTCGAAGGAGTGCAGGCGGATCGTCCGCGCGGGGTCGAGCCGCGCGACATACTCCTCGTCGGCGAGGAAGGCTACCTGCCGCAGCTTGCGCAGCAGCTTGGCGTTGTATCCGTTGCGCAGCGTGCGGGCCACCTGCTCGACGACGCGCTCGCCCATGCCGTAGATCAGCAGGTCGGCGCCCGCCTCGGCCAGCACGGAGGGCTTGAGCGCATCGCTCCAATAGTCGTAGTGGGTCAGGCGGCGCAGCGAGGCCTCGATGCCCCCGACCACCACCGGCGTGTGGGGAAAGAGCCGCTTGAGGATGCGCGTGTAGACCGTCACGGCGTAGTCGGGGCGGAATCCCGCCTTGCCGCCCGGCGTGTAGGCGTCGTCGTGGCGCAGCCGCAGGTTGGCCGTGTAGTGGTTGACCATCGAGTCCATGGCTCCGGCCGTGACGCCGAAGAAGAGCCGCGGCGTCCCCAGCTTGGTGAAGTCCCGCAGGTCGTCCCGCCAGTTGGGCTGGGGCACGATGGCCACACGGTACCACTCGGCCTCGAGCAGGCGGCCGATGACCGCGGCGCCGAAGGCCGGATGGTCGATGTAGGCGTCGCCCGTGAAGAGGATGACGTCGAGTGCGTCCCATCCGCGGGCGCGCACCTCCTTGATGGTCGTAGGCAGAAACATGGTTTGTTGCTGTGTCTGACGGTCGGGGCTACGGCTCCGTGACGGCCGTCTCGGGGGATGATCCTGCGGTGTAGCTCTCCCACTTGGCCAGCACGGCGCGGAAATCCTCCGGCAGTTCGCTCTCGAAGAGCATCTCGCGGTGGGTTGTCGGGTGCTCGAAGCCCAGCGAACGGGCATGCAGCGCCTGCCGGGGCATCGTTGCGAAGCAGTTTTCGATGAACTGCCGGTACTTGGCAAAGGTCGTGCCCTTGAGGATGCGGTCGCCGCCGTAGCGTTCGTCGTTGAAGAGCGGGTGCCCCTGCCAGGCCATGTGGACACGGATCTGGTGCGTGCGGCCCGTTTCGAGGCGGCACTCCACGAGCGTCACATAGCCGTAGCGCTTCAACACACGCCAGTGCGTCACGGCGTGCTTGCCGTCCGATCCGTCGGCGAAGACATACATCTTCTGCCGGTCGCGGGGGCTGCGCCCGATGTTCCCGGTGATGGTCCCCTCGTCGGCCTCGAAGTTGCCCCATACGAGGGCCACGTAGCGGCGCGTGATCGTGTGGTCGAAGAACTGCTTGGCCAGCCGCGCGTGCGCCTGTTCGTTCTTGGCGATGACGAGCAGTCCCGAGGTGTTCTTGTCGATGCGGTGCACGAGCCCGGCGCGCAGTTCGCCGTCGCCGACGATGTCGGTGCCCTGCAGGTGGTACATCAGCGCGTTGACGAGCGTGCCCGTGTAGTTGCCCACGCCCGGATGGACGACCAGCCCCGCGGGCTTGTTGACGATCAGCAGGTCGTCGTCCTCGTAGGGAATGTCGAGCGGGATGTTCTCCGGACGCAGCTCCACTTCGCGCCGCGGATAGGGCAGCACGATGCGGATGTCGTCGAGCGGCTTGACCTTGTAGCTCGACTTCGCGGCCTTGCCGTTGACGAGGATGTTGCCGCTGTCGGCCGCCGCCTGGATGCGGTTGCGCGAGCAGTGCTCCATGCGCACGGTGAGGAACTTGTCGAGCCGCATGGGGGTCTGCCCCTTGTCGGCCACCACGGCGAAGTGCTCGTAGAGCCCCGCCCCCTCGTCATCGTCCGAGTCGTCCGTGTCCTCCCCGGCGTCCGGTCCCGTCTCCGGCTGCCCGTTCAGCTCGTCGTTCAGGTCGGGACGGGCTGTGTCGCGCACGGTCTCCGTATGTCGCGTGTCGGTCATCAGTAGAAGAATGCGTCGGTTTCCGATTCGGTTTCATTGCTTTCCGTCGGCGTCTTCGCCTCGGGCGGCAGGACAAAGCCCCGCTCCAGCGCGGCCTGCGCCAGCGAATCGGCCCGCTCCTCCTCGAGGCGCATGCGCTCTTCGGCGATCTCGCGGGCACGCTTCTCCGCCGCGGCCCGGCTCTCGGCCACCTTCTTCGTGTCGAGCGTCAGCCTGATGTCCACGCGCGAACCGGGGGCGGCGTTGTACTCGGCCGCCGGGGTCTGGATGTAGACGCGGGCATCCTTCTGGTTGAGCAGGTTCACCCCCTCGTCGAAGTCGATGCGTCCGACGTTGAGGCCCGTCTCCCAGAGTCGCCCCTTCGCCGCCTGCAGGAGCGCCCCGACGAGCTGGGGTACGACGGTCGGCCCGGCCCCCTCCGCGATGCCGACGTGGAGCGTCACACCGCTGCCCATCTCGGCCTCGAGGCGGCTCTCCGGCAGCACGGGCTCGCGGTCGAGGTACTCCTCGAGCACGTAGTTCGTGGCCATGTCGGGGCGGTAGACCAGCTCGGCGATCTCCAGTCCGGCGATTTCGAGCATGTTCTTGGCCTGGCGCAGCGAGCGTCCCGCGACGTAGGGCACGGGGACCATCTTCTGGCGGAAGGAGTTGATCGTGATGTAGACCGTGCGCCCAGGCTTGACCTCGACGCCGCGCTCGGGCAGCTGGTCGAGGACGATGCCGCCCTCGTAGGCCGGCACGAAGAGCGAGTCGTTGACGTGGATCTTCAGGTCGCGTTTTTGCGCCTCGGCAAGGGCCGTCTTGAGGGGCATGCCGGCAAAGTCGGGCACGGTGCGGCGGGCGCCGTGGCGCGTGCCGATCTGCATGACGAGGTGTGCCGCGACGGCCAGTATGAGGATGATCGTCGCGATCATCGCCAGGTTGAAGAGCAGCGGCCAGCGCTCCTTGTAGTATGCGGGATTCTTCATGGGTCGGGTGTTATTTCGGTGCTTTCCGGTAGAGGTAGACGGCAATGCCCAGGTAGATGATGTTGGGCAGCCAGACGGCCAGCCCGGGCGGGAGGGTTCCGCTCTTGGCGAACTCCTCGAAGAAGCGGTTGAAGAGGATGTACGAGAAGCAGAGACCCGTTCCGATGCCGATGTGCAGGCCGGTTCCGCCGCGCACCTTGCGCGAGGAGAGCGACACGCCGATGAGCGTCAGGATGAAGGTCGAGAGCGGGTAGGCGTAGCGGGCGTGGCGTTCGACCTGGATGATGTTGATCGAGTCGGAGCCCTTGGCCTGCTGCTGGGCGAGGAAGTCGTTGAGCTCGGAGATGTTCATCGTCTGGATCAGGTCGTTGATCTCGCCCAGTTCGGAGACCTCGAGGTTGATGAGCGTGTCGAGGTTGCGGTACTGCTCGAAGTGTTCGACGCCGAGCGAGTCGAAGTCGCGGCGCGTGTATCGCGGGGCGGTCCAGCGGCGGGCGAGTGGGTGATCGAGCCGTTCTCGTAGTGTTCCAACACGAAGAAGAGGGCGCGGTGCGAACTGCCGTTGTAGCCGCGGATGTAGGCGAACGTGCCGGGTTCGATCTGCCGGTAGATATGCTGGTCGTAGCGGGCGTTCTGCTTGCGGCGGAGGTACTGCGACTCGAAGTCGACGATGTGTCGCTGCGAGATGGGGATGAGCCAGAGGTTGAGGGCGAGCGAGAGCGAGCCGATGATCAGGGCGCCGAGGAAGTAGGGCCACATGAGGCGGCGGAACGACATGCCGCCCGAGAGCATGGCGACGATCTCGGTCTGGTAGGCCATCTTCGAGGTGAAGAAGATGCAGGCGATGAAGGTGAAAAGGCCGCTGAACTGGTTGATGAAGAAGGGGATGAAGTTGAGGTAGTAGTCGAAGATCACGGCCTTGAAGGGGGCGTGGAGCTCCGTGAAGTCATCGACCTTCTCCACGTAGTCGAAGAGCACGACGACGATGATAATCATCGCGATGGCGAAGAAGTACGTGGCGAGGAACTTGCCGAGTATGTAGCGGTCCAGGATTTTGAATCCGGGGAATTTCAGTCTCATAGCCCACAAATGTACGACATTTCGCGCGAAATCCGTGCGCTTTTTCCAAAAAATGGCGGCGGAAGGGGTGCCGCGTTCCTGCGGGCTGGAACTTTGCCGCCCGATTCCGGTCCGCGACGCGAAAAAACGGCCAGCGGAATTTGTTTTTGTCTCTGTTTTTTTTTATATTTGCCACAAGCCCTCCCTTGGGGGTATCATCCTGTTCTTTAACAAAAACAGAGTGCCTATGTGGACGATTCTTCTCTCTTGCGTTCTCTTTGCCTGGTATCTCTATGCGCTGGTAACCTTTTTCCGCGGCGCGGGACGCAACGGCTGGTCGGCGTGGTGGCTGCTGCCGATCCTGATCTGCCCGCCGAGCGTTGCCGTGCTGCTTGCCCGCACACGGCGTGCGCAGCTGCGCGCCGCGCAGGCTTCCGCCCCGGAGCTCCGGGCCGCCGACCGCCGGGTGAAGGCTTCCGGCTGGTTCCTCGCCGCCTGCATTGCGGCGATGCTGGTTCCCGGAGTTGTCGTGTACTACCGCGTGATGGACGGCGCTTCGGCCGAGCTGCTGCGCACGGTGTCCGCCTGGGAGACCGTATGCCTTGTGGCAGTCGCAGCCCTCTACCTGCTCTGCCTGCGGGCGGGGCGTGCTGTGACGGTGTCCCGCTGATCCCCGCTTCCGCGCTCCAATCCGCGTTCCAAAGGAAAACGCCGCCGGCCCTGTCGGGCTGACGGCGCTTTTGCGTGCGGGTGACCCGGCCTCGCCCCGGCGGTTACAGCCGGCGCGTGAGGCGCGGGACCATCGCCTCCTTCCACGCCTTGAAGTCCCCGGCCGCGATGTGCTCGCGGGCCATCGTGACCAGCCGCAGGTAGAAGGCGATGTTGTGCAGCGAGGCGATCTGCGCGGCGAGCATCTCGCCGCAGGTGCAGAGGTGGTGCAGGTAGGCCTTCGAGTAGAGCGTATCGACGAAGGCCGTGCCTTCGGGGTCGATGGGCGAGAAGTCGGCCTCCCACTTCTTGTTGCGGATGTTGATGACCCCCTCGGCCGTGAACAGCTGGCCGTTGCGGCCGTTGCGCGTGGGCATCACGCAGTCGAACATGTCCACGCCGCGCTCGATTCCCTCAAGGATGTTCACCGGCGTGCCGACCCCCATCAGGTAGCGGGGCCGGTCCTCGGGCAGGACGGCGTTCACCACCTCGATCATCTCGTACATCACCTCCGTCGGCTCGCCCACGGCCAGCCCGCCGATGGCGTACCCGTCGGCGTTGTAGCGCTGGACATTCTCGGCGGCGCGGACCCGCAGGTCGGGGTAGGTGCACCCCTGCACGATGGGGAAGAGCGCCTGGTAGTGGCCGTACTTGGGCGCGGTCTGGTGGTAGCGGTTGAAGCAGCGGTCGAGCCAGCGCTCCGTCAGGTCGAGCGAGCGGGCCGCATAGTCGCGCGGCGCATCGCCCGGGGGGCACTCGTCGAAGGCCATCATGATGTCGGCGCCGATCGTGCGTTCGGTGTCGATAACGCTCTCGGGCGTGAAGAGGTGCTTCGATCCGTCGATGTGCGAGCGGAAGTAGCACCCCTCCTCCTTGAGCTTGCGGCAGGCCGCGAGCGAGAAGACCTGGAAGCCGCCGCTGTCGGTCAGCATCGGGCCCTCCCACGTCGAGAAGCGGTGCACGCCGCCGGCC
>OKUM01001767.1_pt1 | contig 9707 bp, 8 predicted proteins | sample 1606801 | NCBI WGS metagenome assembly OKUM01 (sample SAMEA3882546, study PRJEB24775) | human gut metagenome | biome: human-associated habitat; feature: intestine environment; material: feces | place: Netherlands | collected 2009/2010
TGAAGGCATGATTCTAGCTGATGCGATCGAGGGTAAAAAAGATATCGATCTTGAGCGTGCTAAAAAATCAATGGAGCGTGCTAAGGCGCGTTTGGAAAAGAAAGATTCAAATACAAATCTAAAAAGAGCTCAATTATCGTTGGAAAGAGCAATAAATAGAATTCATGTATATGGCGAGTAATTCTCGCCATATTTTCTTTTTGTTAAATTTTAGCAAACATGTTGCATCAGTGCTAAAAATGAGTATAATAGTATTTAGCAGTTAGAACAGTTAAGTGCTAAAAGGAGGATGAATTATGTTACAACCTTTACATGATTATGTTTTATTAAAGAAAGAAAAAGAAGAGAAAACAACCGCAAGTGGAATTATTTTAACGAGTGGTAAAGAAAAGTCAAAATTGGCTGTTGTCGCAAGTATTGGATCTGACGTTAAAGATGCTGGATATGCTTGTGGAGATAAAGTTTTATATAAAGAATATTCAGGAACTACAATGAAGATTGATGATGAAGAATTCATTGTCATCAAAGATGAAGATATCATTGCAGTTAGTAAGTAGTAGGAGGTAATGAATGATGGCTAAAGAAGTACGTTTTTCAAAAGATGCTCGCGAATCAATGTTAAGAGGTGTTAACACATTAGCAAATGCAGTTCGTGTTACTTTAGGTCCTAAAGGACGTAATGTTGTTCTTGAAAAGGAATATGGATCACCATTGATCACAAATGATGGTGTAAGTATTGCCAAAGAAATTGAATTGGAAGATAAGTTTGAAAATATGGGTGCTAAATTGGTATATGAAGTTGCCAATAAGACAAATGATACAGCTGGAGATGGAACAACAACAGCTACAATTTTAGCTCAAAGTATGATTGAAAATGGTTTACGTCAAGTGGATCGTGGAGCAAATCCCGTGTTGATGCGTGAAGGTATCGAAAAAGCAGCTAAGGCTGTGAGCGAGTATATCTTGTCCGTATCTAAGAAAGTAGAAAGCAGTAAAGATATTGCCAATGTTGCGACAATTTCATCTGGATCGGAAGAAATTGGTAAGATTATTGCGGATGCGATGGAAAAAGTCGGTCGTGATGGTGTTATTTCAACAGATGATTCAAAGGGATTTGAAACAGAACTTGAAATCAGTGAAGGTATGCAGTATGACAAGGGGTATGTTTCTCCATATATGGTAAGTGATCGTGAAAAGATGGAAGCAACAATGGAAAATGCTTATGTTTTAGTCACAGATCAAAAGATCACAAATATTCAGGAAATCTTGCCTTTACTTGAACAATTGGTTCAGGCAAATCGTGCGTTATTGATTATTGCGGAAGATTTAGAAAATGAAGTAGTTTCTACTTTGGCATTAAATAAACTTCGTGGAACATTCAATGTAGTTGCGACTAAAGCTCCAGGCTTTGGTGACAACCAAAAAGAAATGTTGCAAGATATTGCGATTATGACAGGTGCTAAATTCTATTCAAAAGATTTGAATATGGAATTGAAAGATATGCAGTTATCGGATTTGGGTACAGTTAAAAAGATTGTTGTCACAAAAGATAATACGACAATGATTGGTGGAGCTGGAAGTAAAGAAGATGTAGCTGCTCGTGTAGCTGAAATTGAAGCACAAATGGAAAACACTACAAGTGATTATGATAAGAAACGTATGGCAGAACGTTTAGGTAAATTATCAAATGGTGTGGCAATCATTAAAGTTGGTGCTGCAACTGAAAGTGAATTGAAAGAAAAGAAACTACGCATTGAAGATGCATTAAACTCAACTCGTGCTGCTGTTAGTGAAGGTATTGTAGTTGGTGGTGGAGCTTGTTTAGTAAAGGCATATGTTGCTTTGAAAGATGAAGTAAAATCTGATGTAGTTGATGTACAAAAAGGTATTAAAGTTGTATTTGATGCATTGTTAGCTCCAATTGCACAGATTGCTGATAATGCTGGATATAACAGTGAAGAGATTGTTGAAAGACAAAAAGAAGCAGGTGAAAATGTAGGATTCGATGCAAAACATGGTGAATGGGTAGATATGATTGAATCTGGTATCATTGATCCTACAAAAGTAACTCGTAATGCATTGATGAATGCTTCTAGTATTTCAGCTTTGTTCTTAACAACAGAGGCTGGAGTTGCAAAAATCGATAAAGATGAACCAGCACCTGCAATGCCTCAGGGAATGTATTAATAGTTGATTGAATAGCTAAGGTTTTGATAACTTTAGCTATTTTTTTGTGTAAAGAAAGAATTTGAAAACGATGTAAAATGTAAACTAAATGTAAAGCTAGTTGTAATAAAATGTAAAAAAGGCTTGAAAACGTTTTCCGCTTGCGTTATTATATCTGTACAACTCGAGGGAGGTATAGATTATGAAAGGTAAATTATTAAAAACGTTTGCTTCTAGTGCTGTCGCATTAAGCATGTTAGTCGGATGTAGTTCGGGAAGTGGAACTGCTAGTACAGAATTAAAAGAGGGAGATACAGTCAAAATTGGTTTGAACTATGAATTATCGGGTGCTGTAGCTTCTTATGGTCAAGCTGAGTATAAAGGGGCTTCGCTTGCTATCAAGGAATATAACGCAAACAAGGATTCAAAATATAAAATTAAAGCTGTCAAAATGGACAATAAAGGAGATGCGAGTGAATCTACTTCAGCGGCTACAAAATTGATGACTGAAGATGGGGTAGCCTTTGTGGTTGGACCTGCAACTTCAGGTGCTTCTATCGCGACATATCCAGTAGCTGATCAAAACCAAGTTCCAGTTATTTCACCATCTGCTACTCAGGTCGATGCAACAATGAATGGGGATTCTCCTTATGAATATGCATTCCGTATTTGTTTCGAAGATTCATATCAAGGTAAGGCAATGGCTAAATTTGGATATGAAAACTTAGGTAAGAAAAAAGCCGTAATTATCAATGAAGTTAGTGATTATGGAAAGGGTCTTACTAAAGTATTTACACAAAAATTTGAAGATTTGGGTGGAGAAGTTGTAGCTACAGAAAGCTATAACGCTAAAGATACTGACTTTGCCGGTATCATCACAAAAGTAAAAGATAAAGGTGCAGATGTATTATTCATTGCTGGTTACTATTCAGAAGCTGGATTAATTATTAAACAAGCTCGTGAAGCTGGTATGGATTGTACAATTTTAGGTGCTGATGGTTTTGAATCAGAAAAATTAGTTGAGCTTGCAGGTAAGGAAAATTTAAATAACTGCTACTATTCAACTGCTTATACTACAGTCAATGCAAGTGATGATTTAACAGCATTTGTAGATGCTTATACTAAAGAATATGGAGAAGCTCCAAATATGTTCTCTGCATTAACTTACGATGCTACTAATTTAGGTTTACAAGCTTTAGAAAAAGCAGGTAAGACTGGTGCTGATCTACAAAAGGCTATTGCGGATACTAAATTTGATGGTTTAACTGGTTCATTTACTTTTGACAAAACACATTCACCTAAGAAATCTGTATTAGTTGTTAACTTAGTAGATGGTGTTCAGACGGAAGCCGTTTCAGTAGATCCAAATAAATAAGTCTTTGTTCAAAGGGGGAACAATTCCCCCTCTTTTTTAATAAGGAGGTTAATATGACAGCTTTTTTACAACAACTAGTCAATGGTCTATCCTTAGGAAGTATTTACGCATTGATTGCCTTAGGATATACCATGGTTTATGGAATTATTAAATTGATCAACTTTGCACATGGAGATATCTATATGTTAGGAGCTTATTGTGCATTTCTAATAACAACATATTGTGGTTTAGGGTTTATTCCTGCACTATTAATTTCAATGATTTTCTGTGGTGTTGTAGGTGTATTGATTGAGCGCATCGCATATAAACCACTTCGTCATGCGACTCGAATTACCGCATTGATTACAGCAATTGGTGTAAGTTATGTCTTGGAGTATGCAACACAATATATCATGGGTAGTGAAGTAAGAACGTATCCTAAATTATTAACGAGTGCATCATTTCATTTAGGACCTGTCACAATTACGATGCAACAAGTCTATATTTTTGTCATTACTGTTATTTTAATGGTTGTTTTGCAGTTCATTGTTCAAAAGACAAAAATGGGACGTGCTATGCGTGCTGTAAGTGTTGATGAAGATGCTGCACGTTTAATGGGTATCGATGTGGATAAAACAATTTCATTTACATTCCTTTTAGGGTCAGCTTTAGCAGGTGTTGCCGGCGTTTTAGTTGGAATTTATTATAATTCAATCAATCCTTTGATGGGGATGACACCAGGATTAAAAGCATTTATTGCTGCAGTATTTGGTGGTATTGGAAGTATTCCAGGTGCTATGATTGGTGGATTATTTATTGGGATTGCTGAAACTATGGTTACCGCTTATGGTAGTTCTTTGTATAAAGATGCGATTGTCTACATTATATTGATTTTGATTTTGATCCTAAAACCAGCTGGTTTATTAGGTAAAAACGTTAGAGAGAAGGTGTAAGTCATGCGTAAAGAATTATTGAATAAGGCAAATCTTGCTTGGCTTTTACTTTCTATTGTATCTTTTGTAGTTCTAACCATTTTAATGAAAGTTGGAATTATTGGATCTTATTATTCCATTACTCTATATAATATCTTCATTAATATTATTTTAGCTGTTTCGTTAAATTTAGTTATTGGTGTATGTGGCCAGTTTTCATTAGGACATGCTGGATTTATGTGTATTGGAGCTTATTGTGCTGGTATTATGGTAAAAATGATGCCAAATATGACGGGCTTAGCTATTGGAGTATTGATTGGCTTTGCACTTTCAACCATTGTAGCTTTGATTGTCTCTATTCCAACATTGCGTTTGAAAGGGGATTATTTGGCGATTGCGACTTTGGGTTTTGCGGAAATTGTACGTATCCTAGTGCAAAATATGGAAATCACAAATGGAGCGGCCGGATTAAATGGAATTCCTAAATTAACTACATTTCCATTGTTGTTTGTATGTGCCGTTATTGCGATTCTAGTTGTTTGTAACTTTACACATTCTGCTCCAGGAAGAGCCTGTTTATCGATTCGTGAAGATGAAATTGCTAGTGAGGCAATGGGTATCAATACGACAAAGTATAAAGTAATTGCATTTGTGATTGGGGCATTATTAGCTTCATTAGCTGGTGCATTGTTCGCATGTAATTTCTATGTTATCAAACCGGATCAATTTACTTTTAATAAGTCAATTGACATCTTGGTTATGGTCGTATTTGGTGGTATGGGCTCTATGACATCAAGTGTTTTAGCAGCTGTTGCGATTGGTATTATCAATGTCGTTTTGGCAAACTTCTCAGAAATTCGAATGATTATTTATGGTTTGGCACTAGTAGGAATTATGATCTTTAAACCGACAGGTATTTTAGGATCTAAGGAGTTATCTTTTAAAAAGTTATTTGATAAGCGAAAGGAGAAATCTGCATGAAAACTATTTTAAATGTTAAAAATCTGACAAAGAATTTTGGCGGTCTTTGTGCAGTCTCTAATGTATCTATGACAATCAACGAAGGAGAACTTATTGGTTTAATTGGACCGAATGGTGCTGGTAAAACTACATTATTCAACTTGTTGACAGGTGTATATGAACCAAGTAGTGGTTTGATTGAGTTAATGGATCAGGATAAAAGTATTCAGATTGGTGGATTGAAGCCTTATAAAATCACAAATCTAGGAGTTGCACGAACTTTTCAAAATATTCGTTTATTTAAATCAATGACAGTCTTAGAAAATGTTAAAGTTGCGATGCATAAAAATATTCGTTATGGAACATTAGCTGCAATTTTGCGCTTGCCTACGTATTATAAAGAAGAGAAGTGGGTCGAAGAAAAGGCGGAAGAATTATTAAAAGAAGTGGGATTGTATTCTTTAAGAAATGAATTGGCGACAAATCTTCCATATGGTAAACAAAGAAGATTAGAGATTGCACGTGCCTTGGCAATTCAACCAAAAATTCTTTATTTAGATGAGCCAGCGGCAGGTATGAATCCGCAAGAAACAAAAGAGTTAACTGAATTGATTGATCATATTCGAGAAAAATATAAATTAACTGTAATCCTGATTGAACATGATATGTCTTTGGTTATGAAGATTTGTGAGCGTATTTATGTTTTGAACTATGGTAAAATGATAGCGAATGGTACGCCTGAAGAAATTAAACAAAATGAGTTTGTTGTTAAGGCATACTTAGGAGAGGAGATCTAATATGGCAATGTTAGAGATAAAGGATCTTCATGTGCATTATGGTGTAATTGAAGCTTTAAAAGGTATTAGCCTAGAAGTAAATGAGGGTGAAATCGTAGCGTTAATTGGTGCCAATGGTGCAGGAAAAACAACAATGATGCAGTCAATTAGTGGCATTGTAAAAAAGACGAGTGGCGATGTCATGTTCTTAAATGAGTCAATTATGAAGGCCAATCCTAAACATATTGTTGAAATGGGTTTTACACAGGTGCCAGAAGGCCGTCGTATTTTTACAGGAATGAGCGTATATGAAAACTTGATGATGGGAGCTTTTTTACGAAAAGATAAGGATGGAATCAAACGCGATTATGAAAAGGTTTGTGAGCAGTTTCCTATCTTAAAAGAACGTATGAATCAAGATGCTTCTACTTTATCTGGTGGAGAACAGCAGATGTTAGCTATGGGACGTGCTTTAATGGCTAAGCCTAAACTACTATTGCTGGATGAGCCAAGTATGGGGCTTGCTCCAATATTAGTTAAGGAAATCTTTAATATTATTGAAGAAATCAATAAGTCGGGAACAACGGTTTTATTGGTTGAACAAAATGCTAAGATGGCATTATCAATTGCGCATCGTGCCTATGTTTTAGAAACTGGAAAAGTTGTAATGTCAGGTACTGGTGAGGAATTGGCAAAGAGTTCGGATGTTCAAAAGGCATATCTAGGAGGATAATAAAGTATGTTTAAAGTTAAGGATTATATGACAAAAAATGTTATATGTGCTGAACCAGATGCAACGATTTCACAAATCATTGATTTAATGAAGGAAAAGGGAATTCACCGTGTTCCTGTTGTTGAAAAAGGAAAACTTGTTGGATTGATTACAGAAGGTATGATTTCTAATTCGGGTACAACGAATGCGACAAGCTTAAGCATATATGAATTAAATTATTTATTGTCAAAAACGACTGTAAGCACAGTGATGGTAAAAAAAGTCATTTCTGTCGATGAAAATGAATTGATGGAATATGCAACACAGAAAATGTTGAAAAACAACATTGGATGTTTGCCGGTCACAAATGCTTCTGGCGAAGTTACAGGTATTGTAACGCAAAATGACGTATTTAAATGTTTCTTGAATGTTCTTGGATGGGATGAAGTGGGTTCAAGAATTACGGTTTCCGTAAAAGATGAGATTGGTGCCATTGGTAAGTTGTCGGAAATCTTTGTTGAGAATAAAGTGAATATCAATCATATTGGTGTGTATTCTTTTGAAGATGGAATTGCCAATCTAGTTATTCGTTGTGATACTACTGAACCAGATGATTTACAAGCAGATTTAGAGCGAAAAGGCTATAAAGTATTAGAGTGCTTCGTTCGTGATAAATAGAAAAAAAGGTCTAATTCACATGAATTAGGCCTTTAAGCTTTTTCTGGTACAACTACGGCTAAGCCGCCAAGTGCACTTTCTTTTAGTTCAATTGGAAGTTTCTTTCCTGTTAGATTCATGGTTTGAACAACCATATCAAAACTAACACGATTCTTTTTTACGTTACGTAAATATTTGGCAAGTCTTGCGGCATCTACACTTCTTTGGGCAGCTACTGCATTTCTTTCAATACAAGGAATCATTACGTATCCGCCAACTGGATCGCATGTAAGTCCTAGATGGTGTTCTAATCCAATTTCAGCAGCACATTCGATTTGTTCGTTTGTTTGAAGCTGACAATAGGCAACAAAGGCAGCACCCATAGAGCAGGCAGCACCTACTTCGGCCTGACATCCGGCTTTGGCTCCTGAAATGGTTGCGTTTGTTTGAATTAAATTGCCAATCAATCCAGCAACTTTTAATCCTTGGATAATTGTCTTTTTAGGATAATTTTGATCGTGATAGAAATGATATACAAGACTAGGTAGAACGCCACAGCTACCCATGGTTGGAGCTGTTACGACAATGCCTCCGCTTGCGTTTTGTTCATTGGCTGCATAGGCATAACTACTTAATAATAAACTGTTTTTGTCTTGGATATCATTACAGCTTTGTGCCGACTGATGTAAGGCATGCGCTACACGGTCAATTTTCAAGCTTCCAGGTAAAACACCAGTCTTCTTTAATCCGGTATTTACTGTTTTCAACATTTGTTTAAAGATTTGATTCATATAAGAATCAAAATCAGAGTCTTCTACTTCATCGATATACTGGTCCAAACGTAAATGACGTTCATTACAATAGACTTGAATATCATCCATTTTTGTATGTGGATAAATTTCAGGGTCGACATTGCCTTTTTTACCATCGATTTCAATTTTACCGCCACCAATTGAAACGAAAGTGTGTTGTGCAATTTTAGTATCATCATTAAAAACTTCGATAATCATCGTGTTTGGGTGCTCAACGGCTGTTTTCATATCAAAAATGATTTCGCATTTATTAGCACCTAATGTTTTTAAAATGATCTTATCTGTAAGGTGTCCTTTTCCTGTAAGAGCTAAAGATCCAAATAATGTAACTTTGAAATTTGTAGCTTCTGGATACTGTTCATTGATATATTTAGAAGCCATCATTGGACCAAATGTGTGTGAACTGCTTGGACCTGGTCCGATTTTATAAATTGTCTTAATACTTTGCATGTTATTTTCCTTTCAGAATCTTAATATATTATATTGTATTTTTTGAAAAAGGGATATTAAAAAATTATATATTTATTAATAATTATTAAGATTTGATTGTGCTAAAATAGATGGTGCTTAAAGTAAGCATCTAAGGGGATATGTAGATATGAAAAAAGAAGACGGACGTTTAAGGGGAATGGACGGATTGCGTGGGGTTGCGATTATTGCGATTACACTATTCCATATGTTTCCAAGTGTTTTTAGGGGTGGATACTTAGGAGTTGTGTTATTCTTTGTATTAACTGGATTCTTGTTGGTGGTATCAGCAAAGAAGAAGATGAATCAAAAAGAGTTTTCATTGCGTGATTACTATCTTGCCAGAATCAAAAGAATATACCCACCATTACTTGTGATGGTATTTACTACATTGGGAATCTATTTTATTTTGGCTAAGGACGCATTGTACAACATGAAAATGCAGGTGTTTAGTATTTTGGCTGGTTTCAATAACTGGTGGCAAATTTCGCAAAGTATTGATTATTTTACGCGCATTGCGAATACTTCGCCATTCTCGCATTTATGGTTTTTATCTATAGAGATGCAGTTCTATGTGATTTTTCCATTATTATTGTTTGGAATGTATAAATTGAAAGATAAAAAAGGAGAATCATTCACAATTAAAACTATGCTTGGTGTAACAGTTGGCTTTGCGCTTGTGATGCCAATTCTATATTTATGTAGAGTGAATGTCACAAGATTGTATTATGGAACAGATACGCGAATTTATTCATTGTTTGCGGGCATGCTTCTAGGTTGGATGTATACAAAAGGGGAAGCAACTAAAAAGAATTTTTATACCTCAATTGGGTTGCTTGGAGTGTTTGTGATTTCATGCTTTATTTTTGA
>OKUM01001770.1_pt1 | contig 9697 bp, 10 predicted proteins | sample 1606801 | NCBI WGS metagenome assembly OKUM01 (sample SAMEA3882546, study PRJEB24775) | human gut metagenome | biome: human-associated habitat; feature: intestine environment; material: feces | place: Netherlands | collected 2009/2010
CTTAGCGGTTGTACAAGTACACCTGTTGCCAAAAATGATGCAGAACGAAAAGTGAATGTGAATGTAATTGAGGTATCTGCTTCTACGATAGACGAAATAGAGGAAATGGCAATCAAGGATGTTGAGGACACAAAGGCAAAGTTAGAGCGTGAAAGGGATGCTTTGAGTGAAGAAATAACAGATTTTGATATATATACGAAAAATGTAGATAAGGTAAAAGCGTATTATGATGATGCTTTAAAACAGACAGAGTTGTTGTCCGTTCGATTGAGGGAATATGCTTATAAGTATGCTGAATTGATTATGAATGAGGATGTATCATATAAAGTGAAATACAAAGATTTGAGCGGAATCTATGAATATATATATGAAGATGCGGGTAAGGATATGTATGGTATATATGATAAGACTGTAAAAAATATGTATGATATCTATTATGATGGAATTATTAAAGATGCATATGATACGGAAGATTACGATGTGTGGAGTGATGCAAGTTCGGATGCTTACGATGATTGGTCGAATTGTTTATCGGATATTTATGATGCTTGGTCGGATATGCAGTCTGATATTTATGAATTCCAATCGGATTTGAGAAGTGAAGTATATGATTATGATGATGAAAGAGCGCAGAAGAAGATGGATAAGTTTAAAAAATCAATTCTTCGTATGAAGGAGGATGTAAATGATTAGAGAGAATCAATAATTTTCTCTAATTTTTTTAAAAATGAGCTTGCATCGCTGAATATAGTGGTGTATAGTAAATAGGCATGCGTGGGAGAATGCGTAACTGTTCGTATTACCACAGCATAGGACAAAATATAGGAGGAACGTCTTATGAGCAAGAAAAAAGTTACAAAAGTTTGTAAGTTGCAGTTCCAAGCTGGTGGAGCTAAACCAGGTCCAGCATTAGCAAGTGCTGGTATCAACATGCCTCAGTTCTGTACAGCTTTCAATGATGCAACAAAAGATCGTAAAGGTGATATTGTTCCAGTTGTCATTACTGCTTATGAAGATAAGAGTTTTGATTTCGTATTGAAAACAACACCTGCTGCTAACTTATTGAAAAAAGCAGCAAACGTACAAAAAGCAAGTGGAGATCAAAAAGTAGTTGCTGGTACAATTACAGTTGATCAATTAAAAGAAATTGCTGAGTACAAAATGCCAGACTTGAATGCCAACGATGTAGAAGCTGCAATGCGTATTGTTGCTGGTACTGCACGTAACATGGGTATCAAGGTTGAAGGATTTGAATAGGAGGAACATCAATAATGGCAAAAGTAAGTAAGAGATATGCTGAAGCAGCTAAATTAGTTGATCGTTCAAAAACTTATTCAATTGAAGAAGCTGTTAAATTAGCTAAAGAAACTAGTAAAACAAAATTCGACGCAAGTGTTGAAGTAAGTTTCCGTTTAAACGTAGACCCTCGTCACGCTGATCAACAAATCCGTGGGGCAATGGTATTACCTAATGGAACTGGTAAAACACAACGCGTTTGTGTAGTTGCACAAGGCGAAAAAGAAAAAGAAGCTCAGGCTGCTGGTGCTGATTTCGTTGGTGGTGCAGATATTATCGAAAAAATCTCTAAAGGTTGGTTCGATTTTGATGTATTAGTAGCTACTCCAGATATGATGGGTCAATTAGGTCGTTTAGGACGTGTTTTAGGTCCTAAAGGATTAATGCCAAACCCTAAGACTGGTACAGTAACAATGGATGTTGCTAAGGCTATTGATGAAATCAAAAAAGGTAAAGTTACTTACCGTGTTGACAAAGAAGGAAACGTCAACTTAGCCATCGGTAAAACAAGTTTTACTGATGAAGCATTAGTTGAAAACTTCAATGCAATCTTCAACACAATTGCTAAGGCTCGTCCTGCAACTGTAAAAGGTGCATACATGAAAAACTTAGTTGTTTCAACAACAATGGGTCCTGGAATCCACGTTGAAATCGTTAAGTAATTGACAAATCTAGTAAAATAAATTAAACTACAGATTGTTATCAATATTCCAAAGACAGTAACGGCTTATGCTTAATAATGTTACCGAGGGTATGATGCATTGACTTTGCACAATTAGCCCGTCTTTGATGCGGGCTTTTCTTTTGAATATTGTTACAATAGATGAAAGAAGAGGTGGATCGAATGAACAAAGACATCCTTGCACAAAAGGAAGCTGAAGTTATCGCCTTATCTGAAAAAATGGAAACTGCTAGTAGTATTGTATTAGTAGAATACCGTGGGTTATCAGTTAAGGAAGTAACAGAACTTCGTCGTGCATTGCGTGAAGAAGACGTTGAATTCAAAGTTTACCGTAACGCAATCGCTCGTCGTGCAGCTGAAAAATTAGGCCACGAAGATTTCGCAAAAACTTTAGTTGGACCTAACGCATTGGCATTTGGTAAAGATCCAGTTGCTCCTGCTCGTGTATTAGCTAAATTCGCTAAAAACCATGAAGCATTGGTATTAAAAACTGGTATCGTGGATGGAGCTATGGTAGACGAAGCTACTATCCAAAAATTGTCTGCATTACCTAACAAAGAAGGTATGTTGGCTAAATTCGCATCTTGCTTAAATGCTCCAGTTATCAAATTTGCTATGACTGTTAAAGCATTGGCAGAAGCTAAAGAAAACGGATCTGTAAAAACAGAAGAAGCACCAGCTACAGAAGAAGCTGCTGCGTAATTAATTATAGGAGGAAAATAAAATGGCTAAATTAACTCAAGAAGAAATTCTTTCTTATTTAGAAGAAGCAACAATTTTAGAATTAAACGACTTAGTAAGTGCAATCGAAGAAAAATTTGGTGTAGTAGCTGCTGCTGCTGTTGCTGCTCCAGCTGCTGCTGCTGAAGAAGCTGCAGGACCTAGCGAAGTAACTGTTACATTAACAAATGTTGGTGGAACAAAAGTTGCTGTAATCAAAGCTGTACGTGAAATTACTGGTTTAGGATTAGTTGACGCTAAGAAATTAGTAGATGGTGTTCCAGCTGCTATTAAAGAAAACGTATCTCCAGAAGAAGCAGAATCAATTAAAGAAAAATTAGTTGCTGCTGGAGCTACTGTAGAAATTAAGTAATTTAAGCTTAATAAGTAATTAAAGCCTTTGTCCTTAGATAAAGGCTTTTTTTTCTGTTCATTTAATAAGTATGGACTTAAATGATACTATTATTAGACTAAAAAAGACATCATTCTAATTGCAATGATGTCTTTTATATATGTTTATTCGTCTTTTAATATTTTTGTGACTGCATTATAGATACCGTTATCGTATGTAGATGTTGTGGCAAAGTTTGCATAGCTTTTTACAAAGTCGCTCGCATTTCCCATCGCAACACCAATACCTGCTTTTTTAAGCATGTGTATGTCGTTTGTGCTATCGCCAAAACAAATGGCATCTTTCCATGTTAATCCGGTTCTTTCTAGAATCATTTCAATACCTTTTGATTTATCATTATCGGCATTGAAGATATCGAAACAGAATCCATCGGTTTTAACGTTAATCAAATCATTTCTTAGATCAGGATGAGTTTCTATGAATTGATCAACTAATTTCTTATCTTTAGTAAGAACTACGGCATTAAAGGCTTTGTGTCTTAAATGATAAGATTGACTAGGGTCATAGAATAGTGAATCTAGTACGTTACAGTATTTACAGAAGTCATACATTGGATAAAAGTTGTTATAAATGTATGTAGCATCACCAAAGTGAAACATTAATCCTGTCTCATGTTTTTTACTGAAACTAACTAAGTCATTTACGTTTTCTTGTAAGATTGGATAGCTTCCGATTTCTTGAAAATCTTTGTCTAGAATGTAGCTTCCGTTGATCAATACATAATAATCAAATTGAACGCGTTGTAATATAAGTTTCATTTGATTTAAGGGACGGCCAGTTGCTGCACAGACAATATATCCTTTATCTTTTAGTGTCTGTATAGCGTCTAATGCGCTTTCTTGAATAACGTCATTTTCGGTTTGGTAAAGTGTTCCGTCCATGTCGAAAAATACAATTTTGTGTTTCATAAATCTACCTCTATTCTTGTCTATATTATACTTTAATGATGACTAAAGAGTATAAGAAAATTATATTTAAAAAAATTTTAAAAAACAATTGACAAATCATGTTGAATACTGTATCTTAATGTTGCATGCGAAATTAGGTTCTGAATAAGAGCCTATATTTAATGGATGGGCAGGACCCACCCGGCTTCGTTTGCTTGGAAATTGAAATTTTGAAAGGAGAATCTTATGCCTACAATCAACCAGTTGATTCGTAAAGGTCGTAAGGCCAGTCAAAACGTTTCAAAGTCTCCAGCTTTGAACCGTGGTTACAACTCATTGCAGTCTAAACCAACAAACCAATCAAGTCCACAAAAACGTGGAGTTTGTACTCGTGTTGGTACTATGACACCTAAGAAACCAAACTCAGCACTTCGTAAATATGCGCGTGTTCGTTTAAGTAATGGTATGGAAGTTACAGCTTACATTCCAGGTATCGGACACAACTTACAGGAACACAGTGTTGTATTGATTCGTGGTGGACGTGTTAAAGACTTACCAGGTGTTCGTTACCACATCGTACGTGGAACTTTGGACTGTGCTGGTGTAAATGACCGTAAACAATCCCGTTCATTATACGGAACAAAAAGACCTAAGAAATAGATCAATCGTGAAAGGAGGAAATTAGATGCCTAGAAAAGGACACATTGCGAAACGTGACGTACTAGTCGACCCAATTTATAACTCTAAGTTGGTTACTCGTTTGATCAACAAAATCATGATTGATGGTAAAAAAGGGGTTGCACAAACTATTTTGTACAACGCGTTTGAAATCGTAGAAGTAAAAACAGGAAAAGCACCAATGGAGGTTTTCGAACAAGCTTTAGAAAACGTTATGCCTCAATTGGAATTGAAAGTTAGACGTGTAGGTGGAGCCAACTACCAAGTACCAGTTGAAGTAAGCGACGAACGTCGTTTGACTTTAGGACTTCGTTGGATCGTAAACTATGCACGTTTACGTAACGAAAAAACAATGGAACAGAGATTAGCAGCCGAAATTATCGATGCTTCTAATGGAACTGGTGCCAGTGTTAAAAAACGTGAAGACACTCACAAAATGGCAGAAGCTAACAAGGCTTATGCTCACTACCGTTGGTAAGAGAAGGAGTAAAGAAATATGGCTAGAGACTATGCTTTACACGAAACTCGTAACATCGGTATCATGGCTCACATCGATGCCGGTAAAACAACAACAACAGAACGTATTCTTTACTACTCTGGTGTAAACCACAAGATTGGTGAAACACACGATGGAGCTAGTACAATGGACTGGATGGAGCAAGAACAAGAACGTGGTATCACAATCACTTCTGCTGCTACAACAGCTCACTGGAAAAAGACAGACGGAACTGGTAAAGAATGTCGTATTAATATCATCGATACACCAGGCCACGTAGACTTCACTGTAGAAGTTGAACGTAGTTTACGTGTATTAGATGGTGCCGTAACAGTATTAGATGCTAAAGCAGGTGTTGAACCTCAAACTGAAACTGTTTGGCGTCAAGCTACTGAATATAACGTTCCACGTATTGTATTCTGTAACAAAATGGATGCTACAGGTGCTGACTTCTTAATGTCATGCAATACAATCATCGATCGTTTAGGAGCTAAATCTTGTCCAATTCAGTTACCAATCGGTGCTGAATCAGACTTCGAAGCTATCATTGATATTATCAAGAGAAAAGCTTATGAATTTAGTGGAGATTTCGGTCGTGTAATGACTGAAATCCCAGTTCCAGAAGATATGGTAGATCTTATGGAAGAATACCGTGCTAAATTATTAGATTATTTAGCAGATTATGATGAAGATTTCATGATGCAAGTATTAGAAGGTGAAGAACCTTCAATCGAAGAAATCAAACGTGTATTACGTATTGCCGTATGTAATGGTGACTTCTTCCCAGTATTATGTGGATCTGCATATAAGAACAAAGGTGTTCAATTAGTATTGGACGCAGTAGTAGATTACTTACCAAGTCCATTAGATGTACCTTCAATTAAGGGTACTACATTAGATGGAGAACCAGATGTTCGTCACCCTGATGATAATCAACCATTCTCTGCATTAGCATTTAAGATCGCTACAGACCCATTCGTTGGAAAATTATCTTTCTTCCGTGTTTATTCAGGTACTGCAAAAGCAGGAAGTTATGTATTAAACTCAACTAAAGATAAAAAAGAACGTTTCGGACGTATCGTTCAGATGCACGCCAATGCACGTAAAGAAATCACTGAAGTTTATTCAGGTGATATCGCTGCTGCAGTTGGTTTAAAGGTTACTACAACAGGTGATACATTGTGTGATGAAGATCACCCAATCATCCTTGAATCTATGGAATTCCCTGAACCAGTAATCGAATTGTCTTTGGAACCAAAAACAAAAGCTGACCAAGACAAAATGGGATTGGCTCTTGCAAAACTTGCAGAAGAAGACCCTACTTTCAAAACATATACAAACGAAGAAACAGGACAAACAATTATTGCCGGTGTAGGTGAACTTCACTTGGATATCATTGTTGACCGTTTACGTCGTGAATTTAAAGTTGAAGCAAATGTTGGACAACCACAAGTTGCTTACCGTGAAACAATTCGTCAGGCTGCTGATTGTGAAGGAAAATACATCCGTCAGTCAGGTGGTCGTGGACAATATGGTCACGTATGGATCAAATTCGAACCAAATGAAGGAAAAGGATTTGAATTCGTTGATGCTATCGTTGGTGGTAGCGTACCTAGAGAATATATCAAACCAACTCAAGAAGGTTTGGAAGCAGCATTGGAAAATGGTATGGTTGCAGGTTACCCAGTAATCGATATCAAAGCTACATTATTTGATGGATCATACCACGATGTCGACTCTAGTGAAATGGCTTATAAGATTGCCGCTAGTATGGCATTGAAAGAAGCCGGAAAGAAATGTAAACCTGCTATTCTAGAACCAATCATGTTCGTAGAAGTAACTGCACCAAGTGAATACTTAGGTAGCGTTATGGGTGACATTTCAAGTCGTCGTGGACAAATCACTGAACAGGAAGAACGTGGAAATGCCATTATCGTTCGTGCACATGTTCCATTATCAGAAATGTTCGGATATGTTACAGACTTACGTAGCTTTACTCAGGGACGTGGAAACTACTCTATGAAGTTCGACCACTATTCAGAAGTTCCTAAGAGTATTGCAGAAAAGATTATTAAAGAGAATTCAAGCGAAAACTAGTTGATTTTCGCTTGGTTCTGAAATACAATATTTATTGTATGAAATATGTTAGCATTTAGGAGGAAATTATAAATGGCTAAGGAAAAATTTGACAGAAGTAAAACTCACGTTAATATTGGTACTATCGGTCACGTTGACCACGGTAAAACAACATTAACAGCAGCTATTACAACAGTATTAGCTAAAAAAGGTATGGCTAAAGCTGAAGCTTATGACCAAATCGATGGTGCTCCAGAAGAAAAAGAACGTGGAATCACTATCAACACAGCACACGTTGAATACCAAACAGAAAAACGTCACTATGCACACGTTGACTGTCCAGGCCACGCCGATTATGTAAAAAACATGATCACTGGTGCTGCTCAGATGGACGGAGCAATCTTAGTAGTTGCTGCATCTGATGGACCTATGCCTCAAACACGTGAACACATCTTGTTAGCACGTCAGGTAGGTGTTAAATATATCGTTGTTTACTTAAACAAATGCGATATGGTTGATGATGAAGAATTAATCGACTTAGTAGAAATGGAAGTTCGTGAATTATTAAACGAATACGGATTCGACGGAGACGAAACTCCAGTTATCCGTGGATCAGCTTTAAAAGCTCTTGAAGGAGATCCAAAATACGAACAATCAATCTATGATTTGATGGATGCTGTTGATACTTGGATTCCAGATCCAGCTCGTGAAATGGATAAACCATTCTTGATGGCAGTCGAAGACGTTATGACAATTTCTGGTCGTGGTACAGTAGCTACAGGACGTGTTGAACGTGGTCAAGCTCACTTAAACGACGAAGTTGAAATCGTTGGTATCAAAGACACTCAAAAAACAGTATTAACTGGTTTGGAAATGTTCCACAAACAATTAGACGTTGCTGAAGCAGGTGACAACATTGGTGCATTGTTACGTGGTATTGCACGTGACCAAATCCAACGTGGACAAGTATTAGCTAAACCTGGAAGTGTACACCCTCACACTAAATTTAAAGCACAAGTTTATGTTTTAACTAAAGAAGAAGGTGGACGTCACACTCCATTCGTTTCTAACTACCGTCCTCAATTCTACTTCCGTACAACTGACGTTACAGGTGTAATCACATTGCCAGAAGGAACTGACATGGTAATGCCTGGTGACAACGTTGTTATGAACGTTGAATTGATCGCTCCAATCGCTATCGAAACTGGTACTAAGTTCTCTATCCGTGAAGGTGGACACACTGTAGGTGCTGGTAACGTTACTGAAATCGACGCGTAATTTAACTATGTAACTTAAGACTGATGCATTTGTATCAGTCTTTTTTTTGCGTTATAATTTTTTCGAAAAGAGGGAATTATGGATTACGAAAAATGTAAAGCATTAATATGTTCAATTGACTACGGTAAATTATCATTAGCTGCCCAGCACTTGGATGTTACTACTTCTACCGTAAGTAAAATGATTACCAGTTTGGAACAAGAAACAGGACTTAAACTATTGAATCGTACACGAGATGGAGTAACACCAACTGATTCATGTCTTAAGTTATTAGATGATTTTAGAAAATTTGTTTATGATGGATCTATTTTAGAACAAAAGTCATCTCACATGAATGGAATTGACTATGGTAGAGTGAACATAGGTGTTGCACATCGATTCTACTATAAATGGCTAGCCCATATTGTTAAAGGATTTAAAGAGTTATACCCAAATATTGATATTCAAATTTATCATGGATATAGTACTTTTTTATTGAATTCATTAGAAAAAAGCAGTATTGATGTATGTATAATTTCAAAAAGAGAAGGTCAATACAATTGGATTCATGTAATGGATGATCCAATGGTAGCAATGATACCTTGTGATAATCCTCTCTCTAAAAAGGATAGAATATCGTTAGATGTATTTGAAAAAGAAAAATATGTTTGTTCTTATCCGAATAAGGATACAGATTCGGCAAGAGTTTTTCGAAAGTATAATATTCACCCCAATATACAATTATCGACTTCGGATTCCTATGCTGCTTATACTATTATTGATGAAGGACTAGGTATAAGTTTAGAGACGAAGTCTACAGCTCAGTTTTATAAAGGAAAGAATGTGAAATTGATTCCAATAAGACCGTCAGAATATGTACCGATTGGAATTGCGACAAACAAAGAAATTACTCCAGCTACACAAACATTTATAAATTATGTATATAAGCATTTGCCCGAAGAATTATAGTCTTCGGGTTTATTACATGAAAAAATGTAAGAATGATGTAAAATATTTACATTTACCGTTGACAATAGATCAATTATAATTTATCATACAAAACATATAAGAATAGTATGAATTAAGGAGAATTGATTATGGCAAAATTAACTAGAGACCAGAGAAATTTTAAATTTGAAACTTTACAATTACATGTTGGACAAGAACAGGCAGATCCGTCTACGGATGCTCGT